>Ga0114932_10000982_pt1 | contig 33596 bp, 31 predicted proteins | sample 2SBtaG_2_FD_87286 | JGI IMG/M metagenome (GOLD analysis project Ga0114932, IMG submission 87286) | Deep subsurface microbial communities from Kolumbo volcano to uncover new lineages of life (NeLLi) - 2SBTROV12_ACTIVE470 metaG | ecosystem: Environmental > Aquatic > Marine > Volcanic ...
CCACGATCGTCGCGAGGGTGCGGCTGGGCCTTCAGGGCAAGGCGAATCGCCGCCTTCGGCGCGGAGGCGGGGTGACACCCCGCTGAGCACCGACGGTGGTGTTCAACGCAGCCCTGATGGTCCAGACGTGCCCGCAGCAGATCGTGGTGAGAAGTCCGGGCTAGCAGCCCGTGGCTGAAGGGCCGCGCGCCACGGATCGCCATCGCCATGATGCTCCGGTCGTCCCTGTCTCTCGCGAGCGGATGGCGATCTCCAGCCAGCCCCCTCATCAAGTGGCCAGGCGCACCACTCCCGGGCCGGGCTGCATCTCGCCTACAGCAGCCACGAGCACATCCCGGGCCGACAGCTCTGCCTCCAGCTCTGCGGCTCTCCCGGGTGCCACGGCGATCAACAGACCGCCCGACGTCTCTGAGTCGGCGGCGAGCTTGACCAGCTCCTGGTCGACGCCCGCCTCCACGACCACAGCGTCACCGAGATGCTTGAGCGTGCGCGCCGATCCGCCGGACAACCAGCCCTTCTCTGCCAGCGCCAGGCTGCCATCGAGCCAGGGCAGGGCCCCGGTGGAGAACACCACGTCGGCGCCAGACGCCGCCGCCATCTCGTGGGCGTGTCCCAACAGGCCGAAGCCCGTGATGTCCGTGGCCGCCTTGCTGCCCACGGCGGCCATGGCCTGGGCGGCCGCTGCGTTCAGCGCCCCCATCTGCTCCATGGCCACTTGCAGGTGGGCCGCTGCGGCCTTGCCCTTGCGCCCTGCGGTGGTGATCGTCCCCGTGCCCAGGCGCTTGGTCAGGTAGAGCTTGTCACCCGCCCGGGCGCCGGCGTTGGTGGTCTGCTCGCCTGTGCGCACCACGCCCGTGACCGCCATGCCGAACTTCAGACCGTCGTCCTCGACGCTGTGGCCGCCCATGGTCATGGCCCCAGACTCGGCCACTGCCGACGCCCCGCCCTCGAGGATGGTCCCCAGGATATCGAGCGAGAGCTTCTTCGTGTTGAAGGCCACGATGTTCAGCACGCTGAACGGCTTGGCGCCCATGGCGTAGATGTCAGACAGGGCGTTGGCCGCAGCGATGCGCCCGAACCACCACGCATCGTCGACCACCGGGGGGAAAAAGTCGACGCTCTGCACGAGCGCCACGTCATCGCCCAGGTCTACGAGGCCCTCCACGTCGAGCCGGGCCACGCCGGCGTCGTCGAAGTGATCGCTGCCCACGAGCAGGCGCGGGTCGGTCTGCACTGGAAGCTTGGAGAGGACCTGCACGAGGTCCCCGGCGGGGATCTTGGCCGCTCAGCCTGCAGCGTTTGCGTAGCACGTCAGCCGAACGGCTTTGCCACCGATTTTCATTCTTGGGACTCACGGTCGGACGGGTTGGAATCAGTGATGTCAGTGGTGATCGCCGGCATCGCAGACAAGGCCGCGCACAGCCGCTCGTCGTCGCCGGGCAGCCAGCCCAGCATGTCCAGCTGCACCTGTCCGCCCCACTGTCTGCTGAACACGGCCGGTGTGCCTGTGCGCAGGCGACGGGCCAGCTCGTCGGGCTCGAGCCCGGGCCAGATCAAGCGCACGGCCGCGCTGGGCAGGGGCCGGGCGGGGGCAGAGCCAGAACCAGCGCTCGCCTCGCTGCTGAGCGTGCTCACCTGCGCCCCGGGGAAGCGCCGCCGGAGCAGTCCGCACAAGGCCTCGGCCCGGACCATGTGTTCGCCCCTCGAACGCGCCAGGGCTGCGACCACAGGCACGGCGGACGGGTCTGCGCGATGCTGAGCCAACGTCGCTCCCAGAGCTGCCAGGGCCAAGCGATCGGGCCGCACGGCCCTGAACAAGGGGTGGCGTCGGCAGCGGGCGATCAGGTCGGCCCGTCCCACCAGAAGGCCTGCCTGGGGGCCGCCGAGCAGCTTGTCGCCGCTGAAGCAGACCAGGTCGGCCCCAGCCGCCAGGGCCGAGCGGGCGTCGGGCTCGTCGTGCAGGGGGCCGGAAGGATCAGGGGGCGACAGGACCCCGGAGCCGATGTCGACCAACACGGGCACACCCTGACCCGAGCCCAGGGCCACCAGTTCGTCGAGGGGTGCGGCAGCGGTGAAGCCCACCACCCGGTAGTTGCTGGTGTGCATGACCAGCACCATGCCGGTCTCCCAGGTGAGCACGTCGGCGAAGTCGCGAATGTAAGTGCGGTTCGTCGAGCCCACCTCGACCAAGGGGCAGCCCGAGAGTGCGAGCAGGTCGGGCAGCCGGAAACCACCACCGATCTCGATCAACTCACCCCGAGAGACCAACACGTCGCGGCCATTGCCCACGGCCATGAGCGCCAACAACAACGCGCTGGCGTTGTTGTTCACCACCAACCCGGACTCGGCGCCGGTGAGTTCGAGCAAGGGTTGCAACAACAGGCTCTCGCGGTGCTTGCGGCCGCCTGTTTCGGGGTCGACCTCCAACAGCGACCAACCGCCGGCCAGTTCGGCCAAGGCATCGGCCGCAGCCTCGGGGAGCGGCGCCCGGCCCAGGCCCGTGTGCAGCAGCACACCCGTGCCGTTGACCACCCGAGGGTAGGCCGCATGGGCCGCTCGCTGAGCCACCAGCTGTGCCGAGACCTGCCCAGCCACCTCGTCGACGGTGGGCAGATCGCCCGCCCAGGATCCAGCGCGAATCTGCCCGCGCAGGTCATCCAGCACCCTGCGGATCGCAGCGGCGGCCCCCGCTTGCTCGCCCAACAGCTCCAGCACCCGGGCCACGGAGGGCAGCCCTCGCAGCAGTGTCTGGACCTGGGAGTTCTTGTCGGGCGATGCCATGGCCGCATCCTACCCGTCATCGGGCCCCACCACGAAACCCGGGGCCGATCCTGTGTCGTCCAGGGGATGCTGGCCGGCGAGTGGCAGGGTGCTTGCTAGACTGCTTTACCCACCGACGAGAGCCTCCGTGACTGCCCACACCCTTCAGAGCCATCCTGTCTGGCGCGCTGCCGCACCTGACCCTGACCACGTCCGGCGGATTGCCCACGACCTCGACATGGGGCCCCTGCTCTCGGCGATCCTGGCCCAGCGTGGCGCGGTCGATGGCGCCTCCGCGGAAGCCTTCCTCTCCCCCTCGGTGAACGAGCTGCTCGAGCCCTTCGGCCTGGCCGATCTCGAGATCGCCGCCGAGCGGGTGACCGCCGCGCTCATCGAGGGCGAGACGATCTTGATCTACGGCGACGCTGACGTGGACGGGCTCTCGGCCACGGCGTTGCTCTGCCAGTTCTTGGGCACGGTGGGCAAGCGGCCAGAGGTCTACGTGCCCAACCGGGCGTTTGACGGCTACTCGTTCAACGACGCGGGCATCGCGGCCATCGCAGCGGCGGGGGCCACCCTGGTCATCTCCGTCGACAACGGCACCTCGGCCATCGAGCCCGTGGCCACCCTGCAGGCCAAGGGCATCGACGTGATCATCACCGATCACCATCTGCCCGGCGACGCGCTGCCTCCCGCGCTGGCTGTGGTCAATCCCTGTCGCGAAGACTGCAGCTACGGTTTTCAGCCCCTCGCCGGAGTGGGCGTGGCCTTCAAGCTGGCCTGCGGCGTGGCCGCCAAGCTGCGCGAGCGGGGTCGCAACGGTGAGCGCATGGCCAAGGTGCTCGGCGAGGTCATGGCCTGGGTCTCCATGGGGACGGTCTCCGACATCATGCCTCTGCGGGGCGAGAACCGGGTGCTGGTGTCCCGCGGCCTGCGCGCCTTGCCGCGGACGTCCAGCCCGGGGCTGCGCGCGCTGTGCGCCGTCTCACGCATCGGCCCCGGCGCCGACTGCCGCGCCGAGGACATCGCCTTTCGCCTCGCGCCTCGACTCAACGCCGCCAGCCGCATGGGCCGCAGTGATCTCTCCGTCTCCCTGGTCACCGGGACCGACGAGAACGTCTGCAACCAACTGGCCAATCAACTCGACGAGCTGAACAAGCAGCGCCAGTCGGCCGAACGAGAGCTGCTCACGGCGGTCGCCGCCCGGCTCGAAGGCCATGACTTCAACGAGGCCATCGTCCTCGCTGGCGACGACTGGAACAGCGGCCTGCTCGGGCTGGTGGCCGGGCGTCTGTCCCGCAAGCATGGCGTCCCCGCCGTGCTGGCCAGCTGGGGCAACGGTGATCCAGGCAAGGGCAGCTGCCGCTCCATCCCGGGCTTCGATGTTCACGGGGCTCTGAGCACCGCTCAAGAACACCTGGCCCAGTTCGGCGGACACGCCATGGCCGCGGGCTTCAGCGTGACCAAGCAGTCGTTCTCCGCCTTCGCCGAGGTCTTTCGCCAATGCTGGCGCGATCATCTGGCTGCAGGCACGACCCGGGCCCCCCTCGAGTACGAAGGCGAGCTGCCTCTGGTGGCGATCAACCTGGCCCTGGTGAAACAGATCGACCGGCTCGAACCTTTCGGCGAATCCAACCGCCGCCCGGTGCTGGCCACTCCCGGGGTGCAGCTCGTCGAGGCGCGACGCATGGGCGGGGACGGCACCCACCTGGCCATGCAGGTGAGCCAGGGCCCCACCACCCTACGCGTGGTGGCCTTCGGCCGCGGTGATCTCGCTGACGAACTCACGCCCGGGCAGACTCTCGATCTCATGCACCGCCCGAAGCTCAACAACTTCAGGGGCATCTCGCGAGTTGAACTCGAGCTCGTCGACCTGCGCCTGAGCAGCGCGGGGCAGGAGACCTCGAGCTGAACCCGGACGAGGGTCGACATCGGCCCCCTCGTTGGTCGAGCGGCGCTGTAGACCGACGCCGTGCCCCGGGGACAGCCTGGGCCAGCCACCCGGCGACCCGGGCCGTGGTGGCTCGCCGTCGACGACGGAGAGCGCTCAAGGAGCCTGCGTTCGTGCTCCGCGCCCTGGGCATCGAACATGCGCTGCTCAGCTCTGGGGTCGAGTCAGTGCTGGTCGTCCAGCCCCAGGACGCCCTACGAGCCACGAACGAACTCGCGGCCTACGCCCAGGAGACAGCAGCAGCCGCTCCGCCCCAGCTGCCCACCCCCGCTCGGGCCAGCACCGGCGCGGGCGCCATGGCCTACGCCGTGGTGCTGGTGGCCTTCTTCTTCGCCCAGCACGGACAGTGGGCTGGCCTCGACTGGACCGCCGCCGGCCGCACAGAAGCCGACCTCATCACCGACGGCGCCTGGTGGCGTTGCTTCACCGCCCTCTTCCTTCACGGCGATCTGGCCCACCTGGCGGGCAACCTGGTCTTCGGCCTGGCCTTCGGGATGTTCGTCTGCCAGCTGCTGGGCAACGGCGTGGGCTGGTTGATGATCTTGCTCGGAGGAGCCCTGGGCAACGCCAGCAACGCCTTCGTTCAACTGGCCGAGCATCGCTCCCTGGGAGCCAGCACCGCCGTGTTCGCGGCCCTGGGCATCCTGGTGTCCTGCTCGTTTCGCCAGGCCCACACCGAGCGGCGTTCACGCATCTTGCGCTGGGCCCCCCTGGCCGCCGGCCTGGCCCTCTTCGGCCTGATCGGCGTAGAGGGCGAGAACACCGACGTCCTGGCCCACGTAGGCGGCATGTTCTGGGGCGGCCTGATCGGCCTGGCCCTCGCGGGCAGAGCCAGGCTCGGACCCAGCCCCCGCCCCGTGCAGCTGCTCGCCGGAGCCGCCACCTTCACCCTGCTGGTGCTGGCCTGGCTCGCCGCCTTCGCCGCTCAGCCTTGAGCTGGGAGTCTCCCCGACTCGTCGCCTCTTGCAAACGCGCCCGCCGGCGTCACGCAGCAGTCAGCGCCCCATGGCCCCGGATCTACCGGGCATGAAACCGGCGCAGGATGAACACCCCGCCCACGGAGCATGCCGCGCCCAGGATTCGGGGCGCACTCTCAGTCCGGCCCCTACCAACCCCGAAGGGCCACAGTCGCCGGGCATTCCACCGACGAGGGCGGCCCTGCTTCTCGCCAAGGGGGGTCTGGAGCGAGTTCCCGAGACGAAGCCTCGTTGTCTGAGCGCCACGGCCCCCCTTGGCGAAAAACAGGGCCACCCGGCGCATCGCTGACCTGTCGACCTGTAGCGCTGACCCTAGCCGCATTCAGTGAAGCCACACCCGTGGCACTTCACACAACCCTCTTCAAAAGACAGCTGACCACCACAATCGACACAGGCACCTTGCACCCGATGGATCTCGGAAGACGCGGGCTGCTCGCCCTCGATCCGTTCGATCCACTGGCGACTCTCGGCCAAGCTGTCGAAAGAGGCACGCTCGCCCAGCAGCTCACGCCGACCGTTGCCCTGCTCGGCACCAACCGATCCGGCACCGTCGACCTGGCCCCCGGCCTGGTTCGCCGCCGCTTGCAGCGCAGCGACCTCTTGCACACGCGCCTCGCGGGCGGTGCAGTACTTCTCGAGGGCCTTGCTGATGGCGTCAGAGCACGAGCTGATCTTGCCGTCTTCGCCCCAGGCAGGGCGATGGCAGGAGATGCCCTTGAGCTGCTTGATCAGCGGCTCGATGCGCGCACCACAACGCAAGGCGTAGCTGATCAGGCGGCCGATGGCTTCGTTCTGTGACGCCGCGCAGCCGCCCGCCTTGCCCATGTGGTTGAACAGCTCGAACGGCGTGCCGTCCTCGGTCTCGTTGACCGTCACGTAGAGGTGCCCGCAGCCCGTGTTCATGCGCACGGTGTGACCCACGGTGACCTGCGGGCGGGCCCTGGGCGACAGACCGTCGTCTTGAGGATTGGCCTGTCCGGTCTGCACCGCCGTGCCACCGCCCACCTCGAGTTGGCGCAGGATGGCCGGTCGCCGCAACTGGGGGCCGACGTTCACGCTGTAGAACTTCTCAAGGCCCGTGTTGAGCTTGTCGCCGAGTTCGCCGATCTCGTCGTCGAGGAAGTGGCGCGTGGTCTCGTGCAGCTCGCAGGCCGACAGCAGCACCTGCACCGCCGTGGCCTCGCCGACTTCGACCGCAGCCCAGTCGACCCTACGATAGGCGAGGACGACCTCGGTAGCCCGCTCTTTCGCCTCGGCCTCAAGGGACGCGTGGCTACCTCCGGGATCAATCGCTTCAGCTGGCACCATCTCTTCAGTCTTCCATCAGCATGTCGAGGATATCGGACTTCTCAAGCGCCTCGACTTCCGAGGGGTCTGTCAGACCGATCGCGCTGCTCGCCGCTGCAGGCTTCTTGGCTTCCAGCGCCATGGGCTGGTTGCTGCGGCTCCCATCGCGGTAGACCGTAATACCCTTGCACTTGGTCTCGTAGGCCGTCAAGTAGGCCTGCTCCACCTCGTCGACAGTGGCTTCGTGGGAGAAGTTGATCGTCTTGGAGACTGCCGCGTCCGTGTGCTCCTGCCAGGCGGCCTGCATGCGCACGTGCCAGTCTGGGTTGACATCCCGTGCCGAACGGAAGACCCGTTGGATGTCGGCGTCGAGCGCTACCGGGCAACCGTCAATGGTGCCCTTGGCCACGGCGTACTCGGTGACCTCGCTGATCTGCTCCTCGCTCAGGCCCTTGCTCTTGAGGGCCTCGAGGAAGATCGGGTTGGTCTCGTACATGACCTGGGCCGTGCCGCCCGCGTCGCGCATGACCTGACGCTTGAAGGCCAGGGAGAAGATGGGCTCGATGCCACCTGAGCAACCGGCGATGATCGAGATGGTGCCGGTGGGAGCGATGGTCACGCAGTGAGCGTTGCGCATCTTGCGCTGCTCGACCTGATCCCAGCGGGAGCCCTTCCAGTTGGCGAACACACCCTTCTCTTCGGCGAGCTTGGTGTCTTCATCCCAGGCCTTTTCGCGGATGAACGCGCCCACCCGGCTGGCGGCCTCAAGAGCCTCTTCGCTGTCGTAACCGATGCCCAGCTGGAACAGCAGGTCGGCCCAACCCATGACGCCCAGACCGATCTTGCGGTTGGCCCGACACATGGCGTCGATTTCGGGGGTGGGATAGTTGTTCACCTCGACCACGTTGTCGAGGAAGCGCACCGCCGAGCGGACCGTGTCTTCGAGGGCCGGCCAGTCAAACGAGTCGTCGAGACCGGCGGCCCCCTGCTTGCCTTCGGGCAGATGGAAGGTCGACAAGTTGAGGCTGCCCAGGTTGCAGGCTTCGTAGGGCAGCAGGGGCTGCTCGCCGCAGGGGTTGGTGGCCGTCATCGGCCCCACGTTCGGCGTGGGGTTCACCGCGTTGATGCGGTCGATGAAGATCAGCCCCGGCTCGCCCGATCCCCAGGCCTTGGAGACGATCAGGCCGAAGATCTGGCCCACGGTCCAGTAGTCACCGGCCTGCTCCGGGCCGAAGCCGTCGGGGTTGGCCGCGTAGCTCTCGTAGTCGGCCCGGTTGTCCGAGCGGCGCAGGTACGCCCGCTCGCCATCGTGGGGGTTGACCACCACGTGGTGGCGGTCGCGATCGGCCTTGACCTGCTCCATGAACTCGTCGGTGACGGTGCAGGAGAGGTTGTAGTTGGTGACCTCGGTGAGGTCCTCTTTGATCTTCACGAAGGGAAGGAGATCGGGATGGTCGATGCGCATGGTGCCCATGTTGGCGCCCCGGCGGAAAGCACCCTGCTGGATGGCATCGGTGACCGCCGAGAGCATGCGCAAGAAGGACAAGGGCCCTTCGGTCGTGCCACCAGAGCTGGCCACGATGGAGCCAGAGGGACGCAACTTGGAGAGATCGATGCCCGTGCCGCCACCGGCCCGCTGGACCAGGGCGATCTGCCGAGCGGTCTCCATGATGTCGGCGATGGAGTCTTCGAGGGGCAGCACGAAGCAGGCGGAGAGCATGCCCAGGGGCCGCCCCGCGTTCATCAGGGTCGGCGAGTTGGGAATGAACCGCCGGGACCACATCATCTCGAAGAAGCGCTCGGCCCAGCTCTCGACGTCAGACTCGTCGCCAGCCACGTGGCGGGCGACACGCTGGAAGAGTTCGATGGGCGTCTCGACCACTTCGCCCTTGCCGTCCTTCTTCAGGTAGCGGTTCTGGAGCACCCGCAGGGCGTTCTCGGTGAAGAGCCCGGTCGCTGGCTCGCCGTCGCCGTCAGCGCCAGAGTGCTGGGTTGCCGCTCTGCCCGAAGAGCCCTCTGAGTCCGCCTTGTCGGCGAGCCCTACGGTCCCATTCGGGCGCTTTGCTGCTGTCTTTTTGCCTGCCTTGACCATCGTGAGTGCCTCCCCAGGCATCGTTTTGACTGTTGCTGGAAAATACCGCCATCATAAGTGGCGCGCACCACGACTTGGGCCCGCTCACCGCCGAGCCCCAAGATATAGGGGGTTCCGGTGGGAGCCAAGGGAAACCTGTTTGAGAATTCGAACCCTTGCCTGCCCGCGCCAGACCAGGAGCCTGCGCCCTTGCCGGGGCCATCCTCGCAGGAAGCGGCGGCCCTTTGCAAAGGCTGCAGTGGTCAGCTGAGAGAGGTGAAGCGCCCCCACGGCTCGACCTCGAGTTCGAGCCTCACGCCCGCTGCAGCCAACACCTGGCGGCGCACGCGGTCTACCAGCGAGGCCATCTCGACGGCGCTCGCGTGGCCTTCGTTGACGAAGAAATTGGCATGCCGGGGAGAGACCCGGGCGGCCCCCTCATGGAGCCCCTTGCAGCCCGCTTCATCGATGAGCTGTCCCGCGCTGTGACCCTCGGGGTTCTTGAAGATGCAGCCGGACGACGACGACGAGAGCGGCTGGGAGCGTGCCTTCTCGCGCAGGATTCCTGTCATCCGTTCCATGATCACGCCCTTGGGTTTCGGCTCCAGCTGAAGCACGGCGTCGAGCACGACCTGACCCGCGAACGGAGAGACGCGGTAGGCGAACTCGTCGGCCGCACAATCCGTGGGCCGCGCCGTTCCATCGTCGCCCACCACGGTGACCTCGACCAGCACGTCCCCCATGGAACCGTGGATGCCACCGCTGTTTCCGGCGACCGCGCCACCCACCGTGCCCGGAATGCCGATCAGCATCTCGAGCCCGGAGAGGCCCTGGTCGTGGGCCATGCTCACCAGCCGTGACAAAGGCGCACCGGCCTCGCAGCGTAGGGCGTGATCCCGTTCACCGTGATGGTAGATCGAACGCATGGAGCGGGTGTGCAGCACCACTTCGTCGACGCCTTCATCGGACACCAGCAGGTTCGTGCCATGCCCCAGCATGCGAAAAGCCAACCCCGCCTCATGCAGGACGCGCACCGTGAACATGAGCTCCTTGCGGTTGCGCGGCTCGATGATGAACGGCGCGGGCCCACCCACTCCGAGCGACGTGCGTGAGGCCAGTTGGCCCTGCTCATGAACGAGCAGACGCTCCGACAATTCGTTGGGCAAGGCCATCGACATCTCCTGCTCCCATCACCAGACACAGATCTGTCGGGCGCAGCAAACCGAGGACGTTCTCGTCCGCGGATCGAGCTGGCCCCACTCGGGTCACTCCCGGCCCCACAGCTTCGGCCAAGGCGGCACACACCGACTCGGCTCGCTCGGGGTGGGCATCCCGGGCGACGAAGATATCGCACAAGGCCACGTGGTCGAAACCCTGCAGCACGTCGGCAAACTGCTCGAACATGTCTTCGGTCCGGCAGACCTGGTGGGGCTGAAAAACCGCCACCACCCGGCGCTCGGGATGATGGGCGTGGGCAGCCTCCAGGGCCGCAGCCAGGGCGTCAGGATGATGGGCAAAATCGTCGATCACACGGGCCTGACCACCCCCCGCCAGGGAGACGTCACCCAGCTCTTGCAGGCGTCGACCCACCCCGGCGAACGAGACCACCCCAGCCAGGAGGTCTGCAAGCTCGACGTCGTAGCAGCTGGCGGCCACCAGGGCGCAGCGCAGGTTGTCCACGTCGTGACGTCCCAGCAGGGGCAGGTGCAGCCCGTGCTCGCCTTCGTGCCCCATGGTGATGCGCCACCCACCCTGGCCGGGTTCCGCAGAGCGCAGGGGCAGCACGTCGTCCACGTTGAGCACGTGGATGTCGCGCCCCACCTCGGAGCCCAGCTGTGCGGCCACGCCGGGGCCGAGAACGAGCTGGCCGCCGGGCCTGAGCCCCGCACAGAAACGAGAGAAGGCAGAGAGCACTCCGGCCCAGTCGCCAAAGCAGTCGAGGTGATCGACGGCCATGCCCGTGATCAGCGCCACGTCGTAGGACAGGTTCAGAAACGAGCAGTCGTACTCGCAGGCCTCGACGATCATGGGACCGCTCGCCCCCCAGGCGTAGGGCGCCATGTTCTGGGGCTGTCCGCCGATGATCCAAGCTGGCCCTGCGCCCACAGACTGGAGCAGGTGGGCGGCCATGGCCGTGGTGCTGGTCTTGCCGTGGGTGCCGGCCACCGCCAGCCCCCGGCGGGTGGACATGAGCCGTCCCAGGGCCTCGCTGTACTTCAGCACGGGCACGTCCGTACCCCTGGCGGCGACGACCTCGACGTTGCTGTCGGGCACGGCGGCCGAACGGATCACCAGCTGGGCCAGCCCGAGGTGTTCGGCCTTGTGTCCTCGGTGGAGACGCACGCCGGCCCTGACCAGATCGGCGGGAGCCCCGTGGGCGTCAGAGCCGCTCACGTCATGGCCACGGCTGGCCAGGAGCCCCGCCAAGGCCGACAGCCCGCCGCCCGCCACGCCCACACAGTGCACCCGCTGGGGCAGGCCCTCTGCAGACGCACCGCTCATGACTGCTGCCCCATGGTCTCGGCGCCCTGGAGTGGCTGGCGGGCCGCGCGACGCACGACCTCCGCCACGGAATGGGCCGGGTCGCACGAGGCAGCACTGCGAGCGGCCGCAGCCATGGCTGGCAGGGCCGCGGCGGCCTGGCAAACCAGACCCGGTGCGGTCGCAGCACCGCTGGGATCGTCTGGTCCCACCATCAGGGCCGCCCCTCGCGCCACCAGCTCGGAGGCGTTGGCCTCCTGGTGTCTGTCCCGATGGTGCGGATAGGGCACCAGCACTGCGGGCGTCTCGCTGGCGGCCAGCTCGCAGCAGGTGCCTGACCCCGCCCGACAGAGGGCCAGGTCGGCCAGGGCCCAGGCCGCCGACATGTCGTCCACGAAGGGCGTGGCCACCACGGGCACCGCGCCGCCGAGGGACACCGCTTCGCTGCCCGGCCCGGTGATGTGCAGCACCTGCCACGGTGAATCCTGATCGGCGAGCAGAGAGATCAACGAGGGCACCAGGCGATTGATGTCCCTGGCGCCTTGCGATCCGCCGGTGACCAGAAGCGTGCGTCGCTGGGCCTGCAGACCGAACCGGGCCGCCGCCGCCTCACGGGACCAGTGGGTCAGCGCCGGCCCTGGGATGCCGGTGATGGCCGTGTCCTCCCGGCCTCGAGGCATGGTCTCTCCGGCTCTGGCCAGGCAGGCGAAATCGACGCGCTTGTCGAGCCAGCGACCGACCTTGCCGGGCACGGCGTTGGGTTCGACCAGCACCAGGGGACGGCGACGCACGCCGGGCACCACGGGCAACCACAAGGCAGGCAAGGCGACCCAGCCTCCGAGCACTACCAGCACATCGGGCTCGAAGTCCGTGAGGGCCCGGGTCAGTCGCCCGGTGGCCCGTGCCCAGAGATCGAGTCGCCAGGGAGCGGGTCGTCCCCGGTCGCCGAAGAGTTCCACGAACCGCAGCTGGCGCGGGTTCAACATGGCCCGCTCCACGGGACGCCCCGCCACCAGAAACAAGGTGTCGCGGAGCCCACCGCCCAGAGCTTCTGCCACGCCGATACCTGGGGCGAGATGTCCGCCGGTGCCACCGCCCAGGTAGGCGACCCTCATGGGATGCGCAGGTGCATCCCCACCTTCAACTTGTCGGGGCTGGCCATGACGTCGCGGTTGGCGCTGTACAGGTCACTGAGGCGGTCGGTGCTGCCCAGCTCGCGCAGGGCGATGGCGCCCAGGGTGTCGCCCTCACGGACCACGTAGATGCCGCCAGAATCCGGGCTGCCGCCCAAGCGGCCCTTGGTGGCCGCCCGAGGCACCAGGATCACCTGCCCCACCTGCAGCTTGTTCTCGTCCAGGCCAGGGTTGGCCTTGAGGATCACCCGCCACTCGTGGTTGGTGCCGTAGTAAAGCTTGGACACGTCTGAGAGGGTCTCGCTCTTGCGGATGCTGTGCTGCAAGAAGCCCGCCACCGGTTCGGGCAGGGACGCCGAGCGCTCGCCAGGGTAGGACACCGGCGCGTCGTCGAAATCAAACTCGGCCTGGGTGTCGACGAGCGGAGCGACGGTGTAGCGAGCCGCCCTGGGCGCCTTCTGTCCCTCTGCCTGGCTTCTGTTCGCGGTGCCGTCTCTGCCCCGACGGGGTGAGCTGCCCTGAGCCAGGCGCGGACGAGCTGCGGCCGGACGTGCAAGAACCACCGACGAGGCCTCGGCGCTGGCCCCCGCCAATGTCCCGGGCAGAGCATCGTCGGGACCCAACAGCCAGGCCAGTCCGAGGATCGACACCACGAACACCAGGGCGAAGAGACCGTATTTCTCGACATCTGTCATGGGGACATCCTCGTTGGGGCAGAGCTCACCAGCCGATCTGAATCGCGGTGCGGCAGAGACGAGAGCCACTCAGCACCCACCTCCGGATCTTCCTCCGGGTGACGGGCCAATCCAAGCAACAATCCGGTAGAAGCGGTCAGCACCAGCAGAGATGTACCGCCAGCGCTCACGAAGGGCAGGGGCAGACCCTTGGGCGGCGCCACCGCAGTCACCACCGCGATGTTGAGCAAGGCCTGGATCAGCACCTGAAACATGAGCCCCGCTCCGACCACCAGGCTGAAGCGGCTGCGCAGGCCCAGGAGCAGCTTCAAGCCCTGCCACAAGAACACCGCGTAGAGCGACAGCACGAACAGCGTGCCCAGCAGACCCAGTTCTTCTCCGATCACCGCCAGGATGAAGTCGTTCTCAGCCTCGGGGACGTAGCCCCAGCTGCCCAACCCCTGGCCCAGCCCCACGCCGTCCCAGTGACCGGCCCCCATGGCCGTCAGACCTTGCCAGACCTGGCTGCCCGCCTCCGGCTCGGAGAAGCCCTCGACCCGCCGGCTCACGTGGGCGAAGTTGGCCCAGGCATAGACCACCGCCATGGCCGTGGCCCCGAGAAAGGCGCCCGCCAGATGAGCAGGGCGAGCCCCGGCCACCCACAGCACCAGCACGCCGACGAACAGCAGGTACACGGACGAGCCCAGGTCGGGTTCCAGGAAGACCAGCGCCGCAGGCAGGCCAGCCAGGGCAAAGGGCACGGCCACTCCTGGGACGAAGCGATCCATGTTCTCTCGCTGACGTGCGGCCCAGGCTCCAATCGAGATGATCACGCACAAGCGCGCCAACTCGGAGGGCTGAAACGACAGCACCCCCAGGTCGAGCCAGCGCTGGGAGCCCTTGGCCGAGTTGCCCACGGCGAGCACCGCGATCAGCAGGGCGATACACAACCCCCAGGCAGGCCAGGCAGCGGCGGCGAGCCAGCCCGGGCGGACGCGCATGGCCACCAGGAAGACGGACAGGGACACTCCCACCCGCACCAGGTGATTGCGCAGCAGGTGCAGGGGCTGACCCTGTGCTGCATCGGGCCCAGCGGACGCTGCGGAGACCATGACGATGCCCACGCCCATCAAGCCCAGCATGGCTGCCACCATCCACAGGGCGCTGCGGTTCATCTCGTCCCTGGGTGTGTAGGGCAGCTCGCGCATGGGCAGAGTCTCTCTCTCGTCAGGCCACGGCCAGCGAAGCCATGCCGGCGGCAGCGCACAACACCGCGGCGATCCAGAAACGGGTCACGATGCGCGTGTTGGGAATGCCGGCGAACTGAAAGTGGTGATGCAGGGGAGAACAGCGAAACAACCGTTGCCCTCCCGTGGCCTTGAACCAGCCCACCTGCAAGATCACAGAGAGGGCCTCGATGACGAAGACTCCGCCGATGATCACCAAGACCAGCTCTTGTTTTGTCACCACGGCCACATAGCCCAGCAGGCTGCCCAGGGGCAGGGAGCCCGTGTCGCCCATGTAGACCAGGGCGGGCGCTGCGTTGAACCACAGAAAGCCCAGGGTCGCGCCCACCATGGCCGAGCAGAACACGGTGAGCTCTTGGCTGCGAGGCACATAGAACAGGTCGAGTTCCAGCTGTTGGGCTCGCCCCACGGCCACGCAGAGCACCGCCATGGCCATGGCCGCCACCACCATGGATCCTGCCGCCAGACCGTCCATGCCGTCGGTCAGGTTCACCGCGTTGCTTGTGCCAGTGACCACGAGCAAGACGAAGAGGATGTGAGGCAATCCACCGAGCGTGGAGAGGTCGAACACCACGCCATCGGTGAACGGCACGTGCAGGGCCAGCAGCTGGGGCAAGCCCTGGCGCTGAAAGATCACGGTGACTGCAAAGGCCAGGCTGGAGGCCACCAGCAGCTGCAGCCCGTACTTCGCCGCGGCCTGCAGACCTTTGCTGCCCGGGTGGGTCAGCTTGACCCAGTCGTCGATGAAGCCGATGAAGCCGTAGCCCAAGGTCGACAGGATGGCCAGCTGCACGTAGCTGTTGCTGAGGTCTCCGAAGAGCACACCGGAGACCAGCACCGCGCCCACGATCATCAAGCCGCCCATGGTGGGCGTGGGTGGCTTGTCAGCGTTCAGCTCGTTGAGACGATCTGAGAAGGTGTTGGTCTCGTTCTCGATGAACTGGCGGCGCTTCAGCCAGGCCAGCAACCGCGGGCCCAGGGCCAGGGCCACCAAGAAGGCCACCACGGCAGCGAGACCTGCCCGGGCCATCAATGAACTCAGGTTGGCCAGGGGCTCCCAGAGAGCCTTGAGCTGATCGAGAAAAGCCAGGACCATCAGGCCACGGCCACTTCATCGTCGTGGTCGTGAGTGCAGCTGCTCAGTCGAGTCACCACCGAGTCGAGGGCCATGCCCCGACTGGCCTTGACCAGCACCAGGTCGCCCACTTCGAGTTCTGAGGCGAGCACCTTCGAGGCCTGCAGCGGATCGGCGCAGACGTGACAGGACTTGCGGTCCAGGCCCACGTCGACGGCGCCGCGCACCACGTGTTCGGCGTAGCGCCCCACAGCCACCAGCAGCTGGGGGAACGCCTGGGCCAACGAGCGCCCGGCCACCTGGTGCAGTTCTGGGGAGACAGCTCCCAGCTCCAACATGTCACCGATGACGAAGACCCTGCGACCTTCGTGTCCCAGCTCAGAGATCAGGGCGGCGGCCGCAGCCACGGAGCCCGGGTTGGCGTTGTAGCTGTCGTCAAGGACGGTGAGATTGCCGCTGCGCCGAAACTGCAGTCGGCCCGGGGGCGGCGGCACCTGGGCCAGGGCGGCGATGGTGTCGTCGAGAGCGATGCCGGCCAGGCTGGCGCAGGCCAGGGCCGCCAAGGCGTTGAGCACGGCGTGGCGACCGAGATGGCGCAGCACGACCTCTCTCTCGTCGTTCAGCTTGAAGCGCGTCTCGTGCAGGGACGGGGCGATCTCCGTGGCCCGGAAGTCAGCCTCGGGGCAGGTCCCGAACGAGATCACTTCGCCCGGCGCCAGGGACGAGAGCGACCCGAAAGAACCGTCGTCCCTGTTGAGCACGGAGACCGAGCGCCCGGTGAGTCCTTCGAGCAAGGCGCTCTTCTCAGCGCGCACGCCAGCCAGGTTGCAGAGCCCCTCAAGGTGGCCCGGGTGGATGTTGGTGATCACGCCGATCTCGGGCCTGGCCAGTGAGGTCAGGTGAGCGATCTCGCCGGGACTGTTGGTGCCCAACTCGACCACCACCGCGTCGGCGGAGCTGTCGATCTCCAGCAAGGTCAGGGGCACGCCGATGGCGTTGTTGTAGCTGCTCTGAGAGCCCACGGTGTTCAGGCCCGCACCGAGCGCCGCCACGATCAGGTCTTTTGTGCCCGTCTTGCCGTTGGTGCCTGTCACCCCCACCACCAGCGGGCCGCTGCCCTTGCCACTGAGCCCACGGACTGCAGCACCGAGCTTCCCCAAGGCCGTGACCGTATCGTCGACCCGCAGCAGGGGCCGAACCCCGGGCAGGTCCTGTTCTGAGAGGACGGCCACCGCCCCCGCCGCCATGACATCGGCCGCGAAAGTGTGTCCATCGAAGCGCTCGCCGGACAGGCAGACGAACAGATCGCCAGGGCCCGCCTGCCGAGAGTCTGTCACCACCCGCTGGATCGAGAGCTTCTTCGCCGCCCCTCGAGGTGCTTCGATGCGCGCGGCGCACATCCCGGCCAGCTCGTGCAAGGTCAGAGTGTCCACAGTACCTCCCGGGTCACGGCCCTGTCGTCGAAGTCGAGTTGTTCACCGGCGATGGTCTGGGTCACCTCGTGCCCCTTGCCTGCGACCACCACGATGTCCCCCCCCGAGGCCTCGCTGCATGCGGCGGCTATGGCCGCGCGCCGGTCGACCAGACTCACCGCTCGACCCAGCGCCTCGGCGGGCAGGCCAGCAAGAATGTCGTCGAGAATGCACTGGGGGTCCTCCCCTCGGGGGTTGTCCGAGGTCACGTACAGATCGTCAGCCAGATCGGCCACGGTGGCGCCCATGAGCGGACGCTTGCTCTTGTCCCGATCGCCGCCGCAACCGAAGACGACCCGCAGCCGGCCCCGGGTCAGGGGGCGGAGCTGGGTCAGCACCTGCTGCAGGGCGTCCGGTGTGTGGGCGTAGTCGACCAGCACCCGAAAATCCTGACCACAGTCGACGGACTGCAGCCGACCGGGCACCGCCGCGAGGCTGGACAGCCCGGTCCGGATGGCAGCCGCGGGCAGGTCAAGAGCGAGGGCCGTTGCAGCGGCAGCCAAGGCGTTGGACACATTGTGCCGCCCCACCAGCCGCGTGCTCAGGGGCAACAAGATCTTGCGCTCGTCGACCTGCAGCTGGAACGCGCTGCCGTCCCCATCGAGGCGACGCAGGTCAGCGCTCACGTCGGCGGGTTGGTCGAGGCCGTAGGTGAAGACCCGGGCCAGGGTCCGTTCGGCGTAGCGGGCGCTCATCTCATCGTCGGCGTTGAGCACCGCCACCGCGTCGGGCATGAGCTGCTCGAACAGGCGGGCCTTGGCCAGGCCGTAGTCTTTCATCGAGCCATGAAAGTCGAGGTGGTCTTGAGTCAGGTTGGTGAACACGCCCACGTCGAAGTCGACGCCTCCCACTCGCCCCAGGGTCAGGGCGTGACTCGAGACCTCAAGGACGGCGGTGGACAGGTTGGCGTCGACCATGCGCGCCAGCAGGCGCTGCAGCTCGATGGCGTCCGGCGTGGTGTTGCTCAAGGGCTCGTGGGTGCTGCCGATCCAGGCGCCCAGGGTGCCGACCAGGCCGCTGTCCCGACCGTCCATGGTGAGCATGGAGCGCAGGATTTCAGCGGTAGTGGTCTTGCCGTTGGTGCCCGTGATGCCCACCACCTTCAGCCGGCCGCTGGGGTGCCCGAAGAAACGGTCGGCCAGCAGGGGCTTGGCGGCGGCCACGTCGGGCACGCCCACGAAGCCCACACCAGGGGGTAGCTCTACAGCGCGGCTGGCCACCACGGCCACCGCTCCCTGAGCCAGGGCCTGGGGGACGAAGTCGAGCCCATCGACCTGGGTACCAGAGGCTGCCACGAAGAGGTCGCCGGGGCGCACGGCACGGCTGTCGGCGGTCAGGCCGGTGATGGGCAGGTCCGGTTCGCTGACCACGACGTCCATGAGGGCGTCGGCGAGGGGCTCACACAGCAGACCTAGGTTGAGTCGATTCACGCTGTGCTTCATTAGGCGCCGTAGAAACGGCGATTCAAGTGTCAGCCCCGGAGTCTTCATTCGACCGGGTAGCCCAGATAGGGCATCAGCCGCCGCAAGATGCGCCCCGCAGCGGGGGCAGCGCTCTGGCTGGCGTAGTCCACGCCCTTCGGTTCGTGGACCACCATGACCAGGGCGATGACCGGCTCCCGGGCCGGGACGAGAGCGGCGAAGGAGTGGGTTTCCCGGGTCAAATCCAGCTCTGCGGTGGCCGTTCCCGTCTTTCCGGCCACCGCCAGACCGGGCAGCTTCACCTCGCTGCAGTTGCCCTCAGCGATCGAGTCGGCCATCCAACCACGGACCGTGGCGGCCAGATCGGGGGAGAACACCTCTCGGGGCTGCTCCAGAGGGACTCTTTGGGTGGCACCTGACTCGTCCTCGAAGGCTGAGATGAGCCGGGGGGGACGATACAGGCCGTCCGCCAGGGTCGAGAGGGCGGCAGCCATCTGCAGCGCCGTGACCGCGATCTCCTGTCCGAAGGAGACCGACACCATCGTGTAGTTGCGGGTCCAGCGCTCCAGGGGGGTGACAATACCGGAGGCCTCGGCGGGTATGGGAAGACCGGTGGTCTGGCCGAAGCCAAGATCGGCCAGCAACTCTCGAACGGGGGCCATGAGCGCGGTGTTCTTGCCCTGATCCTCAGGCACTTGCGCCGTGAGGATGTTGGCCATGCCGATGTTGCTGGAGTTGACGATGATGTCCCGCAGGCTCTGCAAGCCATCGACCGGGTGGACATCACTGACGCGTCTGCGGCCGAAGCGGCCCTCTGACCGGGAGGTGTCGATGAGAGCGCCCTCTGAAATCAAACCCAGCTGCAAGGCGCCGGCCATCATCAGCGGTTTGAGGGTCGAGCCCGGGGCGTAGATCATCTGCAGAGGCCTGACCAGGCTGCCGTCCCGGGGGCGGTCCGCGGTGTCGTCCGCGTCCAGGCCGGGTGCGGAGACCATGGCCAACACGTCCCCCGTGGCCACCTCGACGACCACGGCCATGGTCGAGCTGGCCTCGTGCTCTTGCCAGGCAGCCAGGCACTCTTCCTCGACCATCTGTTGAATGGAAGCGTCGAGAGTGAGGGTGACGTCCAGGCCGGGCACGGGCGTTTGGCAGACCATCAGCTCGTCGGAGACCCGGCGACCCTTGTGATCCCTGCGCACCTCGGCGATACCATCCGCCCCGGCGAGCCAGGCCTGCAAGCCTCGCTCAAGACCGGACACTCCCGCGCCGCTGTGATCCACGTAGCCCAGCAGGTTGCCCGCGCTCGCGCCCCACGGCGCCCGCCGGGCCCAGCCTGCCTTCAGGTCGACACCGTACAGCAGCTTGCGGGACTCCTGCTCCAGCGCGGCGATGCCGTCAGGGTCTTGCACCGGCTCACCCAGGATCGTCCAGTGATCGCCGGTGAGTCGCTTGGCCAGGTCTTCGGCCGGGCGATCGACCAGAGGGCCCAAGAAGCGAGCGATGTCCCGAGCCAGGCGCGCCCGTTCGCCGGAGGTCTTGCGACGACTGAGGATGTTGCGCGGCAGCACTTCGGCTTGAAGGGTCTCGACCGAGCAGCTCAGCAGCCGACCGTGTCGGTCGAGCAGGGCGCCCCGCCGGGCGGGCAAGACCTCACTGCGCACGGACATGCGCCACTGACGAGCCGTCGCGACCCGGTGATCGACCAGCTGGATCCAGGCCAGGCGCGTGCTGAGACAAGCCAAGGCGACCATCATCAACACGGCAAACCCGAGCACAAAGCGGCGAGCCCGCAGCATCAGGGCGCCCACCCGGCGACGCTGGCGTCGGCCATCAAGAAGTCCTGCTGGCGGAGCCAGTCCTGATCTCGTTCCGTGGGCTGGCGCCGAGGTCGTCGCTGGAGCGGTTCGCCTGGCAGCTCAAAGCCAGCCTCCTTGCCAGGGGCCTCCCAGCTGGCGAAGGCGGCCACCAGATCGACGCGCACATGCCGAGCTCGACGCTCCAGCCGGGACATCTCCTGGTCGCAACGGGCGATGGTGTAGCGCTCGGCCGTGATGTCTCCTCGGACGGCTGCAACCAGCACGCCCACGCCTAGCAGCGCCACGGCAGAGAACATGGTCAAGGGGGTGGTGTCGGATGTCATGCTTGGGCTCCCTTGGCAAAGGCCCGCAAGCGAGCGCTGCGAGAACGGCGATTGCTGCGCACCTCGGCCCGATCAGCGCTGACCGGTTTCGCGGTGACCACTGAACCCAGCCCCTGCTTGGCCAGGTCCCGAAAAACGTGTTTGACGATGCGGTCTTCGCCCGAGTGGAACGAGATCACCGCCAACCGCCCGCTCGGGGCCAGGCACTGCACCGCCAGGGGCAACGAATCTCGGATCAACGACAGCTCGGTGTTGGTGGCGATGCGCAGAGCCTGAAACGTTTTCGTCGCAGGGTGGACCCGCCCACCCTTGCTGCGCAACGCGCCCTCGATCACCACACGCAGATCGCCGGTGGTGCGAAACTTGCGCAGCTTGCGACGCTCAACGATGGCGGCGACGATGACGCGGCAACGGTGTTCGTCACCCTCCTCGCGCAGCAGCGTCTCCAGTCGGTCAGGGCGCATGCGGTTGACGATGTCGGCTGCGGTGGTCTTCTGGCTCGAATCCATTCGCATGTCGAGGGGACCGTCTTCTCTCAGAGAGAAACCTCGCTCCTCGTCGTCGAGCTGCATGGACGAGACGCCCAGGTCCATCAGGATCCCGTCCGGTGACAGGCCGCGACGGATCAGGTCGTTCAAGACGGACACCGAGTCGCCCTGCTGAAAGCTCACCCGTGAGGACAGATCGGCGAGGTTGCACTCGGCAAGGGACAGGGCCTCGCTGTCCCGGTCTGCGGCCAGGACCCGCCCCGTGGGAGCAGTGGCTTCCAGGAAACACCTGGCATGCCCTCCGGCCCCCACGGTCAGGTCCACGAGCAGTTGTCCTGCTCGGGGATCGAGAAGTTCCATGACCTCCACCGCCATCACCGGAACATGTCCCATCCGACCCTCGATTCTGTGTGCGACCGCCAAGCTCACCGATGTGGCCTGTCGTCGTTGCCCGGTTCGGCCGTTGGCCCCAGGCCACCCTTGGCCACGAAGACCTCTCCCGCCTGGTCCTCGTAGGTCGCCAGGGAGGCCTCCTGGAATCGCTCCCAGGTGTCCGGGCGCCAGAGTTCGACCCGGTCCCCCACCCCGGCGAAGACGACCTTGTCCTCCAGGCCGATGACGCGCTTCAGGCTGTCGGGCAGCAGCATGCGCCCGTGGCCGTCCACCGAGCAGGCCTCGGCCCGTGAGAAGAAGGTGCGCGCCAGAGAGCGCACGTCCCGGTTCCCCAGGGCCGCCGCATTGATGGATTCGCCCAGGGAGGCGTAGGCGCCTGGCGGGTAGAGCCAGAGGCAGCCGTCCAGGCCCAGGTTGACCACCACCTGACGATCGGCTTTGTGGATCTTGAGCACGTCGAGGACCTTGCGCGGCACGCTGACGCGGTTCTTCGCGTCAATGCTGTGCGTGAACAAGCCCGTGAAGAGCTCCATCTGAAACCGCTCCCACTACCACTGCGTGCGACACCACCCGACGGGATAGTTCTATCACACTCCCCCACTTCGGGGGGATTTTCTGGGAGAACAACCCACTTTGCCCCACCACCACTCGCTTCTTCATCATGGGCTGAAGCGTGGGGAAACCATGCTCTCCGGCTGGTTTCAGCGAGAGGAGGGTGCAGAGAACCGGCACACCTGCGTGGCTCGCGCCAGACCCACAACATCCCACCGACACGCCAAGGCGGAGCGCGCTCGGGGCACAGCAGCACGCGCACCGGCGCGATTCGGCGCGGGCGGGCGACCCAGCGCGGTCAGGCGGGCGCCTCTGGGTCCACGTCGCCGGGCGCTGCGTCGCCGGGCGCTGCGTCGGCGGGCTCTGCGTCGGCGGGCTCTGCGTTGGCGGGCTTTGCGTCGGCGGGCGCTGCGTCGGCGTTGGCGGGCTCGGGGTCCCGAGGCTCGGGGAGATCGCCTTCGGGGAGGTCTGCGGCGAGCAGCTGGGTCAGCATCTCTCGCGTGTCGGCCATGTCCTCAGCAGAGAGAAACGGAGCCGGGACCACCAGCTCAGGCTGACCCGCGCCGCGACTGACGATCATCACCTCGCGGCCGTCCCGGGCGGCGAAACCCTTGAGCCGCAGGTGCCGCTTGCGAATCAGAACCAAGCCCACGAGGTAGGACAGACGCCGATAGACTTCCTCTTCGCGCTCCAGCAGCCGTCCAAACATCTCCTGCAAGAAGATGTAGTCAACCACAGGCCTGGTGTCGCCCTGCTCGGGCTGAGCCCGCTTCCAGAAGATGCCTGCGGCTTCGTTGCCAACAGCTTCTCCACAGCTTGCACACAGATCTTCACGCTGCGGGCCGTCTTCTCCGAAGGCGAGGCGCACGGTCACTTCGCACCCGGGCTCCAGCGCGAGGCTGCACCCGCTACACACCTCTTCTCGCGAGGGGATCTTCCAGGCGTCGTTGGGGTTCACCACGGTGTCGCGTCCTCGGCTGCTGTGCATCACGTCTGACGGCTGGCTCGTCCGCTCAAAGACGACTGGCTCGCCCGCCCAACGGTGCGCGTGAACCGTGAGGCTAGCAGGGCGGGAACAAGCCCTCAAGACGAGGCGTTGCAGCGGATGGATACGACCACTAGCCTTCGGGTCATGGGCACCATCGAACCGTTCACGCATCTTCACGTTCACAGCCACTACTCTCTCTTGGATGGGGCCATCGATGTCCCCCATCTCGTGGCCGAAGCTGCGCGCAACGACATGCCCGCCCTGGCCCTCACCGACCACGGCAATCTGTTCGGCGCTCTCGAATTCTATCAGACGGCTCGCAAGGCTGGCATCAATCCCATCCTTGGCTGCGAGGCCTACCTGGTGGACGGCGACGCCACGGTCAAACCGCCCCCCGGCGAGAAGCGGCGGCGCTACCACGTCACCCTGCTGGCCAAGGACCGACAGGGTTTTCAGAACCTGTCCCGGCTCTCGAGCCTGTCGTGGATGCGCGGCTTCCAGCGCAAGCCATGCATCGACCTCTCCATGCTCAACAAGTACTCAGAGGGGCTCATCGCGCTCAGCGGTTGCATGTCCGGGAGGGTCGCCGTGCCCCTGCGCGAGAACCGCCTCGACGACGCCGTGCGCGCCGCCGAGGAGTACGCCGAGATTCTCGGGCAAGAGAACGTCTACCTCGAGGTGATGAGCAACGGCATCGAGGCCCAGCGGGTGATCCGCGAGGCCATGCCCGCAGTGGCCCAACGCACCGGGCTCAAGCTCATCGCCACCAACGACGTGCACTACCGTTGCGATGGCGACAACAAGGCTCAGGACGCCTTGATCTGCATCGGCACCGGGCAGCGCATGCACGACCCGAACCGACGCTTCAAGATCGACACGGACGAGTTGTTCTTTCGCAGCAGCGCGCAGATGGCCGCGCTCTTCGACCCGGACAGCGAGGCGTACCGCAACACCGCCGAGGTCGCCGGGCGGTGTGACATCCAGCTCGATCTCGAGACCATGCACTTGCCGCGCTTCGCCATCCCCACGGATGAGTCGGCGCCGAACTACATGCGCAGGCTCTGCGAAGAGGGCCTGCACCAACGTTACGGCGAGATCACCCAGGCAGCGCGGGATCGTTTCGAACGAGAGTTCAAGATCATCGAGTCGATGGGCTTCATCGACTACTTCCTGATCGTCTGGGACCTGATCCGCTACGCCCGCGAGCAGGGCATCCCCGTGGGGCCTGGCCGTGGTTCTGCGGCGGGGTCCATCGTGGCCTACGCTCTCGAGATCACCCAGCTCTGCCCGCTCAAGTACGACCTGCTCTTCGAACGCTTCCTGAACGCGGACCGCATCTCCATGCCGGATATCGACATCGACTTCTGTCGTGACCGGCGCGAGGAGGTCATCCAGTACACCCGCGAGAAGTATGGCGACGCCCAGGTCTGCCAGATCGTGACCTTCGGCACCTTGGCCGCCAAGGCCTCCATTCGCGACGCGGGCCGGGTGCTCGACATCCCCCTCTCTGAAGTCGACAAGATCGCCAAGCGCATCCCCGACGCCCCGGGCACGAAGCTCGGCGCGTCCTTGGAGGCAGACAATGAACTCACCGACCTGCTCGACGGTGACGACCAGCTGAGAGAGCTGGCCGAGGTGGCCCGCAGCATCGAGGGCATGTGCCGCAACACGTCGACCCATGCGGCGGGCGTGGTGATCACCGAGCACCCGCTGATCGACTACGTGCCCTTGTGCGTGGTGCAGGGCGCGGTGAACACCCAATTTCAGATGACCGATCTGGAGAAGATCGGTCTGCTGAAGATGGACTTCCTGGGGCTCAAGAACCTCACCATTCTCGAGAAGGCTCGGCAGCTGTTGGTGCGCAGCCAGGGCATCGACCTCGATTACGAGACCCTGCCTCTCGACGACCGCGCGACCTACGAGCTGCTCAAGACCGGCGACACGTACGGGGTCTTTCAGCTCGAGTCGTCGGGCATGCGCGAGCTCATCGTGCGTCTGCAGCCTGACTGCTTCGAGGACATCATCGCCCTGATCGCGCTGTACCGACCCGGGCCGCTGCAGTCTGGCATGGTCGACAGCTTCGTGAACCGCAAGCACGGCATGGAGGCGATCAGCTATGCCCACCCGCTGATGGTGCCGATTCTCGAAGACACCTACGGGGCCATGATCTACCAGGAGCAGGTCATGCTCCTGGCCCAGTCCCTGGGCAAGCTCACGCTCAATGATGCAGACGGCCTGCGCAAGGCCATGGGCAAGAAGAAGCTCGAGGTCATGGAGAGCTACAAGGAGAAGTTCCTCACGGGTTGCCTGGAGCAGGGCATCGGTCAGGCTGCGGCCGAGCAAGTCTGGGACGACATGAGTCAGTTCGCCCAGTACGGCTTCAACAAGTCCCACTCGGCAGCGTACGGTCTGATCACTTTTCGCACGGCCTACATGCGCGCCCACTACCCGGGTGAGTACATGGCGGCGATCATGTCCTGCGACGCCGGGGACAGCGACAAGCTCATCGAGTACATGGAGGCCGCGCGCAAGGCAGGCCGCACGATCCTGAGCCCAGACATCGAACTCAGCCAGGCAGACTTCACCCTGGAGGGAGAGTCCATTCGCATCGGACTGAACGCCATCAAGGGTGTGGGCTCCCGGGCGGTCCAGGCGATCCTCGCTGGGCGCGAAGAGTCGGGCGGAGAATTCGGCCGGCTCGACGCTGTCCTCGAACACGTCGACGGCCGAGCGGTCAATCGAGCCGCCTTCGACGCCCTGGCCAAGGCGGGCGTCTTCGACACCCTGAAGCTCGACCGCAGCGCCCTGCTGGCCTCATCCGAGCGACTGCTGAAGGACGCCGTGCGCAGCCAGGGAGACAAGGCCGTCGGTCAGGCCTCGCTCTTCGGAGGCGGCGGCGGCGCTTCAACCTTGCCGGCCGTGCGCCTGGCCGACCTCCCCCCCACGCCCGACCGCCTCATCTATGAGATGGAGAAGGAATCCCTGGGCTACTCGGTCACCGTGGACCCCATGGCAGAGTACCGGCCCTTCCTGCGCTTGGTGGCCACCCACGACGTGGCTGCCCTGAGCGAGGTGCCTGACCGGGGCGAGGTGATGGTCGGCGGCGTGGTCAGCGGCCTGCGCACAGCGGTGAGCAGTCGCGGGCGGTACGCGGGCAAGAGCATCGGCATGTTCAAGATTGCCGGTCTCGGCGGTGCCTGCAACGCGGTCATGTTCAGCAAGGCCTTCGCTCTTCACCGCGAGGTGGTTCAGGACGACTGGGTGGGCATCTTCCGGGGCAAGGTCGATCGCAATCGTGACGAACCCAGCCTGATCGTCGACGACATCTTCGAGATGACCGACCCCGAGGTGGCCAAGAACCGCAAGCTGCTCATCGCCATCCACGGCCAGGATGAAGACTCGCTCATGCTGCGCATTGACGCCTTGGCTGCGCACATGGCCCAGCACCCCGGTCAGACAGACACCTACATCTCGCTGCAGTGCGCCGACCAGCCGCGACGGATGTGGCGCCTTGCGGCCAAGCACCGCGTGGCCGTCCAGCAGGATCTGGTCCGTGGGCTCGAGAGCGTGGTGGGCCCGGGGGCCTACCACCTTCGGTAGGAGTCAGCGCCGCAGGTCCACGGCCTGGCCATGCTCCCGGTCGCCTTGTCTCCCACCAGCGGCGCCGGTTCGCTGGACCTGCGGCCCCACCCTGGCCCGGCGAGTTTGGGCACGCCCCCAGTTCGCTCTGCGGACGTCCGGCGACGGTCGCCAGCAAAGCCTCTCAGAGTGAAGTCCAGGGCGGGTTAGCCGGAGACCTCGTCCGAGCCCACGAAGCTGGACATGTGTTCGGGCTCCCAGACCAACGGCTCTGGCAGGTCGTCGCCCAAGACGTCGAGGCCGACCCACCCCAGCAGGAAGTCGACGGCCTCGCCTGGACGAAAGCCCAGACGCAGGCCAAAGGCCAGGATCATGGCGTCAATCTCAAAAAGATCCCAAGCGCGAATCGTGGACCGACGTATGCGCCGGGTCTCCCAGAAGGAAGCCTGCTCGGGGGACCAGAGACTGCCGATCTCCTTGTCACCGTGCTCATCGCGCAGATCGAGAAACTCGAGGAAGCCCCCCTGCATGGGCCACAACAGGGCGCCCTGCCACTCACGAACCACGGGGGGATGGCGCCCCCACGAGCGGGGATTCGGCTCCCAATAGTGATCTCGCCAGCCCTCACCACCAGGCGCGTCGCGCATCACCTGCCAGCGGAAGACGAGGGGAATGCCCTCGCTCCAGAAATCATCCTGGCCCCGGGGCAGAGCGGGCAGCTCGGACAGACTCTCTACCCAGAAAGTCCAGGGGAAGAGCAGGTTGTACTCGTTCCAGATTCCGTGAAAGGTGCGGTCTGCATAGCCGTAGCGCTGACTGACGATCGGGCTCAAGCCCAGGCCGAAACCCAACAAGGGTGTCGCCTGAGCGGACAAACCCATGCCCCAGCCCGTGCTGGCGCTCACAGGCACAGCATCCAGCAGATCGGCCCCCCGCGAGCGCCAATACGTGCCGAGGGGAGTGCACGAGCCGAGCCCAAGTAGCAGAAGCAACCCTGCCACCATGCGCCCGGCTCGGAGCATCAGGAGCTGACCGCCTCCTGCTCACTCTCTTCGCTCTTGGCTGCTGGCTCGTAGTTCACGAGCTCCCAGATCACGCGCTGACCCTTGTCGCCGAGCCGAGGCGTGGCGAGCTTGAGGATGCGCGTGTAGCCACCGGGGCGATCCTGCATGGAAGGGCCGATCTCGTCGAACAGCCTCTTCACAGCATCTTTGTTATCGAGCACCTGAACAGCGCGGCGCACGCGATGCAAGGACTTCTCCTTGGACAGCGTGATCAGCTTCTCAGCAAGGGCCCGGTACTCCTTGGCCTTGGGCGCCGTGGTGATGACGCGACCGTGGAGGAACAGAGCGGAAATCAGGTTGCGGGACAATGCACGACGATGCGCGCTGTTGCGCCCGAGCCGGCGTCCACGAATGCGGTGTCTCATGTGATTACGTCCTTCTGGCGATCAGCCGTCAGTTTCCAGACCCAGGTTTCAGTTTTCCTGCAGCTCGGGTTGCATCCCCAAGCGCAGTCCCAGGCCGTCCAACTTGGCCTTGATCTCCTCAAGCGAAGTCTGGCCAAAGTTGCGAACCTTGAGCAGCTCAGCTTCCGTCATCTTCACCAGGCGCCCCACCGTGTTGATGTCCTCAGAATCGAGGCAATGCCGGGAGCGAACAGAGAGGTCAAGGTCATCGATCGGAGTGGCCATCACTCCGGACAACTCACTCTCGACCTCACGCACCTGGGGCACTTCAGGTACCCGGGCGGTCTCTGCAGCCGGGATCATCTTGCCCACGTCACCGTAGTGCACGAAGGCGTTGAGGTGCTTGCGGTAGATCCGTGAGGCTTCGACCAGAACGGCCTCGGCCGTGACCGTGCCGTCGGTCCAGACCTCAAGCACCAGGCGGTCATAGTTGGTGATCTTGCCCACGCGCGTCTCTTCGATGCGATAGCGCACGCGATCAACCGGCGAGAAGTTGCTGTCGAGAACGATCACACCCAGGGTGTCATCCTGGGCATCGTGCTCCTCGGAGGTCACGTAACCACGACCACGCTCGACGTTGATGGTCATCACCACCTCGGCGTCCTCGGTCAGAGTGCAAATGAGGTGCTCAGGGTTGAGCACTCGCACACCAGCCGGGACCTCGATGTCCGCAGCGGTCAACTCGCCCTTCTTGGAGCGATTGATGCTGACCACAGCTTGGTCGCTGTCGTCCAGCGCCAGCTGCAGACCCTTGAGGTTCAGCACGATCTCAGTCGTGTCTTCGAGCACGCCAGGAATGGTCGTGAACTCGTGCAGCACGCCCTCGATCTGCACCGACGTCACCGCCGTGCCTTCGATGGAAGACAGCAACACGCGCCGCAGGCCGTTGCCGATAGTGTGCCCGAAACCCTTCTCAAACGGCTCGACGGTGAACCGGGCGAAGGTGTCCGAGAGGGTCTCTTGATCCACATCCACGTGGGATGGGAGTTCGAAGTGTCGCCAGCAGATTCTCATGTCTTGTGTTCTCCCTGCGGACCAAGCCATGGCCGCATCTGGTCGTTCAGTGTTCGGTGGACTACTTCGACATGAGCTCGACGACGAGCTGCTCGCGAACGTCGAAGGTCACATCAGAACGGGCTGGCAATGAGGCCACTCGGCCGGTCAAGGCGCTCCCGTCACGTTCCAGCCAGGCTGGCATGGGGTAGCTGGATCTCTGGTCGTAGCTGGCAGAGGCCAACTTGCGAACGCTCTCGCGCTTGCTGATCTCGATCCGATCATCGGGCCACATCAGGCGGGACGAGACGTCGCAACGCCGTCCGTTGATCAGCACATGCCCGTGACCGATGAGCTGTCGGGCAGACCGACGGCTGACGCTGAACCCGAGGCCAAAGAGCACACTATCGAGGCGCCTCTCCAAGAGCGTCAGCAGGTTCTCACCTGTGTTGCCCTTGAGCCGAACGGCTTCCTTGAAGTAGTTGGTGAACTGGCTCTCAGCCACACCGTAGTAGCGCTTCAGCTTCTGCTTCTCGCGCAGCTGAGTGCGGAACTCCGAGTGGCGAACGCGAGTCCAGGGGTGCATTCCGGGAGCGTAGTTCCGCTTCTGGATGGCGCACTTGGCTGTCTCGCAGCGGTTCCCCTTGAGGAACAGCTTGACGCCTTCGCGTCGGCACAGCTTGCAGGCGGTGGTCTTCATCTCTTGCTCGTCTTACTGATTATCGTATCGGATCGTAAATCGGGCGCGCTCAGACGCGGCGGCGCTTCCGAGGCCGGCACCCGTTGTGCGGCAGGGGTGTACGGTCTTCGATGGCCTTGACCTTCAGGCCAGCCGCGGCCAGGGCACGGACCGCAGATTCACGGCCGGAGCCAGGTCCACGAACGCGCACTTCGACATCACGCACACCCATCTTCTGGGCCTTGGCTGCGCAACGCTCGACCGCCTTCTGGGCCGCAAAGGGCGTGCTCTTGCGGGAGCCCTTGTAGCCAGCCGTGCCCGCGCTGTCCCAACACAGGACTTCGCCCGTGTGTGGGTCTGCGAAGGACACGATCGTGTTGTTGAACGTCGCCTTGATGTTGACGATCGCCCTGGAAATGACCCGCCGAACTTTTCGAGTAGCCATGGTGTCAGTTCGTCCCGAGGATCACTTGGTCTTGACCGACTTCTTGCCGGCCACGGTCTTCTTCGGACCCTTGCGAGTCCGCGCGTTCGACTGGGTGGCCTGGCCGCGCACCGGCAAGCCGCGCCGGTGGCGCAGTCCGCGGTAGCAACCAATCTCACGCAGCCGGAGAATGTTCTGAGCGACCTGCCGACGCAGTGCACCTTCGACGAGGTAGTCCTTGTCGAGGGCAGCAACGATCTGTTGGACGTTCTCGTCCGTCAGGTCCTTGGCTCGCAGGGCGGCCTCGAAACCCAGATCCTCGCAGATCTTCTCCGATGTGGTCCGCCCGATCCCATGGATATAGGTGAGCGCGATGACCACTCGCTTGTTGTTTGGAATGTCGACGCCGACGATACGCGGCATGCTGGTTCTCCAGTGTTGGCGACCCAAGGCGGGCCCGGTTACTTGCCCTGCCTTTGTTTGTGACGCGGATTCGTGCAGATCACACGCACGACACCGAAGCGCCGGATGATCTTGCAGTTCTCGCAAATGCGCCTGACGGAGGCTCTGACTTTCATGATCGTGTCCTTCCACCTCCGCGGGCCGGCCCGCGGTAGACGATGCGTCCCTTGCTCAAGTCATAGGGACTGATTTCGACGGTGACCGTATCGCCAGGCAGGATGCGAATGTAATGCATGCGCATCTTGCCCGAGACGTGCGCCACGATGCGGTGACCGTTCTCGAGTTCTAGCTTGAAAACTGCGCTGGGCAGGGCCTCGATGACCTTTGCCGGCACGCGAATAGAGGTTGCACGGACCATTTCAGCGCAACCCCGGGTTTGTCTGCGAGCACGTCTTGATGCCCGCTGGCGAAGTCCTCATGAGGTCGCTCCCCGACCCTGCGAGCTGCCACCACCCTTGCGGGCCCAGCCAGTCCCACCGCCCTCGCCCAGGCCCTCGTAGCGGCGCATGAGCAACATGGAGTTGACCTTCTCGACCAGATCGAGCAGGACACCCACGACGATCAGCACGCTGGTGCCGCCCAGGAACATGGCCAGCCCGGGAGACATGTTGGGGACGTTGCTCGACAAGATCTGGGGCAACACCGCGATCACGACCAGGAAGGTCGAACCAGCCAGGGTCACCCGGAACATGACCTTCTCGAGGAACTCGGCAGTACGCGCTCCAGGCCGCAGGCCGGGCACGAATCCACCGTACTCCTTGAGGTTGTCCGCGATCTCCTTCGGCTGGAACATCAACGCCGTCCAGAAGAAGGAGAAGACCATGATCAAGGCCGAGTAGAAGAGGATGTACCAGAAGCCGCCCCAGGCGAAGACCTGGCTGAACCAGGTCGTTCCGAACACCGAGTCGAGCACTGCCGGCACGATGAAGAGGAAGGAGGCGAAGATGATGGGCATCACGCCAGCCTGGTTCACCTTCAGCGGCAGGTAGTGTCGCTGCCCACCGTAGACCTTGCGGCCACGGGTCTGCCGACCCTGTTGAATGGGGATCCTGCGCTGACCCTTGGTGACGAAGACGATCGCGATCACGATCAGCAAGTACAGGACGATCAGGGTGGCCGCAGCCTGAACCGCCTCGCCTTGCTCGACCGAGGACATCAGGTTCATGAGCATGCTCGGCATCCTGGCCACGATGCCCGCCATGATGATCAGCGACACCCCGTTGCCAACGCCGAACTCGGTGATCTGCTCGCCGATCCACATGACCACCAACGTTCCTGTGGTCAACGCTAGGAGCACGAACACCTTGTAGGAGAACGACCCGAACAGGACCGGATCGATGACCTCGAACTCGTAGGCGGCATCACCCAGGGGGCCGTTCAACAGGAACACGGCCTGCAGCAGGCAGATCGGCACCGTGGCGTAGCGCGTCCAGCGGTTGATGATCTTCTGGCCTGCCTGACCCTCCTTCGAGAGGGCCTCGAGTTGAGGCACCACCTTGACCAGCAGGGAGAAGATGATCGAGGCGCTGATGTACGGCATAACGCCAAGCGTGAACAGGCTGCACGAGCCGATGGCCCCGCCCGACAAGGCGTTCATGATGCCCAGCGCAAAACCGCCGCCCTCATCTTGGGCCAGGTAGCTCGCCAGCTTGTCGTAGTTGACGCCAGGCAGGAAGATGTGGAACCCCACCCGGTAGGCCAGCAGAAGGCCCACTGTCATGAGAATCTTGTTGCGGATCTCAGCGACGCGGAAAAGGTTGAGGAAGCCACTCATGAGCTGAGTTCGACAGTCCCGCCTGCGGCTTCGATCTTCGCTCGCGCGGTCTCTGAGACCTTGTCGGCGATGATCTTGAAGGGCACGTGCACGTCACCCTTTCCGAGGATCTTCAGGCTGCTGGCCTTCTTCTTTACCAGATTGACCTGCTTCACAGCGGCCAAGGTGACTTCGCCACCCTGAGGGAACGCCTTCACGAGATCTTCAACGTTGACGATGGCGTGGGTCACGCGGAACAACGCGTTGGTGAAGCCACGCTTGGGCAAACGACGGGCGAGGGGCATCTGACCACCCTCGAATCCCAGCCTGACGCCCCCGCCGGAGCGGGCGCCCTGGCCGTTGTTGCCCCGACCAGCCGTGCAGCCCCAACCGCTTCCGGGACCACGGCCAATACGCCGGTGCTTCTTCAGCGCCGAGCCGGCACATTTCACGTCTTTCAAGTTCATGAGACCGAGACTCCTCGCAGACGCTCAACCGCCTTCTTGCTGCGCACTGTCAGCAGGCCGTTCAGCGTGGCCTTGACCAGATTGACGGGGTTGTTGCTACCCATGCTCTTGGTCAGGATGTCGTGAACACCGGCCAACTCGAGAACCGAACGCACCGTCGCGCCAGCGATGATGCCCGTACCCGGCGCAGCCGGAACCAGCTTCACCCGGGCGGCGCCAAAGCGGCCGATGATCTCGTGCTCGATGGTGCCCTTCTTGAGCTCCACCTGGACCAGGTTCTTCTGAGCGTCCTTGACGCCCTTCTCCACGGCGGCGGGCACCTCTTTGGCCTTGCCAAAGCCCACCCCAATGCTTCCGTGGCGGTCACCAACAACGACCAGCGCGGAGAATGAAAAGCGGCGTCCGCCCTTCATGACCTTGGCGCAGCGGTTGACCTTGACCACGGCCTCTTCGTAAAGGCCAGGTGCGTGGACCTGCAGCTCCTTGCCAGGCTTCTCGCCGCCGCGACCACGACCGCGACCGCCTTGGCCACCGCCCTGTCCGCCGCCGCCACCTTGGCCTCCGCCGCCCTGGCCACCACCACCTTGACTACTGCCTGGATTCGCCATGCTCAGAACTCCAGCCCGGCTTTGCGGGCGCCTTCGGCGAGGGCCTTGACCCG
>Ga0114932_10000985_pt1 | contig 33542 bp, 32 predicted proteins | sample 2SBtaG_2_FD_87286 | JGI IMG/M metagenome (GOLD analysis project Ga0114932, IMG submission 87286) | Deep subsurface microbial communities from Kolumbo volcano to uncover new lineages of life (NeLLi) - 2SBTROV12_ACTIVE470 metaG | ecosystem: Environmental > Aquatic > Marine > Volcanic ...
GATATTTTTTCCTTCACCATAAATTGGAATTTTAAGATTTTTATTTGCTAAAACTATTGTTTTTGGTATTAATTTTTCTATAAATTGTCTTGGACCAAAATTGTTTGTGCATCTTGTGATTATAACGTCTGAATCAAATGTAGTAGAATAAGAATTAATCAGGAGTTCTGCTGCAGCTTTTGTTGCCGCATATGGACTAGATGGATTAAATTTTGACTGTTCATCTGCAGTACCTTGAATTAAACTTCCAAATACTTCATCAGTAGATATTTGAATCATTCGTTTCTTTTGCTTTGTAATAATATCTAGAATTGTAAATGCACCTCTAATATTAGATACTAAAAATGGATTTGCATCATTAATGCTTCTATCTACATGTGATTCTGCAGCAAAATTCACCACAGCATCACATTTTTCAATTTGCTGCTCCATGAATTTCTTATTTGAAATATTACCTTTGACAAAATTATAATTTGCACAATTATTTATCTGAGATAAATTTTTATGATCTGAACCATATAATTCTGCATCAACATTAGTTATCTCAATATTATCGTGTTCTAATAATTTCAAAATAAAATTACTTCCAATGAATCCAAGTCCTCCAGTAATGAGTATTTTCATACAATCACAAATTTTCTAATCCTAATAAAATATTGTATAATTTGCTTAGTACCTTTAAATCCAAACTTTTATTGGTTAAAATCACTGTTTTTTTTAAGTGGATGAAGAAAATTTTTCTGTATTGGATTTAGAAAAACATGAAACTAAAGATGTTCATGATTCTCATATTAATGGAGAATTAACCGTAATCTGGAGAAATTGGGATGAAATTATAAAGAAACCAGATATGGTTTATGTTAATTTAGTCAATCCTGGAGAGATAAAAGGGCCACATATCCATAAAAACAGAACGAGTTATTTTTATTGCATTGATGGAAAAATGGTTATTATTATACAAGACAAAAATGGCAAATACCATGAAATTGAAACAGATTCGACAGAACCTAAATTAGTTTCTGTTTCAAACGGTATTGCTGCAGCAATAGTTAATCCTTCAAAAAACGCATCAAAGATTTTAGTATTGGCAGATCTAGCTTGGAAACCAAATGATAATGAAATGCTCAATACTACATTTACTGATTATGATTGGCATAAATGGAAAAAAAATTAGATTATTATTAAATTGACAAACAATATTATCCTACTTGACTCTATTGATGAGTTCTCAACCAATTCAAATAATTCTAAAATTATAGTATTTGATTACTTAACTCATAAAAATTTACATGAAAAAAATATTTCACATTCATTTTACGACGAATATTTGTCTGATGACGAGATTAAGGAATTATTTAATTTTTTAAATTTACAACATACTTGGAATAAAAATGCACCTAATTTAGTATTTGAAAATGTCAATATTCTTCAAATTGTTAGTCCTTTAGAATTCCATGAAACATTTTTTCCAATAATAAAAAAAATTTATTCAATTAAAAAAATTTTAAAAATTGAAAACCCAGATAAAATTCAAATATCTAAAAATTTATTATCAATTGTTGAACAATTTGTAGATAAAAAAATAATTGAAGAATTACCTTTGTCACTTAGAACTACTGATAAAGGATTTAATTCAGAACAAATTGAGATTCGTTTTAATTTATTTAAAAAACCACTTACATTATATTTATCTAAAAAATTATTTTCAAGATTAAAATCTATTCAAGAAAATATACTATGTAAAATTTTTAATTTATGGTATAAACCTGATAAATCTAAAAAAATTAATTTAATTTTAGAATTTAATCCCGCACTCTTCACATCTCTATTAAATAAATTTAAAAATTCACATATTGAAACTGTATTTTTTAATCAAAGAAGATCTGCAGTATGGAATTGGAAATCAATACAAAATCTACGAAGAAATAACTGTAAAATAATAAATTCAACTAAATTTTTTAGAATTAATCATAATGAATTCTCAAAAATACACTCAGAATATGAATTAAAACTCAAGCATTTTTGGAATTCTGATGAAAACTTGAGAATTTTATTTTCAAAAGATGATGTTCAATTTTGGCCTGAAATCAAGCCAAAATTGATTAATTTGTATAATTCTAGATTAGAAGATTATCTAAGATCTATAATAATTTCAAAAAATCTATTAAATGATGGCTGTATTAATTCTATTTTATCAATAAGTGAATCTGGTGAAAATGAAAATATACTTTTACAATCTAACAAGAGAAAAATTCCTACTTGTTTATTACAACATTCTTTTTTTAGATATGATGAAAGATTGTATGATTATCAATGGAGATACGAACCACAATCGATGTATGGATTAAAATCTGATTATTATTTTTTATGGGGTGAAGCTGATTATGATTTTTATTCTAAATTTGGAATTCCAAAAGAAAAATTAATTATAATTGGTAGTCCAAAACACGATGATTATTTTCCAATTGAAAAGACTAGTAATGAAAAAACTGTTCTTTTAGCAATAATGCCGATTACTAATGTTAGTGGACTATGTAGAATTCAAACATATCTTGATTATGAATTGATGTTAGAAAAAATTATTCAAACACTAAAATCAATAAAAGATCTAAAACTAATAATCAAACTTCATCCCGGAGAAAATTTTTCTAACACCCTTCTTAATCAATATTTTAAATTAAATCATCCTGATATTCTTGTATTACAAACAGCATCTTCTAAACAATTGATTGAATCCTCTGATTTCCTAATTCATACTGGTCCTGAATTTTATGAAGTGTCAACCATTATTCTCGAAGGTATGCTTTTAGGAAAACCTGTAATTGATGTTTATCTTGATGAAGATCTTGATTTAAAGCCGATAGAAGATGGCTTATTACGAATTTCTGGTAAGGATACTTCTGAAAAAATTCAAAAGATAATAAATGATGAAAAATTTTCATTTAAAATAACAAACGGAATTCCTGAAAAACTTCTAAAATACATTTCAAATCAAAATAATTCTTCTCAACAACTCATAAAATTTTTAGATGATACTCTCATTGACTAAAATTTTTCCGTAAATTCTCGTATTAAGCAAAATGCTTCTGCTGCATTACAGCCTGAAACAGTACCCCATCTTTTCGCAATAACTTCTAAACCTTCTATTGATCGTGGATGTGGAAATTTTCTAATCTCATTTTTGTATGCATTCATAGCACGCGTTTTTGTTGATAATTCTTTTGAAATATCAACAAAAATATTCGGCAGAAATTTTTTGGAAAAATTCCATTCAGTAGATGATGGAATCTCAAAAGTAATTACTTTTTTTATTGTGAATTTTTGTGATGGTCTTGTAGCAGTTAAAACAGCATTGTGAATTATTCTATGATCTATATTCAAATCGTATTCTGAATGTGTATACACAATTTGAGGTTTGAATTCATTAATAATTTTTTCAACTGTTTTTGTAACCTCTAGATTTGTTATTTTGTCCATTTCATTATCGGGAAAATCCATCATATCCAATTTTGTAACGCCCAAAATATTTGCCGCTTTTTTTGCATTTTTTTGTAATTCTTTTAGCTGTTTTTTTGTAATACTTTCTATATTTTTATCTAATTTGTAATCCGTTGAATTACTGTAATCTGATGAACGTCTACTTGTAATCCCTGTTGCCAAAATTACAATTTTTACATTGTGTCCTTCTCTGGTTAATTTTTTGATTGTTCCACCCATTCCCAAAACCTCATCATCTGGATGAGCCACTATAACCAAAATTTTCATATTATCTCTCCCTCAAATGACACCTTTTTTCCATCAAATTCTGCAGATTTAAAAATAATTTTCTTTTTTCCAATTCGAAGGAATGCATTTGGATATGGATCAGTTAGCATACGAATAAAATTGTACAAATATTCATTTGAAAAATTTAAATTTTTCAATTCACTTTGGTTAGGAGTTCGTCTTTTATAAAAACTGGCAGTACCTTTTTGTTTTCTTCTCCTAAACTTTCCTTGAATGATTTCACAAATCATTTCAAAATCATTTTTTTTCATTCGATTAAAAATATCTGTAATGTTTCCCGTTAACAAAAGATCTTTTTGAATCATTATGTCTCCACCGTCAATCTTTGAATTCATCAAAAAAGCAGTAGTTTTAGTTTTTTTTATGCCAGAAATTATTTGATTCTGTATTGGGCTTCCCCCTCTAAATTTTGGAAGATTTGATTCATGAAAACATACACAATCATAATTTTTTATTATATCTTCTGGAACTATCCATGACCAATCTGGGAAAAATATGTATTTTGGATCAATTTTCTTAATTTTTGAATATGTTAGGGATTCCTTTTTTGTTATAAGATGAAAATTTTTGTATCTTTTTTGAAGTCTATTAAAAATCTCTATTGAATAATCTCTATAACCACAAAATAAATAATTCATGAAAATTTTGGAAAATTATACTTTTTTAGCTTTGTGATTCAATTCAACCCTATTCATCACTAGTAAGGTTTTTCTACAAAAATTTAATCAATATAACATGATTGAAGGTAAAAATGTGAATTTACGTTCATTAGAAGTAGATGATCTAGAAACTTTAAAAAAATGGCGAAATGATAAATCAAATAGAATCCATACTAGAGAATTTCGATTACTGAATATGATTAATCAAAAACATTGGTTTGAATCTATTCATAAAGATAATCCACCAAAATTCATAATGTTTGGAATTATGGATAAACGAAAAAATCTAATTGGTGTTTCAGGTCTTACGTACATAGATTGGAAAAATAGGCATGCTGAGATTTCAATTATTTTATTTAAAAAAAATTGGCAGTCATTAAAAGAAGGAAAGGATACAATTAGATTGCTAACTAATTATGGATTTGGTGAATTAAATTTGCATAGGCTATGGGTTGAAATTTTTGAAACTATTCCTGCAAATATTAAATTTTTTGAACGAATGAATTTCAAAAAAGAGGGTGAATTACGGGATAAATTATGGAGAAATAAAAAATGGCACAATTCCTTTATTTACTCTAAATTAATTACTGATAAAAAATAATGAAACAAATAAAATTATTTGATCCTTCAATTGATCTCTCTGAAAGAAAAGCTATTCTAAATACATTGGATAGTAAATTTTGGGCTTCTGGTTCTGGTTTTGGAAATGTACAAAAATTTGAAAATAAATTTAAAAATTATATAAAATCTAAATCATGTGTTGCTGTAAATAGTGGTACAGCTGCATTAAATTTAGCACTCTCACTGTTTGATATAAAAAATAAAGAAGTGATTTTACCATCAATGAGTTTTATTTCTACTGCACATTGTATTGTAGAAAATGGTGGGACGCCTGTTTTTGTAGATATTGAACCTGATACACTTTGTATTGATTCAAAAAAAATTAAACAGGCAGTTTCAAAAAAGACAACTGCAATTATTCCAGTTCATTTTGGCGGTATGCCATGTAACTTAGATGAAATCCATAAGATTGCAAAATTATTTAATCTAGATATAATAGAAGATGCAGCACATGCAGTTGGAACCACATGGAAGAATTTTAGAAAAATTGGAACTCATGGTTCAGCTGTATGTTTCAGCTTCCATCCTGTAAAGAATCTTGCAATGCCTACTGGAGGATTAATTTCATTAAATCATAAAAATCATAAAAAATTTGAAAAAATTCTTAATTCACGAAGATGGTGTGGTATTACAGATAGAAAAAAGACTGATTATGATGTTAAAGAAATTGGTTGGAATTATTACATGAATGAATTTTCAGCAGTAATAGGTTTACAACAATTAAAAAAACTCGATAAATTAAATAAAATTAGACGAAAAATTGCAAAGATATACTCAAAAGAAATTAATCCTGAATCAAAAATGCCATTTGACAGTAATTGTTCTTATCATTTATACTGGATTTTAGTTAAAAATCGTCAGAAATTTAGAAAAAAATTACATGAAAATGGAATTGAAACCGGTACTCATTACAAACCTATCCATTTGATGAGTATGTATAAAAGAAATTTCTCTCTTCCGATCACAGAAAAAGTAGGAAAACAAATTGTTACAATACCTATTCATCCTAATCTTACTGAAAATGATATCAATAAAATAATTACAACTATAAACAAATTTGATAAATGATGGTTTCTCTAAAAGGTAAAAAAGTTATTTTAAGCAAAGTTAAAAAAAATGATTTAAAATTTTTTCAACTTTGGAGGAATACTTATGATATATGGAAGAATAATACACAATTTATTTTTTTAAATAATATTTATCAAAAACATTGGTTTTCATCATTATCAAGTAAAGATAAAGTCATGTTTACCGTAGCAAATCAACGAAAGAAACCAATCGGTGTTTGTGGATTTACAAATATCAATTCAGAAAACAAATATGCAAAAATTGCAATTATTATTGGAGATACTAAGTTACATTCCAAAGGAATTGGATCTGAAACTATGAGTTTACTACTCAGATACGGTTTTGAAGAATTAAAACTTCATAGAATTGAGGCTGAAATAATAGAATTTAACAAAATTTCAATCAATTTTTTTAAAAAATTTGGTTTTAAATTTGAATCATCATTACGTGATTCCATGTGGAGAAAAAATTCTTGGTGGAACATACAAAAATATTCTTTAATAAATGAAAATTAATTATTATCTGCTAAATCCCAATACTTATTGTGCCATTCATCATTTTCATTTTTCCCCCATATTGAACCTCTAAATCCATTCACGACTTTCCAAAATTCATCCATACTTATTTCAATATAATCACAAAATTTTTGAATATATTTATCATCACATTTTCCATCGAATTTTTTAACTAACTCAAATGCTTCCGCCCTAGTTATTCTCTTTTCAATTAAATCATAACATGCTGCATCCATACATTGACCAAATCCTAATTTTACATATTTTAATAACTGATTAACTTGTGTCAAATCTGTATCTAACTGAACATATTTTACATATGTTCCAATTGAAGCAGGATCAAATGGCTCTGGACGCTCTTTCATTCCATTTTGTTTTGCAAATTCTGCATTACCTGGTGATGACCATTCTTTTAAAAAATAATTCAACCAAATTCCACGAAATTTCTTTTTCTCTAAACTATCTCTATCATAATGAAAGAAAAATAGATCTTTTTCTTCAATTCCTTCAATCTTAGTATATTCTTCTATTCCTGCTGAAATTGTATTTAGCTCATTTGCTTTAAGACAATTAGAATCTGTACCTAGTCCTGTTAACCTAGTTCCTAAAGTTAATCCTGCATTTTCACCTTGAATAATTAACGGAATATCAAATTTATCTGCAATTATGTATGTACATGCAACAAGACAAAATTCAGTTGGCCTAACAGAATTCAAGTACGTATGAAAATCTCTTTTAATCAATTTTTTCATGACCGTTGGATTTGGTCTAAAAGTTATCATGTCAAAACCTAAGTTTCTTAAATTTTCACGATTTTCTCTTCCAAGTTCAGTAATTCCTTCTGGTTCATAGTTAACTAATAAGCATCGTAATCCTAATCGATCTCTTGCTGTTAGAGCTTGTTTTGTACTATCTTTTCCTCCACTAACACCTATGACACAATCATAATTTGATTTTGTATTATTTTTTGCCCATGTTGCAATATCATTCAACTCTTCAAATCTTTCTTCCCAGTCGATAGTTTGTTTTTCTTTTTGCCATAAGCATGCACCACATACACCATCTTTATCAAAATAAACGCCTGGTCTCGTATTAGGCTGAATACAATTTTTACATATTTTAAGTTCTTTCATTCATATCACTCATTCTAAATTATATTCAAATTCCGTTATACCTTCTCCTTTTTTAATATCGAATTTTACTCTTTTTCCCTCACATTCTTTCAAAAATCTTGGTTCAAGCCCTCTAGAATTATTTCCAGGACGTAACACATCAAAATTTATTCCTTCTTGAAGAATTTCTCCTTTTTTAATATCTTTAATTGCTTGTAGCGATCTTTTTGCAAATTGTCTTAACTCTTTTTCATCATCTTGTATGTCTTTAATCCCTATTCCGATTATTGATGATGCATTTTTTACCATATTTCTCATTTCTTTGAATTCATTTGGTTCCAATGCAAAAGAATGATCTGGTCCTGGTAATTTTTTATCTAGAGTAAAATGTTTCTCAATTACTGATGCACCATATGAAATAGACAACAATGGCGCTATAGTAGGCTCAATACTATGATCAGAAAATCCAACTGGAATACCAAATGTATCTTTTAGACTTTTTATGACAGACAGGTTCATTGATGATAATGGTGCCGGATATTTTGATGTACATTGTAGTAATGTAATTTTCTCATTTCCATTCTTTTTGCATATGTCTATTGCAAATTCAATTTCGGGCATTGTACTTGCACCTGTTGAAATCAAAATTGGTTTTTGAGTTCTCGCAAGAAATTCTAATAATCTGATATGGTTTATTTCAAATGATGCCACTTTGTGAACCAAAACAAATGGGTCTATCTGTTTTGCGTCTTCTACCGAAAATGGTGTTGACATAAATTCTATTTTTTGATCATTACACATTTCAGCCAATTTTGGAATCATATTATATGGCATAGAGAATTTATCAAAAATTTCTTCAATATTTTCATTAATCCCTTGTTTAGCTAAATAGTCACTCTTACCTGCATTTTCTGAATATACTGATGCGGCTTGATATGTTTGAAATTTTATTGCATCTGCTCCTGCATTTGATGCAGCTTTGATTAATTCTTGTGCTCTTTGAATGTCTTCATTAAATGTTCCAACTTTCCAGTTTGAACCGGCTTCGGCTATTACAAAAACTTCATTGCCATTTAATGGATAATCAAATTTCATTTTTTACTTTTTTGTTTTATTTTCAAATTCTAAAATTAATTTTTTTATTTCTTCACCTGATAATTTTTCAGTATTTTCAGATGTGTATGAATCAAGACTAGAATTTTTCTTTATGTTAGAATTATACGAATTAATGACATCATTATCTTTTACTGCTGGATTAGAAATCATAAATTTATGTTCTAAATCCCAACAATATCTCATTTCTTCTTGATTAATCAAAACTTCATGAAGTTTTTCTCCTGGCCTAATGCCAATATTTTCTATTTCACAATTATCAAATGATTCTTGAAAAATTTGTTTTATCTGTGAAATACTATATCCTTTAAGCTTTGGAACATAAATTTCTGCAGCTTTTCCATTTACAGTAGAATCTAAAATAAAATCAAGTGCTTGATCCATTGTAATGGAAAATCTTGTCATTGCTTCATTTGTAATTGTAATTTTTTTATTATTTTTAACTTGTTCAAGGAATTTTGGTATTACGGATCCACTACTGCCAAATACATTTCCATATCTAACTGCAAGAAATTTTGTTCTATATCTGTCTATGTTCAAATAATTATTTGCTGAAATAAACAATTTTTCCATTAATAGTTTTGTTGCACCATATGTATTCAATGGTGAAACGGCTTTATCGGTACCAATACAAACTACTTTTTCAATATTTTGAATTAAAGATGAATCTATAACATTTTGTGAACCTACAACATTTGTTTTTATTGCTTCAAATGGATTATATTCTATGATTGGCACATGCTTTAGAGCTGCAGTATGAAAAACAATATCTATATCTTCCATTGATTTTATTAGTCTCTCTCTATCTCTAATGTCTCCTATCAAAAATCTTAATCTACTATCAGAAAATTCTGAATTCATTTGAACTTGTTTACTTTCATTTCTACTTAGAATTCTAATTGTATCTACATCAGAATTTAATAATTTTTTTGTTAATGCTTGTCCTAATGAACCCGTCCCGCCTGTAATTAGGATTTTTTTACCCTCTAACATAATCAATAAATTTTATGAGAGTACAATAATCTTTCTTTCCTTTTATCACATTCTAATGTCTCCTAATTATTGCACTGATAATTATTGATTTTTTTCAATAAGATTATAAGAACAATTTTTAAAACAAAAGGGATATCATGTTAACTCCTGATGAAGAAAAACGTATTTCTGTTGATGAATCAATTTATTTATCAGAAAATAGATTTGATGAACCAAAAGAAATTTTCAAAAAAATATGCTCATTAATCAAAAAATATAATCATTCTGAACAAATAGATGTTTGTGATGTGGGATGTGCAACTGGAGAGTTTCTTTATTATTTGAAAACAATTTTCCCAAAATCTTCTGTTACTGGATTTGATATGTCTAACTCTATGATTCAACTTGCCAAAAAAATGATTCCAACTGGAAATTTTCATCAGGGTAATATCAATTCAAAACAATTCTTGTCTGAAAATTCTTTTGATATAGTAACTATGACTGGAGTACTAAGTATATTTGATGATCCAAAACTATCACTTACAAACACTATTTCATTGTTAAAACCTGGCGGTTCGGTCATAATTTCTGGAATATTCAATCCAAATCCACTTGATGTGATACTTAGATATAGAAATTCAGAATCCATTAATTCTAATTTAAAATCAGGATGGAATGTTCATTCTTGTTACACTGTTGAAAAAATTATTAAAGAAATATCTCCTAATGCAAAATTGAATTGGCATGATTTTGAAATGCCTTTTGAAATAAAACAAACATCTGACTTGATGCGAACATGGACTGTAAAAATTAATGATAGTATGTCTCTAGTAAATGGTGCATGTCAAATAGTTAATATGAAAATTTTAGAAATTTCTCTTTAATGTTTATCTTTACTCTAAAATTTATTTTTTGTATAGTAAGTATTATTTAATGACGAAATCATAGATTATTCATTGCAATCTGAATCTAGTGATGAATCTAAACCGGCATATATTAAAAGAATTGAAAAAATTAACCCAGAAAAACAATTAGTTAATGCTTTAACCAAAAAACATGGAAAAAGATTTTCTGATTATAGAGAAAAATATTTTAAAGTACTTAATAGCTCCAAAGAGAATTATAATTATGTTCCAGATTATCCGCTAAATGTATTAGTTGAAGTCGTTAACAAATGTAATTTAGAATGTATAATGTGTTTATCATCTCATAGGAAGGGTCCAACTAAAGTCATTAGTGAAGAAACAATCTCAAAATTATTTAAGGAATTTAAAGAAAATGAATTACCTGCATTAATGTTTGGTGCAGGTGATGAACCTCTGATGTTTTCAGATATTGATAAAATGTGGGAAATTGCAAATTCATCTGGAATTATGGATATTTTCATTTTCACTAATGGTACCCTATTGAATGATGAAATGTGCAAAAAAATACTTGATCAGAATGTTGCTAGAGTGTATGTATCATTAGATGCGGCAACTGAAGAAACTTATTCTAAAATTCGACTAAAAAACAAGAATATTGAAGAACAAACTTCTGGACAAAATAATTTAAAAATTATTGATGAAGATTCAAACAGACTAGCTGCAATAGAGGAAAATGTAAAGAGATTACTGAAATTAAGAAATTCTAAAAATCTTGAATTACCACAAATCAGACTTTCTTTTGCAGTTCAACAAAGAAATAAACATGAAATAGAATTATTCAAAAAGAAATGGGAAAACATAGTTGATTTCATAGAATTCCAACAAACTATGAATATTGATTTTGATAAATTATCAAGACTTTCTGAAGAAGAACGTTGGAAAAGAAGAGATCCATTGTTTAAAGATAATTTTGTAAAAGATTGTAAAGCACCATTCCATTCTGCGACTGTTTATGCAGATGGATCAGTAATTCCATGCTGTACATTTCAAGGTAAGAATTTAACTTTAGGCAACATTAACGGTATCCCTGAATTAAATATTCCTGCACAATCATTAAAAGAATTATGGAATGGTGAAAAAATTAATGAATTAAGAGAGCAATTTAAAACTGGAAAATTAAACATTGTATGTCAATACTGTTTGAATCATACTCAAGCTGATATTTGGAACAATATTGAAGAGGAAAGAAAATAACTTAATTATAAATTATCAAAAATTGCTTTATATGTAAAATTTTAGATTCCAATATGACAATAAAAAATTCTCGAATTGTTAGTGGATTAATTTCAATTGGCATTGGTGATATTGGTGGATATGCAATTGGAATGGCGTTTTGGTTTCTTATAGCTGGCATTTTAGAACCTACAAAATTTGGTGAAATAGCTTTTTTTATGGGAATTGCTGCTATTTGTTCCACTATTGCTCTATTAGGTTCAGGAAATAGCCTTGTTGTTTTGATTAGTAAAAAAGTTCCAATTATTTCATCCTCTTTATTTTTTTCGCTCATTATATGTTTTGGATTATCTATAATTCTAGGAATAATTTTTTCTAGAATTGATTTATGTTTACTTGTTTTTTCTTTAACAATTGGTGTTACTGGAACATCAATATTAACTGGTAAACATCAATACAAAAAATTTGGAATATACAACATAAGTCAAAAATTAATTCTTTTCATATCTGCTTTAATAATTTATTTTATTTTTGAAAAAGATTTTTTTCTATTTTCTATAGCAATATCTTATCTAATTTTCCTTCCTATTATAATAAAGGGACTTAAAGAAAATAAAATTAACAAAAACATATTTTTGTCTGAAAAAAAATTTATTTTTACTAATTATGTTAGTTCGTTAGTCAGCATCTTTGGAAAAGATGTTGATAAATTTATTATCCCTGCAATTCTTAGTATGGCTGTATTAGGTCAATTTTCATTATCGGTTCAAATATACTCTGGAATGATGATTATTCCATTAATTGTAAATAGATTGATGTTAGCTGAAGAATCTGCTGAAAGAACAACTGGAAAACTTTTCAAGTATACTATGATTATTCAAACTTTAGTTGGAATATTAGCCATGTTCCTTTTACCATATCTAATTCCAGAATTTTTCCCAAAATATATTGAAACTATTGAAATGATACCAATAATTGCTTTAAGTATCATCCCTGCTACATTAATGACCATTTTAACTACAAAAGTTATAGCAAGAAAAAAGAACAAGATTTTATTATTATCACTTATGATTCAAATGGCTACATTGGCCATTGGATTGTTAATTTTCGGCAGTTTATTAGGTCCTATAGGATTAGGTGTTGCACACTTACTTAGTTATTCAGTAGCAGGAGTGGGTATGCTAATACTTTCACGAACTATTATATTTGAAAAAACAAACTAAACCTTCTGGGTTTTATCCGTTTTTAATATTATTTCATAACAAGACTTATTCCCAAAAATATGAACAAATTTTTATGAAACAAAAAATACTTTTGTGGCTAACAGGATATGATTGGACTGAATTTTCTATTGCATATTACATGCAAAAAACTCAAAATTATGAATTTTATGCAATTATAGATACACAAGATAATCCTAAAGAATTTTTTGAAACACAATCACTAGTAACTTTCAAAAAAATTTGGTTTTATCATGATTTTGTCAATGTTTCAACAATTAAAAAAAATGATTTGATTAACTCATTTGAAAAAAAATATAACATTCCTGCTATGTCTATAGCTAAAAATGACCGAATTTTTATGGAAAAATATAACGTATTTCATAAATTTTCAAATGAAGAAATTTTACAAATAGTCGGAAATGAATGTCAATTATTTGAAACAGTTTTAGATGAAGTAAAGCCAGATTTCTTTTTATCGCTAGAAACTGCTTTTAGACCACATCATTTTTTCTATTTAGCATGCAGAAGTAAACATGTTAAAATTCTTATGCTAAATACTGCAAATTGGGGAGATTATTGTTACATTTCAGAAAATTATCATAAATTAGAAAATTTTCAAGAAAAATTTTTTGAAACTAAAACTGAAAAGACTAGTTATGATGAACAACAAAAAAGACTTTCATCAATGAAATTATCAAATAAAACTAAAACTTTTTTTAAAAATCAACAGAAATCTGAAGTAAGTAAATTTTCTGCAGCATTTTATTATCTATTTAAATCAAAAAACAAAACACAAAAAACACATTATACCCATTATGGAAGAACGAAATTAAAAGTTCTCTTAAATGAAATATCGATTAATTTTAAACGTAAAAGTAGAAAAAAATTCATAGATGAAAATCTATCATATCAAATTCCTAATAATCAAAACTTAATATTTTTTGCATTACAACAAGAACCAGAACGTTCACTTTTGATTTCTGCTCCAGATTATATTGATCAAGTTGAAAATATTAATTTTATTGCAAAGTCTATGCCAAAAAACTATCATCTTGTTGTAAAAGAGCATCCAACACAAGGTCCTCCAACAAGAGATTGGCGACCAAAATCAGACTATAAAAAAATGATGAATACTCCAAATGTAACTATGATTCATCCTTCAGTACCTGCTGATAAAATTATGAAAAAATCTAAGTTAATAATTTCTGTTAGTGGTACTGTTGCATTAGAATCCACCTTTTTTGGAATTCCATCTATTACTTTCGCGGATAATGATTACCCGTTGATACCCTCCGTTTCTAAATTAAACACAAAAAATGAATTACCTAAACTTATTGAAAAATCATTAGGAAATACATCCAATAATGCTGATAATGTAAAAAAATATTTTGATATATTGGAAAAAAATTCATTTATTTTTAATTTATATGAATTTCAACTTGCATATTATCAACAATTATACTTTGATGCAAATCTTTTTGACGTAAAAATCTCTGAAAATAATCTTAAAAAATTCTTACTTAATCAAAAAGAAAACTTAGAAAACCTCGCTAATGAATTCAATAAAAAAATATCACAAGATTAGGTAAAATTTGATTCACCAGTTTTCTCAGTAGGATTGAAAAGTGCCTCATTGATTTTTCTTAATTCATTAACCTCTTCTTTAGCACAACAAATTGGACATTGTGGTGTCCATTTTTGTGAATGAGACCAATTTCGTTGATGTGCTGTTTTCAACAGTTTTGGTATGTCATGCGAAAACATCAATGCTTTTAATCCTAGTAAATCATGTGGACTAAATACTTGACTAACTGTTGCACTTAATACATCTGCATCATCTAATGAACTAAGAAATTTATCTAATGCTTCATCTTTCCATTTTGCAATTAAATTTTCATCTATTGCTCCTTTTGGTAAATTCTTTATTTCTGCTAATCTCTCATCAAATTGTTCTAAAATTTGTTGTTCATAATCTAAGTACAATTTTGTTCCTGGATATGGTGTACAAATGAATGGATCACATTGAAGATTATTCTGAATAAAGAAATCTGTAGTTTCACAAATATCATCTATATTCTCATTTGGATTGCCTAGCATGAATGTCATAATTGGTTCCATCCCTTGTCTTTGCATTACATCTACAGCCTCTTGATTATTTTTTCTTGTTGTTCCTTTCTGAATATCATATTTTAATACTTTATCGCTTGCACTTTCTCCTCCAAAAGTAATGAATGTACATCCTGCTTTTTTCATTAATTCTATTATATCATCATCCACTGACGCAGCGTCTCCTGCAGTACCCCACTTGACTTTATCTGGTAATCCTTCCTCAATCATTAGATTACACAACTCAATTGTTCTTTTTCTATTTGACGTTAAATTTTCATCTGCAATAAACACATATCCTAAATCATATTCTTCTACTAAATGCTTCATATGTTTAACCACAAACTGTGGGGAATTAAATCGCGCAATTTGTTGAAAACCAAAATCTTTGTCTAATTGTTTCACTTTATCTTTGCCAACTGAAACTAATTGATCCCATCTACTCATTCCATTATGTGTGCAAAATGTACATTGTCTTGGGCATCCTCTTTCAGTAATCATGTGAATCTTTCTTTTTGTAGTAAGCAATTCTTCACTTAAGCAAAATTGATAATTTTCAGAATATTTGTCAAGATCTATTAGTTCATAGGCAGGATATGGAAGTGTATCCATATCTGCAATTAGTGGTCTAGGTTCTGTAAACATAATTTTATTGTCACAACTCCTGTATGCGATTCCTTTAACTTTCGTATAATCTCCTTTTGCTGCTTCACTTAGTAATTCTGCCCAAGTTTCTTCTGCTTCACCAATTGTAATTATATCAATTTCTGGCCTTATTCTTAACATCTTGTCTGGCATGTAAGTTACAAATCCTCCACCAGCAACAATCAATGCATCAGGATGAATTTGTCTACAAATAGGAAGAATTTGTTTGATGTCTTTGTATTGACTACTTAGTCCTCCAATTCCAATTATATCATAATCATCAATCGCTATTTCATCTGCTGCAACTTGTAGTGGAACTCTATTTGCATTAAGATCTAAAAATGCAATTTGATGTCCTTCTTGTTTAGTAACTGCAGCAATCATTGCTAATCCAACTGGTATGTCTTGAGGTGTTTGCCTTTGTCTCACTGGCGGATTTATTAGAAGTACTTTTAATTTCTTCAGAAAAGAATGTAATTATTATTACTTTATAAAGTAGTCGACAAAATGAACAATATGCCATTAACAAAATCTAATTACAAACTTCCAAAACGAAAAAAACCTAATGAGGAAGAAAAGAAAAAGAAACAAAAACGCCTAGATTTAGAAAATAAAAGACTCTCCCTGAGAAAAGCACAAGGTTCCTTTGTTGTATTCCGAGAGAAAGGTCTAGAAGATGTTTTCGTTGTTGATGATCTTTAGTTGGTATTTTAATTGAAACACTCTAGGAATTTTGATTGGATTCAAAAGAATACAGCTGAAATGGTAGATTTATGGATGTATAATTTTGTAAGAAATAGCAGTGATTTTCTTAAAGGAAAAAGTTTAAAAAAATTAAGTATTTTTAAAAATAAATCTGTAAATCCAAAAAAACTAAAAAAGTCTGCTGTTGTAATTGGTGCAGGACCAAGCATTAGAAATAATAATCACTTAGAATTTTTAGCAAAAAGCAGCTATAAGGGGGCAATTGTTTGTACTGATAGAATGTTAATTCCATGTCTCAAAAATGGAATTACTCCAAAAAAATTTCCAAAGTTCTATGTTTTGAGTATTGAACCAAAAGATGTAACGTTTGCATTTTACAATGACCCTATTGTAAAAAAATTTCATAAAGGTATTCATGTTATACTTTCTACCTGTACTGAACATGAAACTGTTGAAATAATTAAAAAAAATAAATTAGAAATTTTTTGGTTTCATCCATTAATTGATGATTATCGTAAACAAGGCTCAATCAATAAAATTATGAATCTTATGTCAAAAAGTAAACTTAATCCATCTGGTTTTCCTGGATTACAAACTGGTGGTAATGTGGGTTGTTTCTCATGGATTTTTTCTTGGGCTATTTTGGGTTGTTCATCTATCGCTTTAACAGGAATAGATTTAGGTCATGATGTTAATACGCCATTAAACAAAACTAGACATTATAATGAATATCGAAAAATTTTCCAAAAAAATGAGACAGAACTCAAAAAATATTTTAAAATAATTAGAAATCCAGAATTAAAAGTTCAAGTTTTATCCGATCCTATTTTTGATTTCTATCGTGAGGCATTTCTGGATCTTATTTTACGTTCACCAAAATGGGTTGATACTGTAAATTGTACTGAGGGCGGTTCTATGTTTGGAAAACGTCTCAAAAATTCCAGATTAACTGAATTCATAAAATAATATTTATCAATTTTTAAAAATAAATATAATGTAAATGATTTGATAATGTGATGATAAAAGATTTTAGACATGTTGGACTTATTGTGACAGATATGGATGTATCATTAAAATTTTATAGAGATCTTTTAGGTTTAAAAGTTAAATCACTTGTTGATGAAGAAGCTGAATTTTTGGATAATATGCTTGGTTATGAAAATGTTAAGATTAAAGTAGCAAAACTACATGCAGGAAATTCGCTTGTTGAATTGATTGAATCAAAATCATTTGGAAATAAAAAAGAACGCAATTTTTTTACCATTGGTGCATCTCATTTTGCATTAACAGTTGATAATCTGCAAAAAACATATGAATATTTATTGGAAAATAATGTTGAATTCACTGCTCCTCCACAATTAACACCTGTAGATTATGGTCCTGAACAAGTTAAAGTAACGTTTTGTAAGGATCCAGATGGAACTCCTATAGAACTTGTTGAAGTAATAAAATAAAATTAATATTCATTCACAGTTTCTTTAAAACCATCTGAATATTTTTCTCTATCTTTTGGATTCATTTTCTCCAAAAATTCTTTATCCTCTTTTAGTGATTTTTTATATCCTTCAACTACATCCATTTTATCATTATACAAATTAAGAATTTCAGGTTTTGTTTTAAATAAATTATAAATATCATTTATTAAAATTGGTTCATGACTAAAATTTTTTATAATTTCTTTTAAAAATACTAAATCTTCTTTTCTATCTATTGTTAGTCTGTATATTGGAATTTCTTCTTGATTTTTTATATTATGAATTTTAAAAAGCCTATCATTTTTTTTCATAAATGGTGTTACATGTTCTCTCTCTGAAGGTAATTTTGCATCTTTCCATGTTTTTTCTAATGTTTTAAAAGAAAAAACTTCTGCGTCTACTCCAATTGGATAAGTTCGAATTATATTATTACATATAAAATCAAAATCACTTTTCTGAAATTCATCTACTATTTTATCTATTATTGTTGGATCTAGAAATGGACAATCAGAGGTAACTCTAATAATTGTCTCTAATGAAAATTCTTTTGCACATTGATAGTATCTATCTAAAACATCCAGTGGCTTTCCTCTAAAATATTCTAAATTATTATTTTTTGCATATTTTACAATCACATCATCCTGTTCAAGAGTAGTTGTAGCAATAATCACATTTTCAATAGATTTAGAAAAATTAAGCTGATTTACAACATGATCCAGGATTTTATATTTTTCATTCAATTTTTCCATTACTTTTCCTGGATATCTGGTTGAACCCATTCGAGTTTGAATTACTGCTGCTATCTTCAATTTAATACATCTTTAATGAAGCAATATTTGTTGTTTGGTCTATTATTTGGTATTTTTTCTTAATTTTATTTGCTATATGACCATTTTACATGTTATAATTGCTTAGTAGCATAGTATACAAAGAATTTAAAAATCTACATTATATCAAAAAATTGAATTTGAAAAATAACGACCAAATCAAACAAAAAATTTTGAAACGATTAGATGTCATTCAATCATCTATTTCATTAACTGAGAATATTGAGAAATCTACTGATACAATTACCAAATGTCTAAAAAAAGGTAACAAAGTTGTTTTATTCGGAAATGGTGGTAGTGCAGCTGATGCTCAACATATAGCTGCAGAACTTGTTGGAAAATTTAATCTCAAGAGAAAAAGCTTACCTGCAATTGCTTTGACTAGTAATTCGTCAACTATAACTGCATTATCTAATGACTTTTCATTTGAAACTGTTTTTAGTAGACAATGTGAAAGTTTAATCTCTAAAGGTGATGTTTCTATCGGAATTTCAACTAGTGGAAATTCAGTAAATGTAAAAAAAGCAATTATTACAAGTAAAAAAATGGGCGCGATTACTATTGGTCTGTTAGGAAATAAAGGAGGTCAAATAAAAAAATATACTGATATTCCAATTATTGTTGATTCATCATCCACTCCATTAATTCAAGAAATTCATAGAATAATTTATCATATAATTTGTGAAATTGTAGAAAAACAAATAACAAAATCCTCAAAAACAATCTGATAAATCTTATGGAAATTAAAAAGACGTCTTCTGAACATTTTGATAATATAACACCTCAAAATGTGAAAAAATATTCTGAAATTAATATTCAAAATGTAAAAAATACTATAGACGACTTATCATTTAATACTAAAAAAATTTTAGTCTGTGGGCGAGGTGAAAACATTCATCCTGAATTTACACCAAGATTTGCTACTCCTTCTACTATGATGAAATCAGATCTATATGTCACTGTTGATCATCATTCTCCCAAAAAAGAGTATTTCACAATGTCTGGAAAATATGCATTATCATTAATTGTTCATCCTGATGTAGCAGAAAAAATTTTAGATTTGGGTGGTGAAATATTTTGGTTCTCTCCACAATATCTAAAAAATAAACTACCAAAAATTATTGCCGGTGTTTGTACAAATGATAATAGTGGACTAGCAGCAATTTCTCTGGCAAATCACTTTAAAGCTAAATCTATTTTACTTTCAGGAATAAAATTAAATAACAAGTATCAAAAATTTCTTAAAAATAAGGGGTTGGTATTTGAGCCTATTCTGAATAATAACTCAAAAATTTTTTCTTTAGATGGGATTCTAGCTGAAAAAATATCTTTTTTGGATTGGTCTAAAAGTGATTTATAATATTAAACACTTATTTTATTATCCTTATTTGCAAATCTATAATCTCACTCAACTTTTTCTTTTTATTTTTAAAAAATTTAAAAATTATTTTTTTGATTTATGGATTTATACTGTATTGTAGTCGTAATAAATTATTCTACGACCTGAAATCAATCTCAACCCAAAAAAACTTACTTCATATTAGGAAAGTTGTAAAATCATTAGAACACAATAATTCACTCATAATTTATTCGTCAAATAAATATATGTGAATTTAAATCTAAAACCATGAAAAACATTAATGAAAAAATAAAAAAAATAAAAATTCTACTAACAGATGTTGATGGTGTATTGACTGATGGTGGAATGTATTATTCTACAAGTGGAGATGTAATGAAGAAATTTCATGCACGAGACGGAATGGGAATTTCATTATTGAAAAAAAATGGAATTCCTACAGTAATAGTAACAAAAGAAAAAACTCAAATGGTAAAAAAATGGGCTAAGAAAATGCCAGTTGCAAAATTATATGACGGTATAATAAAAAAAGAGGAAATTCTAGAAAAAATTACTAAAGAATTCAATGTAAAACCACATGAAATAGCATTCATAGGAGATGATGTCAATGATGTTAATTTACTAAAAGTAGTTGGATTTTCTGCTATGCCAAATGATGGAACTAAACAATTGAAAAAAATTTGTGATTATCAATGTCATACATCTGGTGGAAATGGGGTTTTACGTGAAATCTCTGAATTAATTTTTGAGAGAAAATTTCATAACAAGTACAAATCATACTAAACACATATTTATTTTTACAAAAGGAATATTCTATATGGTATTTTTTACTGCTGAAATAGGAATAAATCACAATGGTGATATTGAAATTGCCAAAAAACTAATCGAAATTGCAGCTGACGCTGGATGTGATGCAGTAAAGTTTCAAAAACGTACTGTTGAGAAAGTTTATTCAAAAGATATCCTGGATACTCCTCGGGAAAGTCCTTGGGGAACCACAACAAGAGAACAAAAATTTGGACTTGAGTTTGAAAAAGATGAATATGATATAATTGATGATTTTTGTAAACAAAAGAATATTCTTTGGTACGCATCCGCATGGGATGAAGATAGCCAAAAATTTCTCCAAGATTATAATTTAAAATATAATAAAATAGCATCTGCAATGTTAACAAATCATAAATTATTAGAAATTGTTGCAAATGAAAAAAAACATACGTTCATCTCAACTGGAATGAGTACAATGACTGAAATTAAAAATGCTGTTAAAATTTTCAAAAAAAATGATTGTCCATTTAGTTTACAGCACAGTAATAGTTCTTATCCTATGAAAGAAGAAGAAGCGAATTTACTATGTATCAAAACACTACAAAATGAATTTAATTGTGATATAGGTTATAGTGGTCATGAGGCTTCAGGATATTTGATATGTGTGTCTGCAGTTGTAATAGGTGCGACATCAATAGAGCGACATCTCACACTTGATAGAAGCATGTATGGCTCTGATCAGGCTGCATCACTAGAACCTATTGGCTTAAAACGGGTTGTTAGTGATATTAGAAGAATTGAAAATATTTTAGGTGATGGTATAAAACGAGTTTGGCCATCAGAAATCCCTGTACTTAAAAAATTACGAACATTCTGAAATTTTTATGAAAGATAAAGAAATAGTAGAATTTATAACATTTGTAATTGGCTTTGATAACAATTTGATTTCTTCAAAAATAAGATTAGGATGGAAAAAATGAAAACTCAAAATGATATTTTTTCTTTAAAGAATAAAATTGTAATAATTACTGGTGCAGGAAGAGGTATTGGTAAACATTTGGCAGAACAAATTGCTAAATGTGATGCAAAAGTATTTGCAATTGATAAGAAATTCACAAAGAAATTTACAAAAAATCTATTCAATATTGAATGTGATATCACTAATGAAATTGAATTTAAGAAAATATGTGATAAAATCTTTAAACAGAAAAGACGAATTGATGTTTTAATTAATAATGCGGGTGTTTCTATGCCAAATCAAGAAATGGGAAAAACGTATCCTAAAGACAAATGGGATGTGACACTACGAATTAATTTAACTGCACATTTTGTGTGCTCTCAACAAGTAATTCAATATATGAAAAGGCGTAAGTCTGGTTCTATAATCAATATAACGAGTATCAATGCTGAACTTGGATTTCCTAGAAACCCCTCATATGTTGCATCAAAAGGAGGTTTGAAAATGTTAGGAAAAGCTCTTGCCAAAGATTGGGGTAGATATGGAATCAGAGTAAATAATTTAGGACCTGGTTACATCAAAACTGATATGACATCTAAAACATTTTCAAATAAAAAATTACAAAAAGAAAGAGCAATGCATACTATGTTAGGTAGATGGGGAGATAAAGATGATTTAGTTGGCCCATGTATTTTCTTAGCATCTGATGCATCAAGATATATTACTGGTCAAGATCTTTATGTTGATGGTGGATGGCTTGCAAATAGTCTCATTACCGAATAAATATTATTTTAAGGTATTACTATGAAAAAAAATTTAAACGATGATAGTTTTGGTTTTCATCCAATTGCAATTTTGAAAGTGTTTTCTAGTACAAAACACTTTGATGATAAAAATATTAAAAAAATTATTCGTGAATTAACATTTAATCATGCAAAAATTCAAACTAGAAAATCTGGTGATGAAGTTGGAAATATATTACAATTAATTAAAAAAACACAAAATGTCCCGGGTGAAATTATTGAAACAGGAACTTATTTTGGTGGCTTAACTATTTTGATGGCTAAATATCTTGAATTACTAGATAATGACAAGAAAATTTTCACTCTTGATAGTTTTGAGGGGATGCCAAAACCCAAATCTGATAAATTCCTTGACACAGAAGGTTTTTTAAAAGTAAATTATGAATTTGTAAAAAACAAATTTACAAAATATTCTCTAGATAATAGGATAGTTATTGTTAAGGGCTTTATTGAGGAAACTCTCAAAACATTAGCCGATAAAACCTTCTCTTTTGCAATAATTGATACTAATGCATATGATAGTTTGAAATTTGCACTAGAATTTATCTATCCTAGACTTTCAAAAAATGGAATTGTTGCTATTGATGATTATCATAAACCAAATGATTCAACAGAACCATTAGGAACAAAATTAGCTGTTGATGAATTTTGCAGGAAAAATAATTTAAAACTAATTTCTACACCATTTGCACATATAATTAAAAATTGAATATATTTTGAAACCAAATATTTTATTTATTGTTATTGATTCTTTAAGAGCAGATAAAGTATATGGAAAAAAGAAATCTTCGATAACCCCGAATTTAGATTTACTAATTTCTAGAGGTACTTACTTTAAACAAACAATTTCTACTGCAGATCAAACTGGTTTGAGTCTTGGTTCATTAGTTACCTCATTATATCCTTTTAAAAGTGGAATTACCTATTTTAATTTTGATCATGACATTCCAAATTTTTTTGATATTTTAAAAAATGAAAAATATGAATTAAACAGCTTTGTACCCGATCTTTCATTTTTTAAAAAAATGACTAAAAAATTTGATCAAAATGAATATTATGTTTATGATAAAAAAGATGATTGGTTAAGATTAATTGGATTTGGAAATCAAATCCTTGAAAAATTCAAAAAAATGAATAAACCATGGTTTTATTTTATCCATCTAATGGATATACGTCCACCATATTCTCTTCCACCTGAATTTGATCAACATAAATACGGTGAAACAAAATATGACCAAATGTTATCTTATATTGATTCATGGATAGGTAAATTTTTAAAAAAAATAGATCTTGATAATACAATTTTCATTCTAACTGCCGATCATGGTGATTACATTTCTGTAGTGGATGAAGATCTCAATGAAGTTAAAATCCCTAAAATTCTGAAAAAAACAAATTTTGTTGTACCATCAAAAATTACTGATAAATTTCTTTCAAAATTACAAAAACGTAAAAAATCTATTGAACTAAAAAACCGTAAAGCCAGTATGTTACCTGAAGATTTCCGTACATTACAAAATAGATGTGATGAATTTCTATTTGATGAATTATTAAAAATTCCACTTGTTTTTACTGGATTTAATGTACCCTCAAAATTGGTGATAGATCAACAAGTTAGACAAATTGATATTTTTCCTACCTTATGTGATTTAGCTGGATTTTCTAAAAAAATTGAATCAATAAATGGAAAAAGTCTTGTTCCTTTAGTAAATAATCAAACATTATCTGAGGAATCTGCATATATTGAAACTGGATCTGCCAGCTCTAAAACATTGGGTAAATTAATTGGGGTAAGAACATCAAATTATAAATATTTGAGATCACGGTTTAAACAAAATGAAAATGTCAGTTTATATGATTTAAAAACAGATCCTAATGAAACTCAAAATATTGCTGAATTTAACCCTAAAATAATTAAAACTATGGAATATGAACTAACAAAAATACGAGATAATTCTAATATTGATCCTTTAATAAAAACTTCAAATGATGACTCAAAAAAAGTTGAAGATGAATTACGAAAAATGGGTTATATTTAATATAAAATGAAAAAACTAAACATAATAATAATTTTGATTGATGGCGGAAGGTTAGATAGAGCTCAAAATTCATCAATATTCAGTAGTCTTAAAAATAATTCAACATTTTTTTCAAACTCAATCACTTATGGACCTCACACAATTGCAGCAATGCATGCAATTTTCAGTGGTTGTTATGGAAATAGAACTGGAACTAATAGCTATTGGTCAACTTATAATTTTCAAAAAAATAAATTCAAAACTTTAACAGAATATCTTAATGAATCTGGGTTAGTTACTTATGCTGATTTACATAGTGAAATTGTTATTCCGAAACAAGGATTTGATAAATTTGAAATTTATGATGAAACTACAGAAGATATTACATCTCGTCATTGTAATTTATTAGAAAATGTATCTAATGATGAAAAGAATTTTTTCTTATATCTACATTATAGTAAAATTCACACTGGAATTAGAGATGAAGTTTTAAAAAAATATACAAATTTCAGTAAAGAATATTATGATAATCAAGAACTAAATGTAACTCGATATGATAAGTTTTTTCTGGAATCTGAAATTTATTTAAAAACAATAAATGAAAAAATACAATCATTAGATTTAGACACAAATTCATTAATTTTAGTCATGTCTGATCATGGTGTTGGTATTGGTGAAAAAATGGGTGAAGTTGCATATGGTGCATTTTGTTATGATTATACATTGAAAACATTTGGATATCTTTTTTATCCTGGTATTAATCCAACTGAAATCACTCAGCAAATTAGAACAATAGATTTTATGCCGACAATTTTAGATTATTTAAAAATTGATTTAGACAAAAATTATGAAAATTTAGACGGTGAATCATTATTACCCTTAATTAATGGAGAATTTATGTCAGAAAAAACAGCTTTTTCTGAAACCGGAAATCCATTTGATGAAAAACGTCCTCCTAAAGAACCTAATACAAGATCCATTAGAACTTCAAAATGGAAGTTAATTTTAAATGATTATGATGGAACTCGAGAATTATATGATTTGGAAAATGATCCTACTGAATCAAAAAATCTCATAGACAAAAATTATGAGATTGAAGAAAAATTATTGAATGAACTTTTGAAAATTAGTAAAAAATAAAACTCTGAAAAATAATTTTAAAATTATATAAAATATATTCAAAAATTTTGATTCAATTTAATATTAAATCATTAGAAAATACATCTAACATTAAATTATAATAATATCTGTATATAATAGAATAAGTGTTAAAATTGAATAAATTATAACACCAAGCACTGTTATTTTGTCTTTATAAAATTCATTTTTTTGTATAAGTTTGTGATTTATTTTTGAAAGATATAATTGTCTCAAAATTACTAATGCGATAAATGGAACTGTTAAAATTAATCTTCCATCATTAAATGGACCTATGATTGAATATATTATAAAAATACATAATGTTATCATTCCGGAAATAAATACTGAAATATTCAGTATTTTTTTTGTGTATTTTCTTAATACTTTCCTGTGATTAAATGATTCATCCTTTAAAGTAATAATCTCACTTTTTCTTTTCATAAATGCTAAAAATAATGCAACAAAGAATACGCCTAAAATAACCCATGGTGAAACTGGATTATTAATTAGAAATATTCCAGAAATTGCACGAATAACAAAATTTATTCCAATCGCAAAAACATCTAAAAATATTATATTTTTTGTTATTCTAGAATAAACTTCTGTATTAATGATCAATCCTATCATTAATACACCAAATAATAGATCCAATGAAAAAGAAAGTGTTAATCCTACTCCTGTAATAATTAAAAAAATAAAATTTGCAGTTTTTAATGTTAATTTACCTGATGATAATGGTCGTTTACATTTTTCTGGATGTATTTTATCCTTTTCAAGATCAATTATGTCATTTCTAATATAGCCACTACTTGTTATCAAACAAAGTGCAAAAAAACCAATAATACTGATAAAAACATTTGTAGGTGATACTAGTTCAAGACCAAATACAATACTAAAAAATATTATTATATTTTTATACCATTGTTGGACTCTTAACAGAGATATAATTGCAAAAATTTTATTCACAATAACCTGAATTTCATTATACAGATGAACATTTCGGAGGAATTTTTCTAGTATTAATATATACAAATTCTTAATTAATGTAGGTTAGCACAATTTTTTACTTGAAATTACTTAAAATCACTATTCCTGTTTTACTCATTATGAGCATATCTATTCCTGCCTTTGGTCAATCTTGGTGGTATGATGATTGGGTTGGTAAAGAAGTTGATCAAAATATGCTACCTGATATTTTTGATGATAATTTCGATGTTGAAGAATTTGCAACTGGATTCTTTCTTCCAACAACAATGACATTTATTGAAAATGATATTCTTGTATTACAAAAAAATGATGGTCAAGTATTTCATATAAAATCTGATGGGAATATTCAACCAAATCCTGTGATAGATGTTAGTGTATCAAATATGTATGAAACTGGACTGTTAGGAATTACCTCAAAAAATTCGTCTGTTTATTTGTATTATACTGAAGCAAATGAAGATGGTGGCGAACCAATTGCCAATAATATTTACAAATACAAATGGATTGAAAATAAACTACAAGATTCTACTTTAATAAAATCACTTCCTGCATATGAAACATTAGTACATAATGGTGGTGCAATGGTAGTCGGAAATGATGATACGGTTTTTGCTGTTATTGGAGATCAAAAAATGATTCGTGGTTATGGAATTCTTCATAATCAATTTGGTTCACCTGATGACACAAGTGTAATTTTGCCTGTTGATCCTCCGGGAGATTATTTCACGATTGGAATAAGAAATAGTTTCGGTTTAGCTATTGATCCATTAACCGGAAATTTATGGGCCACTGAAAATGGTCTTGAAAGTTTTGATGAAGTCAATTTATTTTTGCCAAACTCTAATAGTGGTTGGAATGCTCATTCTGGACCAATAGATGAATCAAGAATACACATAATTGATGTTCCTGATTTTGTCGGTGTCTTAAAATCTCACATACAACTTTTTTTATCTAGTTTTTACAGCATATTTTTTCTCTCACAGCATTATGAATACAGTGAACCAGAATTTTCATGGAAAGAAGTGGTTGCTCCTACGGCTTTAAATTTTGCACCTAACTCATTTGGTAATTTTGGTAACTGGTTATTTGTGGGTGATTGTAATTTTGGCAATATTTACAAATTTAAGTTAAATTCAGATAGAACTGCTTTAAATTTTGATGATTCTGATTTAATGGACTTGATAAAACATGAACAAGATTCACTTCAAGAAATACATTTTGGAAAAGGATTTGGTTGTATTACTGATATAGAATTTCATAATAATGATATGTACGTCACATCTTTAACTTCTGGAACAATTTATAAAATATCTTTTAATGATTAACCCTAGAAAATAGAATTATGAAATTTGAAAATAAGTTTGTATTAATTATTGTGGCCTGTATTGCAATCTATGCAACTTTCCTTTTTATTTCAGATATGAATATAATTTATGAAAAAATATCTACTTTCCAATTTAGTTATTTGCCGTTAATTCTAACACTTGTAACTCTAAGTTGGATTCCTCTTTTTCTAAAATGGAATTTCCTTCTTAAAAATTGTGAAATTAATTTGCCAATAAAACAAAGTATTTTGGTTTTTTTATCTGGACCTGCATTTGAAATTACTCCAGGTCAGGTTGGAGTTCTTATGAAATCTCAAATTTTAAAAAATAGTTCAAACATTTCCCGTACAAAAACTGTACCAATAATAATGCTCGAAAAAATATATGATTTGATTGGAGCTATCATCGCATCAGTATTAGGAATAATTATACTTGGGCTTAATTTTTATTTAATAATTATTGCAATAGTTGCTTTAACTGTGATTTTTTTCTTTATGTATTACAAGCCTGCATCTAAATTATTTTTTAATAGACTTGCTAAAACAAAGTTTTTTTCAAAATACATTGAGAATATATCTGAATTTGAAAAATACGTTGAGAAATCTACTACTAAAAAAATTTCCACATTATCTATTCTCTTATCAGTTTCCTACTGGTTTATAATGGCAGGTGCAGCTTATACGATTCTACTAAGTTTCGATGTTGACATCTTTAGCTATTTAGAAATTCTTTCAATTTATTCAACTTCTATTCTTTTAGGAGCTATATCGTTCATACCTGCGGGTATGGGTGTCACTGAGGGTTCTATTACTGGTTTGTTGACAGTATATGGTCTGGATCTATCTACTGCATTAATTCTTAGTGTAATGATTCGAATTTTGACATTATGGTATTCAGTTTCTGTTGGATTTATTGCTGCAAAATTTTCAGGCGGATTATCATTTAAAAATGATAATCTTCCAAGTTAATTTCCTTCTAAAAAGATCATTCTATAATAATCTGCCATTTCTTTTATGCATAATGTTCATATTTAATTTAATTCACAGATTCATTACAATGCTAAATGAATTAACAGTCAATGAACATCATGATATACGGATTGCTGGAAAAAAAGGATTTTATTCGAATATTTTTAAGAGAGTATTTACCGATATTGATTATATTTATCTAATTGGAAAAATTTTTAAAATTAAAATTTTAAAACAAAAATCTCCTTTATTTGCAATAATAGATATTAATAATATTTGTAATTTACATTGTAAACATTGCTATTGGTGGCTAACACGTGATGGGGAGAAAAAAGAACTAACAAGTGATGATTGGAAACAAATAATCAAGAAAAAAATAAAAAGCAATCATATTTTACAAACTAATCTTGTAGGTGGTGAACCATTATTACGTAAAGATGTACTTGATGTTTTTAATGAAGAATTACCTGGAAAATTCACTATAGTTACCAATGGTACATTTGAACTTATTCCATATTCTGGATTAATTAATTATTGGATATCAATTGATGGAACAAAAGAAACACATGACAAAATCAGAGGTGAATCGTTTGAAAAAATTGAAAAGAATGTAAGAAAGTATGTTGAAGAAACTGGCAAGAAAGTTTGGATTAGTATGACAATTAATTCTTGGAATTCTGATCAAATTATTGACGTTGCTGAATATTGGAAAGATTTTGCTGATGGAATAAATTTTCAAATTCACACTCCATTCATGGAAAACGATCCTCTTTGGATTCCCTATGGAAAATATAGGAATGAACTTTTAGATAAAATTATTACACTAAAAAGGAAATACCCTGATTATGTCATTCATGAAGAAGATCAATTAAATTTATTACGTTCACCTTGGGGTGGAGATAAAACTAAACCGATTAATTGCCCTAATTGGGCAATACTTGTTTTAGATCATAGGGCTGAATCTAAAACTCCTTGTTGTCTTGGTAGTGCTAAATCTGATGATCAAAAACCTATTTGTGAATATTGTGGAATGTCAAATTATTCCTCATTATTTACTAGAGGAATTCATCTTTAAGTTAAAAAATATAATCTCATATTATAGTAAATTATTTTTTATTCACTGCAGGAAATGTTAATACAAATTATAAATCATGTTTATAAGACCCGACTCAAAATTTTCAACAATTGTCTTTAGAATATAAAAATTACAAAAAATTGATAAGTGAAAAAAAAATTCCAATACTAGTCACTATAGTATTTTTGCTTGTTACATCATATGTAGCAGCATTCCATCATAATTTTTGGGTAATAGATCATGATGGACAAGTCTATTTGCATGCTGGTCAGGAAATACTCGCTGGAAATGGAAACAATGTAGAACTACACAATGCACCTATTGGAGGTCCCGTGATATATGCTGCATTAAATTTATTTTTCAATGATGGTTTTTCTCTTCTAAAATCAATTGCAATTCTTAGTGCAAGTGGTTCTGTGTTTGTAGTATACTTTATTTTCAAAAATATTTTCAATCACAAAACTGCTCTAATTGGACAGCTTTTTTTTGCATTTAATCCTTGGTTTGGTTTTTTTTCTATACAAGCTGAAAATGAATTATTACCTATATTCTTTATTGCAATTTCATTATATTATATTACAAAAAAAGAATTAAAATTACAAGACATAGTTATTGCAGGGATTTTTCTAGGTTTAGCTAGTACCATCAGATTCCAAACATTTGTGGTATTGTTTACAGCTATAATTTTCTTATCTATCCATAATCAAAAAATAAAACAAAATTTTTCCTTTATTATAATTTTGATTTTAATATTCTTAATTCCATTAACTCCTTTATTCTTTTATAATTATTCCGTTGATGAATCACTTTTAGGTACTAATTCTGCATTTTTTATGACTTTTAGCTATAATTATCAATATCCTGAATGGACTGAAAAATTATTAGACATTCAAATGAATAATGGTAGTACTTTAGATGCAATTTTTGTTGATTTTGATTTATTCTTAAAAAATTATTTTTATAATCTATTTTATAATATGCCACATAGATTATTCAATCTCGGTTATGATAATCTTAATTCTTCTATAACTAATTCCATACCATTTCTAGGATTAGTTCCGGTAATTGGAGCATTAATTTATTCATTTAAAATTAGATTAAATAAAAAAAATCTATTAGTTGGAATTTCGTCTACTATACTTTCGTTTCTTTTAATATATTTTATTGGAGATCTTAATATTCACTTTTTTGCTATTTTTGCAGTTCCATTTTTTACAATGGCATTATTAAATTTTAAAAATGTATCAAAAAATGCTTTATCTCTTTGGACTTTACCTATTGTATTTGTTCTTGTCGTTTCAATAGGCTTGGTTAGAAATGGTGAACATTTCTTTATTCTATGGTTTTCGTGGGCTATGTTTGCTGGAATATTTTTTTCAGAAGTACTACCTAAATTATTTCAAAAATTCCAATTTAAGAAATTAATACCTAATTCTAAAAATACTAAACTTCTAGTAATAATTATTGTGTTAATTTTACTATCTAATTTTGGTTATGGCTATATTTTATACAAATCTACGCATACTAATGTTCCATTTGTAAGTATTCAAGACGAATTTTCAAAATTGTTCCATGATACACCTTGGGAACAACCTGGAATGGAAATTAAGAAGGTTGGAGATGTGTTGAATCAACAAGATAATATAGAAAATAGTTATGTTATGGTGCCGCATATAGATTATCATTATTACGTTAATGCAAAACTTGTTTACGGTGATTTTGCTGAAGGCCCATCTGATGATACAATTAAAAATTACTTTACACGAAAAAATTGGAGTCAATCTGAAATATTTGATTCAAATCTTCTTAGCTTCCCGATGGATGCAAAAAATCTGAATAACCCAAAACCAGATTATCTAGTTTATAAATTAAACAAGATTAATAATTCCCTTTCACAACATAAATATTTGAAAATTTTATCAAACCCTTCAAATCCACTAATTCCTGAAAACCTAAAAATGATTTATTTTTCTGATAATGCTAATATGATCCATGTAATATACAAGATAAATTATGTTAATACTGATTAAACTAGTAGAAATCTTAAGAAACAATTTATAGAAATGAACTTTTTTACATTTTAATGGAAACAGGTTCTAATCAGAAAAAATCAGAACTTTTACGATTTGGTCATTATTTTCTTTCAGTAATTAACGATCTTAAACGTCGTCCAGAGGATGCAGCTAAAGATTTAGATGTTTCATTAGAGGAAATTATGGATATAATTGAAGGTCGTAAACCAATCACTGAAAATATTGTTAACCGTGCAAAAAAAATATGGCCAGTTAGTTCAAGAGATTTCTATTTAATTGAAGATGATTGCGCTGATGGAATAAAGATCATGCGTTATACCGATTCTGAAAAATCTGCTCGCATAATGAACAGAGGTGGAAAACCATACTATCAATATAGGGATACTGCAGTGAGTAGTGTAGGACTATTTCGTCCTGAATGGATAGAAGAATTATGTATTGTAGGTGATAATGAACCCGATAACAAATCAGTTCATTGGAATAAAGGTCATTTTATGCATCAATTCACATATTTCATCGGTGATGTAAATTATTATTATTTAGGTCCTAATGGTGAGAAAAAAGTTGCAGTAATGAATACTGGTGATTCTGTTTATGGAACTCCTTTTAGACCACATACATTTGCCACACGTAAAGGAGCGAAAAAAAATGGACTTATTTTGGCATTAACATATGGAAATCAATTATCTGGTGATACACAACAAGAACTTTCTGTATTAGGTAAGGAACTTGCACTCAATTTTTGGTTAGATTTCTCAAATAGAAAAAAAGCATTTGGAGAATTATTAAAATTTCATATGGATTGTTCTTCTTTAACTTTTGAAGAAATATCAAAAAGAACTAAAATAGAAAAAAATAATTTAATTACATTTTCAAATGGTTCGGAAATACCTTCATACGATATTATTAGAAATTTAGCAAAGGGCTTGAATGTAAACTCTCGTGATTTATTACCTCCTGATGTTATTGAGGATAAAGTAATTGTTCGATACTATAAAGATGCACCTAGTTGGTATTTTCCTGAATCAGATAGTTCATATAAAATTACTGAGCTCAGTCATTCAACCACATTACCATTTTCAAAAGCATTTGAATTTGAAATTATTAAAAATGATAATAATGAATTAGATTTGAATGTTGGATTACATCAATACATCTACAACGTTGGTGATAAAAAAATTAAA
>Ga0114932_10000989_pt1 | contig 33486 bp, 34 predicted proteins | sample 2SBtaG_2_FD_87286 | JGI IMG/M metagenome (GOLD analysis project Ga0114932, IMG submission 87286) | Deep subsurface microbial communities from Kolumbo volcano to uncover new lineages of life (NeLLi) - 2SBTROV12_ACTIVE470 metaG | ecosystem: Environmental > Aquatic > Marine > Volcanic ...
GATTATATTGGCAGCACTACGCAATTGCTTAAGTACTCGCAGACCGATACTGCGATGGAATATATTGTGGCCACTGAAACGGGTATCCTGCACCAGATGCAGCAGGCCATGCCCGGAAAAACATTTATCCCCGCCCCGCCGAATAATAGTTGCGCTTGCAATGATTGTCCGCACATGAAGCTGAACACCCTCGAAAAGCTCTACCTGTGCATGATGTATGAAAAGCCCGAAATTCTCATGGATGAGGAATTAAGGCTGGCGGCCAAAAAGCCGATGGACCGCATGATGGAGATCAGCAAAGCTGCCGGATTGATTGGTTGATAAGCATGTGACCTGAATGTTCAAAATCAGGTATTAATACCCTTGAAAAACCTCGGGAGGAAGCCCTACTTTAGCTGCGGAAAGGGACCGTATTTAATAAACTAACCGATTTAGCTAAAAAATACTAAATAAATTAGTTTATTCCAAAAATACCTTTTACCTTTATGTTCCATTAAATTCAAAGTATAAAACCGAAAACATGAGTAACGTAGAAAAACTGAAGGCGCTGAAGCTGACGATCGATAAGATAGACAAGGATTTTGGCAAAGGCAGTGTGATGTTGATGAATGAGCGGAGCCAGGAGCCGATGGAAGTGATTTCTACGGGCTCTATAGGGCTGGATACGGCCTTGGGTGTAGGAGGACTGCCCAAGGGAAGGATCGTGGAAATATACGGCCCTGAATCGTCTGGTAAGACAACTGTTGCGATACATGTAATTGCCGAAGCGCAGAAAAAAGGAGGTATGTGCGCCATCATTGACGCCGAGCATGCTTTTGATAGTTCTTACGCTCAGAAACTGGGTGTAGATGTGGATAACCTACTGATCTCTCAACCGGATTATGGAGAACAGGCTCTTGAAATTGCCGACCGCCTTATTCTTTCAGGCGCATTGGATGTAGTAGTGATAGATTCTGTAGCGGCATTGGTGCCCAAAGGAGAACTGGAGGGTGAGATGGGCGACAGTAAAATGGGTCTGCAGGCCAGGTTGATGAGCCAGGCATTGCGTAAGCTCACCGCTACGATCAACAAAACCAATACGGTTTGTATTTTCATCAACCAGTTGCGCGAGAAGATCGGGGTGATGTTTGGAAACCCGGAAACCACCACCGGGGGTAATGCCTTGAAATTCTATGCATCCGTTCGGCTGGACATACGCCGCATGACACAGATCAAAGACGGAGACGAAGCCATTGGTAACCGCGTGAAGGTAAAAGTGGTAAAAAACAAAGTGGCGCCTCCTTTCCGCGCCGCAGAATTCGATATCATTTTCGGTGAAGGTATCAGCAAACTGGGAGAGATCATCGATATGGGTGTTGAACTGGGTATCGTACAGAAAAGCGGAAGCTGGTTCAGCTATGATAACAATAAACTGGGACAAGGCAGGGATGCAGTAAAGAAACTGTTGCAGGATAATCCCGAACTGGCCAACGAAGTGGAAGCTAAAATACGGGCCAAGGTATCGGAAGTAAAAGCCGCCGCAGAAGTATAACAAAGATTATCGAGATACTTGTTTTTTGATGGGTTAGTAAGTATGGAAAGTCACGAATAGCGCGTGGCTTTTCGCTTTTTATACACCTGCATGCTGTGAACATGATGAAGATTATCAGGTAATGCTTTACTTTGGGAAAACCCTTTGACATCTTGTTGTACGCGTGGCTGAAAATATTTGTCAGGCTGGGACTGCCATTATTCTGTAAACAAATACAAATACGGAATAAAGAAGCGTTAGCTAGCAAGGGTCCCATGTTGATCACAGCCAACCATCCCAACGGATTCCTCGACGCCATCATCATAGCTGCATATTGTAAACACCGGGTGCATTTCCTGGCAAGAGGTGATTTTTTTTCAAAACCCTGGCAATATAAATTACTCCGGCTACTGAACATGATGCCGGTGTTCAAACAGGATGAAAGAAAAGGAAACAAGGAACTGAACAACCACTCATTTGAACAGGCAGAAACAATACTCTCGCAAAACGGAACACTACTGGTTTTTATAGAAGGCATTTGTGTGAACAAACACGAACTGCAACCCTTTAAAAAAACTGCCGCGAGGATTGCGCTTCGCTGCCAGGAAAAAAAGATACCGCTTTCTGTTTTGCCCATTGTAATTACTTACGATTCTCTGAACGGACCAGGAAAAACTGTTTGCCTTGAAGCTGGAACGATCCTACCGGAAACAGCGCTCTTGCCTTTCCAAAATAATGCTCCGCAGAATATCCAATATTTTAACCAAGCGCTTTTTAATTATATCAATGGGGTTTTGCAGAAGAGAACCAGGCCACTTTCAAAAGAACTTAATCTTGGAGTTAAGCTGATTTCTATTGTTGCTTGTTTACTGTACATTTTGCCCTATAGCATAATTCAAAAAATAGTACGCAACAAGACCAGGAATACTGTTTTTTATGACTCTGTGCTTTTTACAACCATATTATTATTATACCCTGTTTATTTATTGTTAATCACCTGGCTGTTTCATTTTTTGCACTTACCGTTCACGTGGATAGTGTTGATGATTTTATTACACCTGCTTGCAGGCTGGTATGCGGTACAATGCTTACCTTACCCTTTTAAAAACAGACCTGAAAATGGAAAATATAAAGAAACTAGGTAAGGATAAACGCATCGCAATGATTGCGCACGATTATAAAAAGAAAGACCTGATCGATTGGGCGGTTTTCAATAAAACCGTTCTTTCATCACATAGCCTGGTTGCTACGGGGACAACGGGAAAAATGCTGGAAAAATCATTGGGAAGACCCGTTACTAAATTGTTAAGCGGTCCGCTTGGTGGTGACCAACAAATTGGCGCGATGATTGCGAACGGAGAAATAGACATGGTGATATTTTTCTGGGATCCGATGGAAGCGCAGCCGCATGACAGCGATGTGAAAGCCTTGCTACGCCTTTGTGTTGCATGGAACCTCCCCATGGCCTGTGACAGGGCCACGGCAGATTTCCTGATCACCTCTCCATTCATGCACGAACCCTATGACGCACTACTTCCGGATTATACGGGATATCTCAAGCGCCCCATCAAAGAAGAAAAATAATTTCTAGCGGGCTTTGTATATATTTAATCGTAAAATCATTTTTTATGCGTTGGGAAGGTGACCAGGAAAGCGATAATGTAGAAGACCGCCGTGGCATCAGTGGCGGAACCATTGCCGCAGGTGGTGGTATTGGCGCCATCATCATCGGCATCATCTACGTATTGTTGGGCGGAAACCCATCCGATGTGCTGCAACAAACGCAGTCGTTCCAGCAACAGCAACAAACAACCACCGCAAACCGGAGCCCTGAAGAAGAACATCTTGCTTCTTTCAGCAAAGTGGTACTGAGGTATACGGAAGACGTATGGGATTCATTGTACCACGCATCCGGAAAAAATTATCGTAGGGCTACTTTGGTTTTATTCACAGAATCAACACAATCGGGTTGTGGATTTGCGAGTGCCATCACCGGCCCATTCTATTGTCCGGCCGATGAAAAACTATACCTCGACCTTTCTTTTTTCAACGAGCTGCAACAACGGTTCAAAGTGGGGGGTGAATTTGCCATGGCTTATGTGATTGCACATGAAGTAGGCCATCATATCCAAAAACTAATGGGCATATCTGACAAGATGGAACAACTGCGGGCCAGGATGAGTGAAACGGAATACAATAAAATGTCTGTGAAGCTGGAACTGCAAGCCGATTTCCTGGCGGGCATGTGGGCACATTATACCCAACAGATGAAAAGGAACCTGAACGATGCAGATATTGAATCGGCGCTCAATGCTGCCAATGCGATTGGTGACGACAGGCTGCAACAACAAGCACAGGGACATGTGGTGCCGGATGCTTTTACACATGGCACATCGAAGCAAAGAATGTACTGGTTTAAAAAAGGATACGATACCGGTGATCTTAACCAGGGCGATACTTTTAATGCGCCTGACCTCTGAGTAGCAAATAACAAACATGCTTCACTTACTAAACTGTTGTTATGAGAAAATTACTTTCCTCAGTTGCATTGCTATTAGCCATCACATCCTTTGCACAGGATACGTTGTCTAAGCAGGATATACAATCCGCCGCCAGGATACAGGATCTTAGCTTTACCCCCAGCGAGATAGACAGCATGTATGATGGTGTGAAAGACAACTGGTTGATATACCAGCTGCAACACAAACAATCGCTCAACAACAGTGTTCCGATGAGTTTGTGGCAAAACCCGGTATTACCGAATATGCGCCTCAATCAAAAACAGGCGGAGATCAAATGGAATTATATTCCTAATATCCAATTACCGAAAGATCTCAATGATCTTGCTTATTATAACCTGCTTCAACTGTCATCCCTGCTGAGGAATAAAAAGATCAGCTCCGTACAGCTGACCCGCTTTTTCATCGACCGGCTCAAAAAATATGGCGACAGTCTGCAGTGTGTGATATCGCTAACAGAATCTATTGCGATGCAACAAGCGGAACAAGCAGATGCAGAGATCGCTGCCGGAAAAATCCGCGGGCCGCTGCATGGTATTCCTTACGGACTGAAAGACCTCTTCGCTGTAAAAGGTACCAAAACGACCTGGGGTGCTGCGCCGTATAAAGACCAGGTGATAGAAGAAGACGCGTATGTTTATCAAAGACTGAAAGAGGCCGGCGCTGTACTGGTAGCAAAATTTACGCTCGGGGCATTGGCCATGGGTGATTATTGGTATGGTGGAAGAACCAGGAATCCGTGGAATACCCAGTTCGGCTCTTCGGGCTCATCGGCCGGCTCTACATCGGCCACCGTTGCAGGGCTCATTCCTTTTGCCATCGGAACAGAAACCTGGGGATCGATCGTTTCACCATCTTCCACCTGCGGCGCTACCGGCTTGCGTCCCACTTTCGGAAGCATCAGCAGAACCGGCGCCATGGCATTGAGCTGGAGCCTGGATAAAGTAGGCCCTATTTGTCGTAATGCAGAAGATGCCGCCGTGGTCTTTTCGTGCATCCATGGAACAGACGGATACGATGGCAGTGCGGTGAACAGGCCGTTCAACTATCAAAACAAAGTATCAATACCCAAGTTGAGAATAGGCTATGCTAAAAACTATTTCGACAGGATAACCGATACATCCAGGAACGAATGGAAAGTGCTGGAAGCCTATAAAAAAATGGGTGCAAGCCTTATTCCCATTGATTTCCCAGACAGTGGTGTTTATCGTTTCAACATGATGGAAGTGATCATCAGCGCCGAATGCGCTGCCGCATTCGACGAATTTACCAGGAGCGGACTGGATGATCAAATGACCAGGCAGGGAAAAAACGACTGGCCGAATACTTTCAGGGTATCGCGACTGATACCAGCGGTGGAATACATCAATGCCAACCGGCACCGTTACCTGCTGATGCAGCAAGTGAATGAGACCATGAAAGGAGTGGATGTATTGATTTGTCCCACCCGTGGCAGCGGCAACCAGTTGGCCATCACCAACCTGACCGGTCATCCTGTTGTATGTATGCCTACCGGGTTCGATAAACAGTATCATTTACCCACCAGTATTACTTTAATAGGAAAATTATACGACGAAGCCACATTGCTGGCTGTTGCAAAAGCTTATCAGGATCAAACACCCTGGGATGAAATGCATCCGCCACAATTCAAATAAACCATCACAAATCATCCCTTGTTTTGTATCTTTAAAATAGCAAGACTGAACCCCGCATAGAAAAAAACAGCAGATGAAAAAGTTCTCCCTGATACTGTGTCTGTTGTGCGCATTACAACAGCTTGCCGCACAAAACCTCAACCTGTACGAAAAGAAATGGTTCATCCGCGGGAATGATACATTGCGTTACAGGGTTATGTTTCCCGAAAAATTCAAACCCAACCGAGTATACCCATTGCTGGTTTTCCTGCATGGTTCGGGCGAAAGAGGAAACGACAACAACGCCCAGCTCGCACATGGCGGAGAGATTTTTACGAGGGAAGCTATCAGGCATTATTTCCCGGCAATCGTTGTTTTTCCGCAATGTCCTGCCGGAAGTACCTGGTCGCACTATAAAAGGGACCATCACCCGAAATCGGGCAACTTTAACATCATTACAGAAGCGGAACCACCTTTAACTCAGAGACTGTTGAAGCAATTATTGGATAGCTTATCGGAGAGCGGCGTAGTAGATACACGCAAAATATATATCGGCGGTCTTTCCATGGGTGGCTTTGGTACCTATGATATGATCACCCGTTATCCGGATTATTTCGCTGCGGCCTTTTCGATCTGCGGGGTGGCAGATATTCCGCAGATGATGCAAAAAGCCAGGAACCTGCCACTCTGGATCTTTCATGGAGCCCAGGATAATGTAGTTCCGCCGATTGCCGACCGCGAGCTTTACAAAGCGTTGATGACATCGGGCGACCAGCACGTGATGTATACAGAGTACCCCAACCTCAACCATAACAGTTGGGATGCGGCATTTGCAGAACCCAAATTATTGCCCTGGTTGTTTTCCAATAAAAAGAAACATAAAAAACAATAGTGAGAAAAAGTATTGGATTGATGGTGCTCACCGGAATGATGACGGCCTGTGCTGCGCAAACACACACAACGCCCATCACCCCGATCAGTGCATTGAAATTGTTGGCGGTTCAGGAAATACCTTATGATGCCCGGTTTAAAGGAACTACGGTAGGCGGACTCTCTGGCATCGATTATGACAGCACACAACAATCATATTATCTTATCAGCGACGACAGATCGGCGCTTCAGCCGGCGAGGTTCTATACGATGAAGGTCTACCTTAATAACCAGGGATTCGACAGCTTACGTATAACGGATGTAGTTACGCTACGCCAACCCGATGGTTATCCCTTTCCCAACACCCAGCAGGATCCCGCACATACGCCCGACCCGGAAGCGCTGCGCTACGACCCGGTGAGAAAACAAATGGTGTGGACAAGCGAGGGGGAAAGGATCGTTTCAAACAAAGACACGGTATTGGAAAACCCTTCTATCCATTTCATTGAGCCTGACGGAAAATTTATTGATAGTATTCCGCTGCCGCGCAATTTATGGATGCATGCAACCGAGAAGGGTCCGAGACGTAATGGTGTATTGGAAGGCATCACGTATGCAAATGGCTATAAAACCCTTTATGTAAGTCTCGAAGAACCCCGCTATGAAGATGGCGAGCGTGCAGATATCCGACCGAATGATGCATGGGTGAGAATTTACCGTTTCAATAGGGAGAGCTTGCGAAACACCGCACAGTATGCCTATAAACTGGAACCCATTGCTTATCCGGCATTTCCTGCGGATGCATTTAAAATAAACGGAATACCCGATATACTTTCTGCCGGAGGAACCAGGTTACTGGTAATGGAAAGGTCTTTTTCAACCGGCCGCATGCCTTGTACCATCAAAATTTTCTTAACAGATTGCAGTAAAGCGGAAGATATTTCCAAAGTGAATTCACTGAAAAGAAAACCACCAACCCGGCCCTTGCAGAAAAAATTATTGCTGAACATGGATGACTTGGGTATTTATGTGGATAATGTGGAGGGCATGACTTTCGGCCCCACACTTCCCAATGGCCACAGAACCCTTTTGATGGTGTCTGACAATAATTTTTCCCAACTGGAAAAAACACAGCTTTTCCTCTTTGAAGTGATGCCCTGAATTTGTTGTTAACTTCGCCAAACAGGTCCGCATCATTTGCCTGTTTGCATCATGCCATTCAAACTTCACACAACATACGAACCGGCCGGAGACCAACCTTCGGCCATACGCCAGCTGATCGACGGAATACAAAGCGGCGAACAGTTTCAGACATTGCTGGGCGTAACAGGCAGTGGTAAAACGTTTACCATGGCCAATGTGATACAGGAGCTGCAAAGGCCTACCCTGGTACTCACACACAATAAAACACTGGTGGCGCAATTGTACGGCGAGTTCAAACAGTTCTTCCCGGAGAATGCCGTTGGTTATTTTGTGAGCTACTACGATTATTACCAGCCGGAAGCTTATATGCCGGTGACGAATGTGTATATAGAAAAAGACCTGAGCATCAATGAAGAATTGGACAAGTTGCGTTTGCAAGCTACATCGCAACTGCTGAGTGGCCGGCGCGATATCATTGTGGTGGCAAGTGTAAGCTGCATCTACGGTATGGGTAACCCTACGGAGTATGAGAACGGGATCATCAGGATAGAAAAGGGACAGGTGATACCGCGGCAAAAATTCCTGCACAGCCTGGTGAATTCATTGTATAACAGAAGCCAGGGCGATTTCACGAGGGGTACGTTCAGGGTAAAGGGCGATACGGTTGACATCAACCTGCCCTATGTTGATTTCGGTTACCGCGTTACTTTTTTTGGGGATGAAATAGAAGAGATAGAAAGCATCGATACGGATACGGGCAAACGGATGGGACTGATGGAGAATGCCGCCATCTTCCCCGCCAACCTCTACCTGGCGCCACGCGATATCATACAACAGGTGATCTATGAGATACAGGATGAAATGATGGCGCAGGTGGAGTATTTCAAGGGCATTGGAAAAAACGAAGAAGCGCATCGCATCAAAGAGCGGGTGGAATACGACCTTGAAATGATCCGTGAGCTGGGTTATTGTAATGGCATTGAGAACTACTCCAGGTTTTTCGACAGGCGCAAGCCCGGCACGCGCCCCTTCTGCCTGCTGGATTATTTCCCCAAAGATTTTTTATGTATGATCGATGAAAGCCACCAGACCATACCGCAGATCGCGGGTATGTATGGAGGAGACCGCAGCCGTAAACTGGTGCTGGTAGAATATGGATTCAGGTTACCGAGTGCGATCGACAACAGGCCCCTGAGCTTCCAGGAATTTGAGTCGCTCGTGGGCCAGACCGTTTTTGTGAGCGCTACCCCCGGCGATTATGAGCTGGAGAAAACAGGCGGTGTAGTGGTGGAGCAGGTAGTAAGACCTACAGGCTTATTGGACCCACCGATAGAAGTACGTCCGAGTGTGAACCAGATTGATAACCTGCTCGATGAAATAGACAAGCGTGTGAAAAAGGGCGACCGTGTGCTGGTGACCACGCTTACCAAACGTATGGCGGAGGAGATGGACAAGTACCTGGCGCGCATCAACATCAAATCGAAATACATACACAGTGATGTGGATACGCTGGAACGTGTGAAAATACTGCGCGACTTAAGATTGGGTGTGATAGATGTGCTGGTTGGGGTGAACCTGCTGCGGGAAGGACTCGACCTGCCCGAAGTATCGTTGGTGGCCATATTGGATGCCGATAAAGAAGGCTTCCTGCGTAATGAGCGGTCGCTGACCCAGATGGCAGGACGCGCTGCGCGTAATGTGGATGGATTGGTGATCTTTTATGCCGATAAGATGACGATGAGCATGCAACGCACAATTGATGAAACCAGCCGCAGAAGAGAAAAACAGTTAGCGTATAATCAGGAACATGGTATTATTCCGCAAACGGTGAGCAAGAGCAAAGAGCAGGTTTTTGCACAAACATCGGTACTTGATATCAAAGGGTATGATCCTTCGAACGCGTATGCCGTGCAGACCGAAGACCCTTTTGTATCGAAAGCAGCGGAGGAACAGGAGACCTATCAAACGATTCCCCAGTTCGAAAAAGCCATTACAAAGACCCGGAAAGAAATGGAAAAAGCAGCCCGCGATCTGGACTTTATTGAGGCGGCCCGCCTGCGCGATGAAATGTTCAGGCTGCAAAAAGAGCTGGAAGCGATCAGGTAAAGACGGAATTGAAGGAATAATCTTATATTAGCCAGTGTAAAACCTGTACCGAATATAAAGTAACCGTAATGCGCAAGCTGTTAACTATATGCTGTTTCCTTCTCTGTATAACCAGTCTCATCTCTTGTGGCAAAGGGCCCGACACAGCACCATCGGAAGAAAACCTGAATATAAAATTGAATACGGCTAACCCCGCCACCTCTACCAGCAGTTCTTACCAGTTCACGGTAGAAGTATTGAGCAGAATGCCCGCAGCCGGCGTTAAGATCAATATCACTGCGAAAAGAGAAGACAACAGTACGGTTGTTTTTACGCAGGACCTCAGTTCGTCTACAGCTGTGAACAGCGTAACGGTTTCACCGCTTCCAATGGGACAAGTATTTTGTACCGTAGCGGTAACGGTTACTTCTGCTACTACATCAACCAATACCAGGAACGGCAACTTCCGCGTGGTTTGGAAATAAATTTATTAAGAACGGATTAATAAAAGCAAAGCGCCCACAGCATTGAGTTTGCGAGCGCTTTGTTTATTACCTTTACGCCTCTTTACCCCTCTACACTCTGGCGCAGATACAATTTTTTAGCGGCTCCAACGTTAGGAGTCCGTCATTGTTTAATTTTTAACAGCATCAATTATGAAAGTAAAGATTTACTTAACAGCGCTATTGAGTTCAGCGGTATTGTTTTCCTGTGTGAGTCCAAAAAAATTAAGAGAGTCGCAAGCCAAGTACGACCAGCTTAGCGGTACTTACCTCGATCTGCAGTCGAAATACCGCGCATTGCAGGACGAACTGAACAAAGCCAACAACAAAAATGCAGCATTGCAGTCCGCGAAAACAAACACAGATGGACAGGTAGATGATCTCAAAAAACAGATTGATTACCTCAAACAGAACAATAATACGGTATTGAACCAATTGAGGGATATGTCGGTGGTAACGAATGCACAGGCAGAAAGCATCCGTAAATCATTGGACAATATCGGGGCGAAAGACATGTACATCAAAGACCTCCAGGGTTCTATTGCACGTAAGGATTCCCTTGCCATGGCGCTGGTGATGAATCTCAAGGGAGCCATCGGCAACCTGGATGACAAAGACATTAATATCAAAGTAGATAAAGGGGTGGTATATGTAGATATTTCAGACAAGCTCCTTTTCAAAAACGCCAGCTATGATGTTACGGAAAGAGCGAAGGAAGTACTGGGCAAAGTAGCCAAAGTGTTGCAGAACCAGCCTGAGATCGAATTCATGGTGGAAGGCCATACCGATTCAAACCCTATTCACAGCGCGGGTATTGTTGATAACTGGGACCTCAGCGTAAAACGCGCTACCAGTGTGGTGCGCATCCTGCAAAATACCTATGGTCTCGATCCCAAACGCATGACTGCAGCAGGAAGAAGTGAATACCTGCCTCTTGCAGATAACAACACCGCCGGAGGACGTGCTGCTAACCGCAGAACAAGGATTGTTATTCTTCCGCAACTCGACCAGTTCTTTAAATTACTGGAGACGAAAAAATAAATTGTTCCGCTATAAAAAAGCCTCCCGTAATTGTGTTGCGGGAGGCTTTTTATTTCAGTGATTTATCAAATCAGTTTTGAATGACTTAAATAATAAGCATCCGGACTGTACATAAATAAACAACTTCCGTGGCAGATGGTTTCAATGATCTGCCGGTGTACATTTTTCGGAATGGCCGGGCAACCCAGGCTGCGGCCAATGAAGCCACGTTCTTCTATGGAATTTTCATTGGCATAAGCGGCGCTGTGCATTACAATGCCCCTGCCCTCTGCTCTGTCGTTGATACCGGATTCTTCACCGTTGAGACGCATAGAGTAGCCATGTTTGCCGGTATAGGTATCGCCGGTTACATAAAACCCGAGACTGCTTTTGAAGCTGTTGGGTTTGTTAGAGAATTTGGTGGCAATGTTTTTACCAGAATTCCTGCCATGTGCTACGTAGGTATTGAACAAAAGCTCTTCCGATTCCAGGTCGATAACAAAAAGCCGTTTTTTACCGGAAGGAAGGGAAAAGTCGATGATCGAAAGCAGGTTGTCCTTTTCAATTTTTCCATCGCTCTGTAGCTGGTCATGCCCTTTCAAAGCATATTCAAATGCTTCGTGTGAGAGACCCAGTGAATCGAGCGCCAGCTTTTCGTAAAGGGAAAGCCGGGCATCTCCTTCGTTTGCCGTGAATTGAATAACCGGAACCGTATCTGGAGCGGATACCGGAAGCGGACTGCCGCTGCTGTTTGCAACAACAAAACTCATAAAGGCCAGGGAGGCCGAAATAATCAACACAAATACCCCGAAAGACCGGATGAATGATCTACCCATGCAATTACAACGTTTGATCGGTGAATGAATAAAAGATGAACTAAGTAGAATTGTTCGAAAACGGGTAGTGGTTATTTATAGCCCCAAAGGCGTGCAAAAATAAGGCTGAAACCGGGAAAAAAGGAAAATACGGGTTTTCCTTTAACAAATCGTTCAGATATTACAAAAAAAATCCCGCCATAGGGTACTTGGCGGGATTGCAGTTGGTTATTGGTTGTTTAAACCATTTGTTATATTTAAGACAACCGTTTGTTAATTTCGCTGCAAAGAGCGTCAAATATTTGTTCTACAGTTCCTTCTCCCTTGATTTTCACCACTTTATCAAAAGCCTGGTAATAATCGGCTACTGCGGAAGTCTTTTTATGGTATTCTACGATCCGGGCCCGGACCACGGTTTCGTTGTTATCATCGCTTCTGCCGCTGGTAAGTCCCCTGTGGAGTAAACGCTTAACCAGCTCTTCCTCACCTACTTCGAGCGCCAGTACCACACCAATAGAAGTGTGTTTTTGCGTCAATAGCTGATCAAGGGCCTCACTTTGCGCCCTGGTGCGGGGAAAACCGTCGAAAAGAAAGCCTTTGGCCTGGGGATTATTGTCCAGCGCTGCGCTGATCATGCCAATGACCACTTCATCCGGTACCAGTTCCCCTCTGTCCATGAATTTTTTGGCTTCCAGTCCCAATGGAGTGGCGCCGGCAATTTCACTTCTCAACAGATCTCCGGTTGACAAATGTTTCAATCCATAAGCAGCGATCAGTTTTTCACTTTGTGTACCTTTTCCGCTTCCGGGAGGACCGAACAAAATAATATTAAACATGTAAGTGCTAACCTTGAGTGAGGAGCAAAGATAGTATGTGTGTTTTAAAAAATGTTTAACAGATCACGAAAACCTTTGAAAAGACTGAATCCTGGCGTGAAACAAACGATTGTTTGTACACAGGAGTAAACCATAACGGGGCATGACTCGTAACTTTAACGTATCAAATTCACATCAAATGAAATGGATATTTTCATTGACTTTGGCCTGCTTGTTGGGGCAAGGTTGTTATTCTCAAAACAATCAAAAGACCGATATGGACCAGCACAAGAAAAACGATAACCCTGTTTATTCGAGAACAGATACAGGTAAAGCGGTGATGAAAGATGAAGATTGGAAACGCGTATTATCACCCGAAGTATATTATATCGCGAGGCAAAAGGGTACTGAGCGACCCTGGAGCAGCAAGTTTGAAAACCTGAAAGAAGCGGGCACTTATTACTGCGCGGCATGTGGCAATGCGCTGTTTAAAAGCGATACCAAATTCGAAAGTGGTTGCGGATGGCCGAGTTTTTACGAGCCCATCAGCAAAAGTTCCGTTATTTATTTACCGGATAATAGCCTGGGTATGAGCCGTACCGAAGTGGAATGCGGCCGCTGCAAAGCGCACCTGGGCCATGTGTTTGAAGATGGTCCCCCGCCCACCGGTCTTCGTTATTGTATCAATGGCGTGGTGCTTGACTTTGAAAAGGCGAAAGAAGCGGAGAAGCACTATACCGAGAAAAAGAAATCCGAGTAAAACGATGGTGCATAAATAATGAGTTACTTTGCGTGCGGGCACATTTTAAATGATATGTATGAATCAACCGAAACTGAGCCACCTTGCAGAGACACTCATCGGCAGTGAGATCGTGAAGCTGGGCAATGCCATCAGCGAAAGGATCAGGGCAGGCGAAAAAATTTACAATTTTACCATCGGGGACTTCGACCCGGCTATCTTTCCCATTCCGGCAGCACTGGAAGCAGAGATCATCCGCTGCTACAAGGAACACTACACCAACTATCCTGCAGCGGAAGGGATACTGGACCTGCGCAAGGCGGTGAGTTTGTTTTTGAAAGAACGTGAAGGGCTTGATTATACCGAGCAGGAAATACAGGTAGCTTCGGGCGGCAGGCCATTGATCTATACCATTTTCAGGGCGATTGTAGACAAAGGCGATAAAGTGATCTATGGCGTTCCTTCATGGAATAACAATCACTATGCCCATATGACGGCCGGCGAGCATTGTGTGATCGAATGCCATCCCGAGAATGATTTCATGCCTACGGCGGCCGATATCAAACCCCATATCAAAGGTGCAGCGCTGCTTTGCATTTGCACCCCGCAGAACCCTACCGGTACCACCCTTACCAAAACGGCGCTGGAAGAGATCTGCGATTTGGTGCTGGAAGAAAACAAACAAAGGGCTGCAGGCGAAAAGAAATTGTACCTGATGTTCGACCAGATGTATTGGACGCTGACTTTTGGTAATACCCGGCATTACAACCCCATAACGTTGAGGCCCGAAATGAAAGCCTATACTGTTTTTGTAGATGGTATTTCAAAAGCATTTGCGGCAACAGGTGTGCGCGTGGGCTGGTCTATGGGACCCGCTTCCGTTATTGCAAAAATGAAAGCGATCCTGAGTCACCTCGGCGCATGGGCGCCCATGCCCGAGCAAAACGCTGTTGCGAAATTCCTGGGAGAGAAAGAAGCCATCGATCATTATCTCGCTCATTTTAAAGCAGAGATCAATGAACGGCTTCAAAAAATATATGCAGGGTTCATTGCACTGAAAGAAAAAGGATACGCGGTAGATGCTGTTGCACCACAGGCTGCGATTTATCTTACCGTTAAAATAAATCTTACAGGTAAAACAACAACTGCGGGCGCTGTTTTACAAAAACAGTCAGACGTTACTTCTTATATACTGCACGAAGCCAAACTGGCGGTGGTTCCTTTTTCTGCATTTGGCGCAGGAGCCGACAGTCCCTGGTATCGCCTGAGCGTAGGAACCTGTAAGAAAGAAGAGATTGGGGAAGTGTTTGAAAAACTGGAAAAAGCCCTTGCTGCGCTGAAGTAAGTTCAGTTTTTATTGTTTATGAACACAAAGGGTTTATCAACAGCAATGGTATCCCGGATGGCTTTTTGAATCAGGTGTGGTTTGCAAAGGATGCGCCGATGGTTGATATCAATGATCTCGTTAGCAGTGCAGAAATTATTCCAGCTTTCTACATGATATAAAAGCGCGTTCAATTGTGCAACGTGCAACTCCAGTTCTTGCCGGCTGAGGTGCGACTGATTGGTCAGGACAAGGATATCTCTGTTGACGCTTTTCATTAATCACGCTGATTACCTGTGTGCGGAAGGGCAACCACAAAATGCGGGTTTCTTGTTTTTATTGAATACACCGCATGAGCCCATCGCCGTTATCAATAACAGTAAAATGAATAACCGGTTTATTTTCCTTTGCATAATCTGACATCTAAATTACTACTTTACAGTTTAAAATAAATCAAATCGGACAGCGTGCCGGGAATTTTTAACATACAACGGGTTTTGGTGGCCCCGCTCGATTGGGGCCTGGGACATGCTACCCGTTGCATACCCATCATTGATGCATTGAACAAGCAGGGTTTTAAGGTATTCATAGCAGCGGAAGGCGCACAAAGAGTGCTGTTGGAGAAAGAATTCCCGGAACTGACGATGCTCCCACTCAAAGGCTATCGTGTGCGGTACAGCAGGAAAATGAGCTGGTTGCCATTTAAACTGCTTGCGCAACTGCCAGGGTTATTGCAAACCATTGCACGGGAACACCGGTGGTTGGAACAGGTTGTTGAAACGCATGCGATAGACCTGGTGATAGCTGATAACCGGTATGGCCTTTATAGTAATCGCGTACCCTGCGTGTTCATGACGCACCAGTTGCGGATCAAAGCGCCTTATAACTGGCTGGAATCGCTGATACAAAAGATCAACTACCATTATATTGAACGGTTCAAAGTTTGCTGGGTGCCGGATGATGGTTCGGAGAACAATGTAAGTGGCAGTTTATCCCACCCCCGCCAACTTCCCCGGATACCCGTTCATTATATTGGCCTGCTTACCCGCTTTGAGCCGGCGGAGACAGAACACAGGTATGATCGCTGCATCCTTTTGTCGGGCCCCGAACCCCAGCGCAGCCTGCTGGAACAACAGATCCTGCCGGGACTAACAGACCTCAGCGGCGAAACACTGCTGGTTCGCGGAAAACCGGGTAGCAATGAAAAATTGTCGCTGATCAATGGCGTGAGGATAGAAAATCACCTGTCTACCGCCGAATTGCAAGCCGCTATCTTACAAAGCGACGTGATTATATGCAGGAGCGGTTATACCACCATCATGGAGCTGATGGTCTTGCAAAAAAAATCGATACTGATTCCCACACCTGGTCAAACAGAACAGGAATACCTGGCCGGGTTGTTGAAAGAGAAGCAATACGCCTACAGTGAAAAACAAACAGATTTTCGCTTGCCTGATGCTCTCCGTGCATCAGCGGCTTTTCCTTATCAATGGCCGGTATTGCGCAGGTTCTGCGAAAAAGATCTGCCAGACCTTTTGAAAACGGCTCTTTAAATCAATCGCAGAGATTAATTTTACCGGAGCGATGACCAAGAACACCAAAGCGCACCTGGCCGGATTGGGAGCCAATTTTATTTTCGGTATTAATTATGCCATTATCAAATACGTTACACCGTCTTATATACAACCCCTTGCGGTAAATGTGGTAAGGGTGTTGGTAAGCGTTTCGCTGTTCTGGTCATTGTTTCTCATGAAGCCCGGTACCGCCGGCATTCAGAAAAAAGACATTCCCCGTTTTATTCTCTGCGGCCTCACCGGCATTACACTGAACCAGGTCTGTTTGATCAAAGGGCTTTCCATGACCTCTTCTTTTCATGGCGCCATGCTTTCCCTGGGAACACCCATTTTCATTAGCATCTTCGCTGTTTGGTTGCTGAAAGAAAAAATGAACCTGACCAGGTTAGCAGGACTCGCCTGCGGTATCAGTGGCGCTGCTATACTGATTATGATCAAGGATACCACCGGCAACAATACAAATAATATGCTGGGAGATATGTTGGCGCTGATGGCAGCTATCGCTTATGCTTTTTACTTGGTGCTGGCAAAACCATTGATGCAATCATACAGCGCACTGCATGTTACCAGGTGGGTACTTACAATAGGTGCGCTGGGCATTTTGCCTATAGGATGGGGACCATTTGTGCATACCAACTGGCAGGCATTTCATGCAAGTCATTGGCTGGCATTGGGCTTTGTGGGAGTTGCAGGCACTTTCCTTGGTTATTTGATGAGCGTGTATGCGCTTTCCATCATCGGGCCATCTGCTACAGGGAGCTATATCTATACGCAACCTGTTTTTGCGGCTATTGTTTCCATTCTTTTCCTGGGAGATCATTTTACTTTGATAAAAGCCGCAGCAACTGCATTGATCTTTGCCGGAGTGTACCTGGTAAACAGAAAGCGCGCCTAACCTTTGGGATAATCGAAAAACAAAAAAGATTTTTCGGCCCATTGAAAATCCTTCCACTGTAAGGTATCGGATTCTACAGCAAAAATGCCGCAGGTAGGCATGTTGTCGATCTTCACGGAACAGAGTTCATTAACGAATGCAGTGATACCGGGGTTATGCGAAAAAATAGCGGCAGACTGATAATGATTATCGATCTGTGAAATGGTACGGAAGAGAACTGCAACAGATGCATGGTACAATTCCGGAACAGCGATGATCTTCTTCTCGGATAAACGATAAGCTTTTGCAAAATAAGTGGCTGTGGTAAAAGCGCGAACGGCTGTACTGGAAATGAAAGTGCCGATTTGCAATTGTCTTGCCAGCAGCCGCCGGGCCATTTCAGGTGCATCGTGGTGTCCCCTGCTGTTGAGGGGCCTGTCGAAGTCGTCCTGGGAAGCATTATCCCAACTACTTTTTGCGTGCCGGATAACCAATAATGTTTTCATAGCTGCTGATACGAAGTTAGAAAGTTTACCTGACCCAACTGATAAAAGCGTCGACACTCATCCACCCCATGGCCAGTACAACCAGCCAGCCGGCTGCCTGCATCCAGAGCGGGTGCCGGTAGCCATTCATCAACCGTTTTCGTGTAACGGCAACCAATATGATGGCGAGTGCCAGTGGTAGGATGAACCCATTGATGGCACCGGCAAAAAGCAACAACTGCCTTGGCTTGCCAATGAAAACAAATACAGCGGTTGACAACAGGATGAAAATGGAAATACAAAGGCGTTCATATTTTGCCAGCAAAGGGTGAAAGGTTTTCATGAAAGAAACAGAAGTATATGCAGCCCCAATGACGGAAGAAATAGCCGCGCTCCACAATACAACACCAAATACCCTGTAACCGAATTCGCCTGCTGCAAAACGGAATACACCCGCGGGAGGATTATCGTGCTCAAGTACCGCACCATGTACCAATACGCCCACTGTAGCGAGGAAGAGAATGAAACGCATGAGTCCTGATATAATGATACCGCTCATTGCACTGCGGTTCACTTCCTGCATGCTTTCTTTCCCTTTGATACCGGCATCGAGGAGGCGGTGTGCGCCGGAGAATGTGATATAACCGCCCACTGTACCGCCCACAATGGTTACAATGGCCTGTGAGCTGATGGTCTCTGGAATGAAAGTACGATGAATCGCTTGCAATAGCGGCGGATGCGCACTGAAGGCAATGAAAAGGGTGAGTAATATTTTAACCGACCCAACGATCTTGGTGAAATGATCGAGCATTTTTCCTATCTCGCGTATCCAGAAAAGAATCAACGCAGCCACGCAGCTAATGATAGCGCCTTGTTGAAAAGAGAGCCCGGTGAGCACATTAACGCCGAGTCCGCATCCGGCAATATTTCCGATGTTAAAGGCGAAGCCTCCCAATATCACCAGCAGAGACAACAAATAGCCGAGGCCGGGAAGCAACCTGTTGGCCAGGTCCTGCGCCCTTAATTCACTGATGGTAAGGATGCGCCAGGTATTCAGTTGCGCGCCGATGTCGAGTAATAATGAGACCAGTATCACAAAACCAAAACTGTACAACAACTGCTGGGTGAAAACAGTTGTTTGGGTGAGGAAACCCGGTCCGATAGAAGAGTTGGCCATGAGAAATGCCGCGCCCAGGCCAACGCCGCTGAATAAAGTGGGTTTAAATTTTCCGGATCTCAATGTTGTTTTGTTCTAACGCGTGATGAATATGTTTTGCAAAAGAAACGGCGTGCTCGCCATCGCCGTGTATGCAAATGGTTTCTGCCAGGATGGTAACGGGTTTGCGGTTCACGCTGGTAACGGTTTGTTGCCGCACCATCTGCAGCACTTGTGCTGCCGCCTCCTCTTCTGATTTGATCATAGCGCCGGAGCGGCTCCTGGGTGTAAGGCTCCCATCGTCCTGGTAGCTGCGATCGGCAAACACTTCACTCGCTGTTTTCAATCCTGCCGCACGTGCTGCCGAAATGAGGTTACTACCACTGAGTCCGTATAATACCAGGGAGGCATCCACCATTTTAACAGCGTTTGCAATGGTTTCAGCCATGGAGAGATCTTTGGCTGCCATATTGTAAAGTGCGCCGTGCGGCTTCACATGATGCAGTTGGGCTCCCAAATTCCAGGCTATTCGATTCAACAGCATTAACTGTTCGCCTACTAATTCATACAACGCCTGTTCCGGTAAATGCATTTCGTTCCTGCCGAAATTAGCCGCGTCTTTGAAACCCGGATGGGCGCCGATGGCCACCCCATGCTGCAAAGCCAGTTCAACAGTGCGTTTCATGGTATCGGCATTGCCGGCATGATAGCCGCAGGCAATATTGGCGCTGCTGATAAAAGGCATCAGTCCGGCATCATGCGGCATACCTTCGCCCATGTCGCAATTGAGGTCGATGGTCATCATTACAATGAAAAATATTCTTGCATACGGAAGGTACAGGAATATTGCAGTTGTTGCAAATGTTGCTCCTGGCGGAGGCGCAGCGTTTCTGCTTCGGCAATGGAAACGGATTCAAAAGAAAGCGCCTGACCGCTGTCTGACTGTGCGAGCGAAGGAATATCGGCGCTGATCACATGACCGATACAAGGATATCCACCGGTAGTCTGGTGATCGGCCATCAGCACAATGAGCTGACCATTGGGCAATAACTGGATGGTGCCTTTTGTTACGGCAGCGGAAACCAGCTCCTGTTTTTCTGTTAATTGCAAAGCTTCTCCTTTCAACCGGTAACCCATACGGTTGCTTTGGGTTGTGATACTGAAAGGGCTGTTGCAGAAATGCTGCCGGCTCGATTCGGAGAGGCAATAAAAAAAAGAACCCTGAACGAATCGAATGCGGTCATTGTTGTACAGTCCGCACAGATCGGCTTTCCAGGGTAAAGCCACCACTTCATTTTCGCCGGAAAAATGATAAGGGAACAATTCATTATTCAGTCCGCCCCTGACCGCCAGGTAGCAACGCGCCCCGTTTCTTTTTTGTTGAAAGCGAAGTATGGAACCTTTATTCACTACCAGTGGCTGGTTGATGTTGATGTCTACCCCGTCGATCACGGCGCCAAAATCGGCCCCGCTCAGTGCAATCAAACAATCTGCTGTAAAGTGGATAACAGGACCGGGAAAATGCATTTCCAGCACGGCTTCACCCTTGCTGTTTCCTACGAGTGCGTTGGCAGTACGGAAAGCGATAAAGTCCATCACCCCGCCCGGACCAATGCCCAGGTGTTGCCGGCCATAATGCCCTGCATCCTGTATGCTGTCGAGTATGCCTTTTTTAACGATGTGCAGACTCATGCTCTTTGATTTTTTGGAACTCGGAAAGGGTAATGGGATAGAATAGCACTTCATCGCCCGGTGCGAAAAAACAGGGATTTTTTTTGCGCGGATCAAATACCCGCAAAGGTGTTTGTCCGATCAGTTGCCACCCACCCGGCGAATCAACCGGGTAGATGCCGGTCTGTTCGCCTGCAATACCTACGCTACCTGCTTTTACAAGGGTTCTTGGCTGCTGTAACCGTTCAGTGGCGATGCGGGGATCTACCTTACCCATATATGCAAAGCCGGGAAGAAATCCCAGCATATATACGTGGTAAGATTTTGAAGCGTGCATATTGATCACCTGTTCAACTGTTAATCCATGAGCAGCAGCCAGGTTGATGATATCGATGCCCAGGGCAGGATCGTAGCAGACGGGAACATCCACCCTGTTTATTTTCCGGCGGGCGGACAGTTGTACATGGGAGAGCCTTTCGAGGATGATCCTGCCCAGGTAATCAACAACAGTTGAGTTGCCTGTTTTGTTCCGCCAAAATACCAAATCATAAACAAATGCGATACTGCTGTATGCCGGAATACAATCGAGCAGTCCGGCAAGCGGCTCCTGCTGAAAATAGTCGTAGATGGCCATGACCCATTGGTGGATATGTTCATCGATGCATTGACCGAAGTCGATGAGCAGGGCATGGTCGCCGATGCTGCGCAGTTGGTAAGGCGGAATCGATAACATGAATTACAAGGTACGTTTTACCATTAGCATAACATAAACAACTTATATACAATCAGTTATCAAAAGATTTATCTGGGGGTGAACAGATTGGCACGGAACTTGAAATGTTTTTTTAAAATCAGATTGTAAAACAAAATTTCAACTCAACATGAAAACCATTATCAAGTCTTCAGCAGCACTGGCAGTAGTTTTATTTTTCAATGCGGCGCAGGCCCAGGTTGCGGCAGGACTTAAAACAACTACCAACGCCACAGTAAATGCTTCAAAGGCAGCAAGTGCGGCAAGCCAGGTAGCAGCCCGTACATCAGCAGCTACCAGCAATGCGGTGAATGCAAGCACCAATGCCGCCGCAAAAGCGTCCGCCGCTGCTACACACGCTACGAATGCAGCTGTTAATACCACCGTTAATACCGCCTCCAAATTGCAAAGCAATACACAGTTAAATGCAGGAGTGGGCGTTAACGCAAAAACAAATGTGAATTCCAATGCCGGCGGTGAAGACAAAGGACAGGTAAGGGCAGCTGAAAGGTCAGAATCTGAAGTACATGGAGATGCCGACAATGCACAAGGCCAGGATCACCACATAAAAGTTAGAGCAAAAGCAAATGCCAATTCCAATGCCGGTGGTGAAGACAAAGGACAGGTAAGGGCAGCTGAAAGGTCAGAGTCTGAAGTACATGGAGATGCGAATGTAGATGCAAGAGGCAAAGCAAAAGAAATGAAAGAAGATGCCGATGAGACCAATGCAAGAGTAAAAGCGAAAACCGACAGGGCAAAAGCAGCCGTTCACCATGAAATGAAAGAAGCAAAAGAAAAAGCTAAACCCGAAGTGAGTGCAAGCACAGAAGTAAAAGCACAGGGAAAAGTGAAAGCAAGCAATAAGCAGTAATTTTTATATCCAATATATAGTGCTGTTTATAGCACAGTTAAACTCCAGTATCCTTTTTTAAGGCACCATACGTAAGTTGTTGGCTGGGATTAGAATGACATGATAAATCAGACAGGTATGAAAAGAATTATCACGAAATGGTTATGGTTGATGGCAATAAGCTTACCGGTATTTTCCCGGGCACAAGAGGGACCATCTGCCGGTGGCAAACAGGCACCCAAGAACGAATTCAATGCTGCAATCAATTACCAGTCTTATTTACATTACTTTGGGCGAACAGATAGTTTGAAGAGCAGTGGTATTTTTCCTACCGTTGGCTTCCGCCACAAGAGCGGCTTGTATGCGCAAGGAAACTTCATATTTGTTCAGAATAGTGCCCAGCCGACAACTTACACAGGTGCTACCGTAGAAGGCGGTTACCGCTTTCCTCAGTCAGATCATTTTTCCGGGAATATTTTTTATACCCAGTTCCTTTATAAAGACAAGAGCGCATTGGTGCAATCGGCGTTGAAATCGCAGACCGGGATCAACCTGGCGTACACCAACAAAATACTCAACATCAATGTTGGAGGTGATTTGAAGTTCAGCGACAAAACAGACGTTGGCGCTACTTTTGGGCTTGATCATCTCTTCATCATCACAAAGGGCATGATGAAGAATTCAGCCATCGCAATAGATCCTTCTATTTATGCTTATGCGGGCACGCAACAATTCAGCAATACGTACCTGCAGAAAGAAAATGTTTTTGGATTTCCTGTTTCGCAGCAAAATGTAACAGAACATGTTACCCAGTTCAACATCCTGTCTTACGAGGCTTCTATGCCTGTGGTGCTGGTAGTGGGTAAATTCAATGCGGCCGTTATTCCCGCCTATGTGATGCCGCAGAACCTGGCAACGGTAGCCGGAAGGCCCGACCTTACAGAGCGCGGACAGAACATGTTCTACGTAACGGTTAGCGCTGGTATACGCCTGTAATATCGTTGACAGTTTACATTTTTTCTGTTCTCATATATGTATTTTGCCATTGCAATAAGCGTGTAAGAGCTTACGATTTGCGAAAAAAAGGCATGTACACTGATTTCCGCGAGCCGCAGCCTCAGCGAAGCCGCGGTTTTTGTTTATTTTTGTACTTCGATAAGCTCCCTGCACACCATAAAATTGAAGTGTATGATTAAGACAGGCAACCCGGTGATCAGTATCTATACTGAAATGACGCCCAACCCCGAAACCATGAAGTTTGTGGCCAACAAATTGTTGTATCCGGGCAAGAGCATTGACTTTGCAGATGAGTCACAAGCAGCTCCGTCTCCTTTGGCGAAAGAGCTGTTCAGTTTTCCTTTCATTAAAAGTGTTTTCATTGCCAGCAATTTCGTAACGCTTACTAAAACAACTGATACGGAAGAATGGCAGGATATTATACCTACCATCAAAACATTCCTGAAAGAATATCTGGAGAACGGCGGTGTAGTGGTGAACGAAGAAGAAGTAGCGAAAGTAAAACACGAAGCCAGCAATGCGGTAAGCGCCGATGACGATGATGTAGTAAAGCGCGTAAAAGAATTGCTGGAAAATTATGTGAAGCCCGCTGTTGAAATGGATGGTGGTGCAATACAGTTCAAAAGCTACAACGATGGTGTGGTGAATCTGATGCTGCAAGGAAGTTGTAGCGGATGCCCTTCTTCTATGATCACGCTCAAGGCTGGTATTGAAGGCATGATGAAACGCATGATTCCTGAAGTGAAAGAAGTTGTGGCTGAAGCGGAATAAAATCAATGGGTATTCAGCATCTCCATTAACCCTGTTAAAGGGATAGCTGTTACGTTATTTCCGATAGAGAATTTTTCCGCTCCGGCATAAACAACAAAACGCTTATCTGCTTTTATATCATCACAGGCAATGTAAAATCCTTTGGATAAAGATGGTGTGGAATTTCGTTTAATTTCAATCGCCCATTTTTCTTTGCCGGGAAACTCCAAAATCAGATCTATCTCTGCCCCTGCGGATGTGCGGTAGAAATAAGGCAAGGCATTACCTTCAACGACAGCTAAAATATTTTCCACCACAAAACTTTCCCAGCTTCCCCCAACCACCGGATGCCCCAGCAGCTCGTTCAGCGTGGTAATATTTAAAAGTGCATGTACCAGACCACTGTCACGAACATATATTTTTGGGGCGCGTATCAATCGTTTTCCAATATTTGCTGTATAAGGCTGTAACCGTCTTACCAGCAATAAATCTGCCATTAAATCTATGTAGCGATTAATGGTTACGCTACTCACTTCAAGGTTTCTGCCTAACTGCGAGGCATTCACTACCCCACCCTGGTTGTGCGCTAACATGATCCAAAAACGTTCAAGCGTTTGGGCAGGAATACGGGGCCCGAGTTGAGGGATATCTCTTTCTAAATAAGTTTTGATAAAATTGCGCCGCCAGAAAATGCTGTCTTTATCTGACCTGGCAAGGAAACTTTCAGGGAAACCGCCACGTAACCAAAGTGTATGAATATTTTCCTTTGGGCTATATGCATGTAATTCCAAAGCATCAATTCCGAACAGTTCAAGGTAAGCAATACGTCCGGCAAGCGATTCACCGGATTGTTGAAGCAGCTCCATAGAGGCCGAGCCAAGAAATAAGAATAACCCTGTTTTTTTCCCTCTGCGCCGTTCCTTATCGATAAGGCCCCGGATCGAAGGAAAAATTTCAGGAGCTCGTTGTACTTCATCTAAAATAATCAAGTGATCGCCTTTATCTGTATAAAACGCAGCAATGTCGTTTATCCTTGCAGCATCCAAAGAATTTTCAAGATCAAGATAAATAGCGCCAGACTTTTCAGCAATATTCAGCGAAATAGTTGTTTTACCTATCTGGCGTGGCCCCATCAGGGCAACTGACGGGCTGAGCATCAATGCTTTTTCAATTTTATCTTCTAATCTGCGTTTGATCATCATTGCAAATTTAACACAAATAATTAAATTTGCATGGTAAAACGCTGCAATGTTTTGCAACCTTGGCATATCTGGTAGCTGACTTCTGCCTTCAGGCGGATCTCACCCGTCTCCGGTCAGACCGCATCCGCTTTCAGTCGGATCACATCCGTCTGACGTCCGGTGGCACTTGCCTTCAGGTAGAACTCACCAGCCAGCCTTGCATTCATGATTTTTTATGTAGCCTCCAGTAATGCCACACGAATCGCCAGCCCCTCAGTGCGCCGTACGGGAGGGTAATACCCATCATCACGAAGAGTCCCACAGACGATAAAAGGAACTGTATGATTACATCCAGTTGGTAAGCAGGCGGTTAATACATACCTACCAGCCATCTTGTATTGAAATGCTGATAGTTTGTATCAACAATGAAATACAGGCATCCATTTATGCAGATCATACAAACAAGTTAATATATCAGGGCAGATAACGTTGGATACATCGATGAGCGGCTCTTTATTGAGCTTGAGGTATCGCTATTGTATGCAACACCAGGTGGCAGCCTTTTCCATCATCATTTAAAAAAAATTTTATTCGCCTGCGCGTCACGACATTTTACAAATGAAAGCCTACCTGGCAAAAAGGATGAATCGCCTCAATGAAATTAAGAAGGGTAATCCTTGAGCGGGGTATTTTCACCCAGTGTACATAAAATTTTCAAATTAATATGATCTGTAAATCAAATCGTTAGGGACCCCTGCGCAAGGGTCGCAAGGGTCAAGCAATTGCTTGACTTTTTAGTTTTGACCTCGTTAACACAAACCGCAGGCGGGCCTGTCTGCAGCAGGCGAAAACAGAAAACAATTTTTTAAAAACTTAAAAACATTTTTATGAAAGTATTTGTGTAGCCTTCCGTGTTGATAAGGCTTCAAAAATGATAAGGCTTCACGTTTACAGCAACGCTTTACAAAAAACATTTCATGGATATTGACTACCGGTTATACCCACTTCTTCAGCAGAACATTCGATGTACAAACGCCTACAGGCGTAGTGCCCACCGACATTAGTTATGGTTTCATTCCATTAAAAGCGGGTGTGAAAGCTTTTCTGACACCCGCATTATATGTAGCCGGAGAGGCAGGTGCTGCTTACAGTACACAGTCAACCGACAACAAATTCTCTTTCGTGTATGCTCCATCGGTGGGAACCATTATTGGAAACCACCTCGACCTGAGCGTCAAGTATGAAGACTTTACCATTAACAACAACACCAAGCAACTGGCATTGCGCATTGCTTATGGATTCAAGTGGTAACAGATCTTAGCTGATTTCTTTTACAACATTCCAGATCACTTTGGGTTTGCCCAGTGTATAATAATGTAACACAGGCACACCGAACTTTTTCAGCTCCTTGCTTTGGTGGATCAGCCATTCTGTACCTACTTGCTCGCATTCCGCATCTGTTTTGCATTTCATGATCTCATTGGACAAGTCAGTGGGAAGATCAACATGGAAAATGCGCGGCAGTACCGACAGTTGCTTTTTATTGGTGATGGGCTTCAGTCCCGGTATGATGGGTACTGTAATACCCATATCGCGACAAGCTTTTACGAAGTCGTAGAATTTTTGGTTATCGAAGAACATCTGGGTCATGATATATTCTGCACCGGCGTCTACTTTTTGTTTCAGTCGTTGCAGATCGATTTCCAGGTTGGGCGCCTCGAAATGTTTTTCGGGGTACCCGGCTACACCCATACAGAAATTGGTTTTACCTCCGTTCTTGATGTCTTCATCGAGGTAAACACCATGGTTCATATTGCATACCTGTTTCAACAGGTCAAGTGCATACACGTTACCGCCGGCTTCCGGTTCAAAAGATGCTTCATTCCTGGCAGCATCTCCGCGTAACACCAGCACGTTGTCGATACCCAGGAAGTCGAGGTCGATCAATGCGTCTTCGGTTTCCCTTTTGGTAAAGCCACCGCAAATGATGTGCGGAACGGCATCTACCTGGTAATGGTTCATAATGGCCGCGCAAATACCTACTGTTCCCGGGCGTTTGCGAACATCTACTTTTTCAAAAGTACCATCGGCCTTTTTCTTGAACATGGTCTCGCTGCGATGGTAGGTTACGTTGATCCAGGAGGGCTTGAATTCCATCAGGGGATCCAAATGATCGTAAAGAGATGCAATGGTTTTTCCTTTCAAAGGGGGTAAAACCTCAAAACTGATCAGGGTATTCTGTGCTTGCTGCAGATGCTCGGTTACTTTCATGCTAAAATCGAAATATGCACAAATGTAAAGGCAAACGGCAAGAATTAACGAAACGGGTCAATATTCTCGAAACAACAATATTATTTTTGTTCAAATAATCTAACGGTGAATTTAACCATCCATACCAGGCAGTTACTGAAAAGCTATAAAGGCCGTACAGTAGTGAATCATGTGAGCATAGATGTGAAGCAGGGCGAAATCGTAGGGTTACTGGGCCCCAACGGCGCCGGAAAGACCACCACTTTTTACATGGTGGTAGGACTGATCAAGCCCGATGAGGGCGCTGTGTTCCTGAATGAAGAAGATATTACCAAACTACCCATGTACAAACGGGCCCAGATGGGTATTGGCTACCTGCCCCAGGAAGCCAGTGTGTTTCGCAAGCTGAGTGTGGAAGACAATATCATGTCGGTATTGGAAATGACAGACCTCAACAAAGAGGAACGCCATCATAAACTGGAAACTTTGCTCGACGAATTCAACCTGCACCATGTGCGCAAGAATAATGGCGACAGCCTCAGTGGCGGCGAGCGGCGCAGGACCGAGATCGCCAGGGCGCTGGCTGTTGATCCCAAATTCATTTTGCTCGACGAGCCTTTTGCAGGTGTGGACCCTATCGCTGTAGAAGATATACAGAGTGTGGTAGCCCGCCTCAAGTATAAAAACATCGGTATCCTCATTACCGACCACAACGTAAATGAAACGCTCTCTATCTGCGACCGGGCCTATCTTTTGATCGAAGGAAAGATCTTCAAACACGGCACAGCAGAGGAACTGGCTGATAATGAACAGGTTCGCAGATTGTACCTGGGAACCAATTTTGAACTCAGGAGAAAAGACTGGATCATTGAAATGGGCAAGGAAGGAGTTTGAGTTATCAGTTTCATTCCTTATTTTGCTGTTGATCCCGTATGAAAATCCTCAGCCCCGCTATATCCCGACTGGCCCGGTTCAGACACTGGCGCATAGAGCAATGGATGGTCGATCCCATTGCCTCTCAACGGGAGGTATTACAGGACCTCGTTACCCATGGTCAGAATACCGAATTCGGCCGCCGTTATGGTTTCAAGGAATTATTCAATATCAAGAAATTCAAGGAACACATACCCATTCATGAATACAACGACCTGAAACCTTATATCGATCGGTTGATGAACGGGGAGGAAAACCTGTTATGGAATACCCCGGTGAACTGGTTTGCCAAGAGCAGCGGCACAACGAGTGATAAGAGCAAATTCATTCCCATTACCAATGAAAGTTTGGAAGACTGCCATTACCAGGGAGCCAAAGATGTACTCACCCTTTATTACAATTATAACAACGAAAGCGACCTGCTAACGGGTAAAGGACTGGTCATTGGCGGTAGTCACCAGATTAGCAAGATCAATGAAGAAGTACATTACGGCGACCTGAGCGCTGTACTGTTGCAGAATACGCCCATCTGGGCCAACTGGATACGCACGCCGGAACTTTCTATTGCATTGATGGATGAATGGGAACAGAAAATAGAAAGGCTGGCACAGTCTACGATTCCCGAAACGGTTACCTCTATTTCAGGAGTACCCACCTGGACCCTCGTGCTCATAAAACGCATATTGGAGATCACGGGTAAATCGAACCTCAAAGAAGTATGGCCCGGGATTGAGTTGTATATCCATGGAGGCGTTTCTTTCCTGCCTTACCGCGAGCAGTTTAAAAAACTGATCGGTGATGGCTGCACTTACCTGGAAATGTACAATGCCAGTGAAGGTTTTTTTGCTGCGCAGGATAACCCGGAAGAAGAAGGCCTGCTCTTGTTTTTGAACCACGGTATTTTTTATGAGTTCATGCCGGTAGAAGAATACGGTAAACCCAACCCGGTAACAATAGGCTTGAAAGATGTAGAGATCGGTAAAAATTATGCATTGGTGATCAGCACCAATGGCGGACTCTGGCGCTACCTGGTAGGTGATACGGTGCAGTTCACCACCACATACCCGTTCCGAATTAAAGTAAGCGGCCGACTCAAACAATACATCAATGCATTTGGAGAAGAAGTGATAGCGGATAATACCGACAGGGCCATTGCCATGGCTTGTGAGAAAACAGGAACAGTAGTGAACGATTATACCGCAGCGCCTGTTTATTTTGGTGATGAGAGCAAAGGTGCACACGAGTGGCTCATTGAATTTGAAGAAAAACCTGCTTGTATCAAGCAGTTCGCTTATGAGCTGGACTGCGCATTGAAATCGCTGAACAGCGATTATGAAGCCAAGCGCTATAAAGACATGGCCCTTACCATGCCCCAACTGCATATCATGGAAAAAGGCATCTTCCATGAATGGCTCAAGAGCAAAGGCAAACTGGGCGGTCAGCATAAAGTACCTCGCCTGAGTAATGACCGCAAGTATATAGACGAGATCAAATTACTGATGTTGCAATACCAGTAACCTCCACAATATCTCATTCCTCATTAAATTTGCCGCACAAACGACATCTATGAAACTACTCGAAGGAAAAGTATCAATCGTTACCGGAGCTGCCAGAGGTATTGGAGCGGCTATTGCGCTCAAACTGGCTGAACACGGCAGTCATATCGCGTTCACCTATATCAGCGACAGCAGCGCTGAAAAGGCCAAAGCATTGGAAACCCAATTGAAAGGATTGGGTGTGAACGCCAAAGCATATCAAAGCAATGCCGGTGATTTTGCTTCCTGCGAGACTTTCGTAAATGATGTAGTAAAGGAATTTGGTACGGTAGATGTTTGTGTGAACAATGCCGGTATCTCCAAAGACAACCTCTTATTGCGCATGAGCGCCGAACAATGGGATGAAGTGATGGACATCAACCTGAAAAGCGTGTTCAACATGACCAAGCAGGTGATACGCCCGATGATGAAGGCCAAAAAAGGAAGTATCATCAATATGAGTTCCATCGTTGGTGTTCGCGGAAATGCAGGCCAATCGAGTTATGCCGCCAGCAAAGCCGGCATCATCGGCTTCACCAAATCTGTTGCACTGGAACTGGGTAGCCGCAATGTACGTTGCAATGCGATCGCTCCTGGTTTTATTGAAACAGATATGACCCATTACCTGAAAGACGGCGATGGTGCAACAGAGTTCTTAAAGAAAATCCCGCTGGGACGGTTTGGCAAAGCTGAAGAGATTGCCGATACTACTTTGTTCCTGTCAAGCGATATGTCTTCTTATATTACCGGACAGGTATTGAGCGCCTGCGGCGGTTTGAATATTTAAACGGTAAAAGAACGGTCATATTTAGGTTAAGATTATTGTTAAAGCATTGGATACGGTTGCTGGTTAAGGCAGCCGTATTTATTTTTGTGCCTGGAGATGGGAAAAAAGATCATCAATATTTTTTTGGTACTGGTTCTTTCCGTACAAATGCTGCCTGTTCAGCAAATGGGTAGGATGTTATTCAGTAACCAGTTCAATGAAGAGATCCCTCATTCTGTAGATGCCGCCAAAAGCATTATGAAAAAGGCCGATGGCAAATCCGATTTTGTTACCCCTCCTGTTGTTTGCATCTATGCTTCCATCATTTATTTGCATAAGCCGCAACCGGCAGAAGCCGATGCCATTCCATTGAATTACGCGACCGATATTCTCGTGCCACCTCCCAATTGCTGTGCTTGATTGATCAATTACAGTAACTATTCTTTTATTTAATCTTAAGTGGCATGAAAAAATATATGAAACATGCGGGCGCCGACCTGCGTGCATCCATCGTTGTTGTGTTGGTAGCCCTCCCGCTTTGCCTGGGCATTGCACTGGGATCGGGTGCTCCTCTGTTCTCCGGCATCATAGCAGGTGTGGCAGGAGGTATTGTAATAGGGATGTTGAGCGGCTCACAATTGAGCATAAGCGGTCCTGCTGCCGGCCTGACCGTTATAGTGGCAACAGCTATTTTGAAGCTTCAGGTATATGAAGCTTTTTTGTTGGCCGTAGTGCTGGCGGGCCTGATACAATTGATATTGGGCTTTGCAAGAGCCGGAGTTATTGGCGATTATGTTCCCAATGCTGTTATCAAAGGCATGCTGGCCGCTATTGGTCTGATCCTGATTCTGAAACAATTTCCACACCTGGTGGGATATGATAACGATATCACACCAACTGCTGTGGTAATCGGACTCATATCGCTGGGCATCCTGGCGGTCTGGGAGACCAGGTTCATCAAGTCGAGGAAAATGCTGAAGCAAATACCGGCGCCGTTGATAGTGGTACTGGCGGCAGTCATTATCCATGAGTATTATAAGGCCATGCAACCGGCGTATGCGTTGCAAGCCAAACAACTGGTTGCTCTACCGGTTGCCGAAAGTGTTGGGGCTTTCTTTTCCTTTTTCACTTTTCCGGATATTCGTTTTTTAAACAATCCCGATGTATGGGTGTCTGCAGTAACAATCGCCATTGTAGCCAGCCTCGAAACCTTGCTGGGAATAGAGGCGGTAGACAAACTGGATCCGCTGAAAAGGGTAACGCCCACCAACCGGGAGCTCAAGGCCCAGGGTATTGGGAATATGGTATCGGGTTTATTGGGCGGACTGCCGCTGACTTCGGTTGTAGTACGGAGCACGGCCAACCTTTCGGCCGGGGCAAAAACAAAAGCGTCCGCCATCCTGCATGGGATACTGCTTTTGTTGTGTGTGATGTTGATTCCGGCATTATTGAATAAAATACCCCTGAGCGCATTGGCTGCCATACTTATTTTTACAGGATATAAGCTGGCGAAGCTAACTTTGTTCAGGGATTTCTACCGGAAGGGCTGGGATCAATTTGTGCCGTTTGTGGTAACCATTGCCGCGATATTGCTGACAGATCTTTTAATAGGTATACTGATTGGGATTGCTGTAGGGCTGTTTTTTATGTTGCGCAGTAATTTCCGGTCGTCGGTATTTGTGGTGAATAACAATAGTCATTACCTGATCCGTTTCAGGAAAGATGTATCATTCCTGAATAAGCCGATTGTGAAAAAAAAACTGGAAGACGTTCCCCGGAATGCGTATGTATTAATTGATACAACACGTGCCGATTATATTGATAAAGATGTGATTGAAGAAGTGAACAATTTCCTGTTGCATGCACACCTTAAAAAGGTCAGGGTAGAGATCAGGAAGAGCCCGAACAAATCCATGCACTTTTTATTTAATGAACCTCAAACCAAATCATAATGGAAACGTATCAGAAGTTATTACTGGAGAACAAAGCCTGGGCAAAAGAAAAAGTAGCAGGCGACCCTGCGTATTTCGACAGGCTGGCGCATATACAAACACCGGAATTCCTGTGGATCGGCTGTAGCGACAGTCGCGTTCCTGCGAATGAGATCACCAATACACAGCCGGGAGAGATCTTCGTTCACCGCAATGTGGCCAATATGGTCGTCCATACCGATGTGAACCTGCTGAGCGTACTGGAATATGCCGTGGAACACCTGAAAGTGAAGCACGTGATCGTTTGCGGTCACTATGGTTGCGGCGGGGTGAAAGCTGCGCTGAGTAACCACGATTTCAAACAGGTGCTTAATATGTGGATACGCAATATCAAAGATGTATACCGCATTCACCGCGACGAGTTAGACGGTATCAGCAATGAAGAAAGCAAGTTCGACAGGTTGGTAGAGCTCAATGTGGTAGAGCAGGTAATGCACCTGGCCAAAACATCCATCATACAAAGGGCCTGGAAGAAAGAACAGCGTCCTGATCTGCATGGCTGGGTATATGGACTGAAAGACGGGATCATCAACCCGGTATTTGAAATGAGGGCCAACACGCCCTTGGATCCATTATATGAATACGATGATCTTCAATAAGATAAAAAGAGGCTGTCTCAAAAGGGCAGCCTCTTTTTATTTTTAAGGGTGGGTTTGTGCACAATGGAGGTGAATAAAAAGATATAGGTTATCATACAATAAAGAGGGCTTTTTGAGTGTCTTTAA
>Ga0114932_10000991_pt1 | contig 33455 bp, 21 predicted proteins | sample 2SBtaG_2_FD_87286 | JGI IMG/M metagenome (GOLD analysis project Ga0114932, IMG submission 87286) | Deep subsurface microbial communities from Kolumbo volcano to uncover new lineages of life (NeLLi) - 2SBTROV12_ACTIVE470 metaG | ecosystem: Environmental > Aquatic > Marine > Volcanic ...
CCCACCCCCGCTGCGGCAGCACGTGGTGCCCCATGCTGCCCCGTCCCGAGTTGCCGAGAACCACAGAAACAGGCGGTTGGGGTAAACGGGGATGCGGATCCAGTGGGAAGGGGGAAGGACCGATCAGGGGAAGGCAGTCTGTCCCCGCTCAGAGACGCCGGGCCGCATCCAACCGGCGCCCAGCAGATCATAAAATGCCTTCCCCTGTTGGGTCCTTCCCCCTTGATCGGGGCGCCGTCTGCCAAGACAAAACCCCAATCCATGGAGACGAGCCCACGCAGTGACGAAAAAACGAGGTACCCCTCCGGGTCAAACCCGGTGCGCGCGGTGCGCGCGTTGTCTACGGGTCCAGCCGGACGAGCTTCCGCCCCTTGCGATCGAGGAAGTAGAGCTTGCTGTCCGGACCGACGTCGATTCCGCCGAGCGCATTCGGCCCGAGCCCCGTGTCGTAGCTGTTCAAGTGGCTACCGAAGGCGCCGATTCCCGCGCCGTCCATGCCGTCACCCGACGCGTCGAACGCGTGGATCTTGCCGGTCCCGGCGTCGCCGACATACAGCACATCGCCGTTGCGCGCGATTCCTGACGGCGCGGTGAAGCCGCCCTTCGGCTTGGTGAGCTGCTGCACTTTCGGTGCCGAATAGCGGTTGAGCGGTCCGTCCTGGAAGAACACGTAGTTTTTGCCGCCAAACAGCGGCGCGCCTTTCGTCGACTGCTTGTCGTTCATGCGGATCACGCGGCCATTGCCGGTGTCGGCGATGTACAGCCAGCCCGACTTCTGGTCGTAGTCCATGTGGCTGGGCACGCCCTGCTTGCGCTTGACGCTGACGCCGTCGTAGCGGCGCTTGACGCCGTCGGAGTGATCGGTGCCACCCGGCTTGTGCGGGACCTTGAAGTCGTACCAATCGATGGTGCCAAGCGCGCCATTGAACACGTAGAACTTGTTCTCGCTCGCCGCGGCCATGCCCATGCAGTACGGCGTGCTGTGCAGCATGTCGCCGTGGACTTGGTGCGCGGAACCGACCTTTGTGTAGTCCTGGTACTGCGCCGGCCAGAGCACCGGTCCCATGAAGAAATTCGGTTTGGCCTTGCCACCGTAGGCGTTGTTGGACTCGCCGCACGTGCCAAACGTCGAGTTGTTGGGCGAGAAGTCGATCGTCATGACGTTCTCAAGGAAGTGCTGGCTGATGTCGTTGATGACCGCCGACGACTGGTTCTTCTTGCCGGGGTTGAACACGACCGTGATGCTGTCGGTCGGCGGGTTGACGATCCAGATCTCGTTGCTCTTGAGCGTGGAGAAGTCGAGGTCCGCGGGGTTGTACAGCTGCTGGTCGAGGATGACCGTCTGCTTGACCGAACCCTTGGTGCCGTCGCCCTTGCCGATCAGCTGACCGGGGGCGAGCCCGCACAGACCGCTGATGCAGTTGTTGTGCTTGCAGTCGGCGTTGACCTTGCACTTCTGATCGGCGACGCACTTGGTCTTGCAGGTGCCGCCGCAGTCGAGGTCGGTTTCGGCGCCGTTGTGAACCTTATCGTCGCAAACCGCAACGGCGCAGAGGTTGTCGGTGCACACACCGCTGACACAATCGGCGGCCTCGTGGCAGGGAGCGGTGTCAGCGGCGAGCCCCTTGGAGCACACGCCGAACACGCAACTGAGACCGGCAGCGCAAACGTCTTCGGCGCAGCACGTCGCGCCTTCTTCTCCGTTGCCGCCACAGGAAACCGCGGCCTGCAGGTTGTGCTCTTCGGCGCCCTGGCTCGCGGAGATGTTCAGCTTGAGCGCGTACGTGCCCTCCGCCGGAAAGACGACGGCGCGCGACAGGTACTCGCCCGGCTTCTCGGTGGCGACCAGCGTCACGGGCGCGACGACGTTGGTGCCCGAGGAACCAGAAACGTTGACGGTGGCGCCGGCGACCGGCCCGGATTTGCTGGCGACTTCAACGCGCAGCTGCACGGGTTTTTCGGTCACAGGCCGGTTCGGGTTGAAGTACACGGTCGCCGTGTAGCTGGGCTCGACAGACTCCGTGCCGCAAGCGGCGGCGAAAAGAGCGATGAGACCGACGGCGACTGGCGCGGCTACGCGCGTGTTCGAGATGGCCATGTTTTCCTCGTCGGGCGATGCGGGCGCCGTTATGGCCGCTTCTCCGCTTCCTCGCCGGTTGGATTCTGGTTTGAATTCAGCGTCTTGGTTGCCAACAGGGAGCGATACTGGGGACCGTGCTCCCGCTGCTGAGCGGGCCAACTATAGCGTATCGTCGGCGCCGCGGGAGATTCGCTGCACCAAAACACACGATTTTCGCGCCGCAATCCGTTTGCATGGATGAAAAAAAAGCCCACCGCTTGCGGTGAAACGCCGGCTTGGAGTCCTATACTTCATGGTTATGCAGCACAACACACACAACTTCGTACGCGGTCCATGGATGGTCGCGCCGCTGGTCACAATGGTCGTCCTGGCGGCGGCAGCCGGGTCGGTTTTCGCACAGGGCGCCCCGACGACGGCCGAGCCGGCCAACGAACCTCCGGTGATGCAACCGCCGGCAGCTATCCCGCTGCACGACCGCGACATCCCACGCGTCGAACTCGCCGCCACTGGGCAGATCTACGCGAGCTTTCCCGGTTCGATGACCGACGAAGGGTTCGCGCTGACGGTGGCGCCGACCCTGTGGCTCAGCAAGCGGTGGCGGTTTTTCCAGTGGGTGGCCGATGGCTTTGTCCAGGCCGGCTTCGGGATGCGGTCGGCCCACGTGCACACGGTCTTTGGCGCGCGGTTTGGCGGAAACCTCTTTCTCGGCCCCGTATTCGGGCTCGAGCTACGAGTCGGCGCGGCTGGAGTCGCCCAGCTCGGCAAACACACCGTCGGCGGCGCCGCGATGGCCGGCTCGGGCGCCTACGTCTTCCGGTTCTGGGACGACGACCGCCGCCGCATCAAGCTGACGATGCTGTTTCACGCGGGCGGCTTTTTCGCTGACGATCCGGGCAACGATCTGGGCAGCAACGCAATCGGCATGGGCCTCGGCCTCGCGTACGAGATGCCGCTGTAGCAGACTGCGGACCTTCTCGTTTGCACGCAGTCTGCACAACCGGACACCGATATGACGCAGTACCCCAGATGGACCGCTCTCCTTTGCGCCTCGTTGCTCAGCTTCGCTCCGGCGTGCAGCAGCGACGACGCGGCCGATGACGACAATCCTGCAGCAGACGCGGGTTCAACGGACGGTGGCAGCGACGCCTCGTCGGGCGCTGATGCAACTTCAGCGGACACGGCCGGTCCGCCCCCCGGGAACGCCACATTTGGCGCGCGCGGCAGCGTCCACCAGGTGTTCGTCATCCACGCCTTGCCACAGCAAAACCTCGACCTGCGCGACGCGGACGGCAAATCCCTCGCCAAAGCGGTGGCCGACAAGCTCGGCAGTCACGTGTTCCGCAAGGTCCCCGCCGCCAAGAACTATCGCGTCCACGACGCCGACAAGCCCGGCACCTACTCCAACGCGGTCGACGTGCTCACGATCGAGACCAGCAAACCCAAGCAGTCGTTTTACGACAAACAGGTCATCAAACCCGGCACCGGCTACATCACCACGCGCGACGGCACGACGCTGTCCTACTTCGCGACCCTGCCCGGACCGCTCGACAAGGGCCCCTATCCCACGATCATCAACTACTCGGGCTACAGCCCATCGCGCCCCGGTCAGCCGGTTGTTCCCAAGGGCCAGGAGTCGTTGTGCGACGCGGTCCCCGTGCTCTGCAACGCGCCGTCGGACGCCACAGCCATGATCGCGGCGGTCGCCGGATACGCCACCGTCAGTGTGAACATCCGCGGCACCGGCTGCTCGGGCGGGGCCTACGACTATTTCGAGACCATGCAGCTGCTCGATGGCTACGACGTGGTGGAAACGGTCGCGGCGCAGCCATGGGTCAAGGGCCACAAGGTCGGCATGACGGGCCTCTCCTATCCGGGCATCACGCAGCTCTTCGTCGCGCGAATGAACCCGCCGGGCCTCGCCGCGATCACGCCGCTGTCGGTCATCGGCAACACGGTCACCACGCTCGTCCCCGGCGGCATCTTGAACAACGGGTTTGCGCTCAATTGGATCAACAATGTGCTGAAGAAAGCGGCGCCGTATGGCCAGGGTTGGGAGAAGAAGAAGGTCGACGCCGGCGACAAGATCTGCGCGGAAAACCAGCTGCTTCACGACCAGCGCGTCAACAACGTCGAACAGGCCAAGGACAGCACCTACTACAATCCGGCGATCATCGACCCGCTCAACCCGACGCTGTGGGTCAAGGACATCAAGGTGCCCGTGTTTCTCGCCGGGGCGTGGCAGGACGAACAGACCGGCCCCTTCTTCGTGGAGCTTCTCGATCGCTTCAAGGGCGCGCCGAATCGGCGGTTCATGCTCTACAACGGGCTGCACTCCGACGGTTTCGCGCCGCAGGTGTTGATCGAGTGGAAGGCATTTCTGGACATCTACGTGGCCGAACAAAAGCCGACCATGCCTGGCTTCATGACCGCGCTCGTACCGCAGTTGACGACGTCGATCTTCGGCAAATCCATGAGCTTTCCGCCCGACCGTTGGAAGAAGGTCAAGGACCACAAGGCGGCCAAGGCCCAGTGGGAAGCTGAGCCCGAGGTGCAGGCCGTCTTCGAAAACGGCGCGGTCGACCCGGTTGGGACACCCAAGGGCGCGTTCACGTTGCCGTTTGCGAAGTGGCCGCCCGCCAAGACCAAGGCGACGCGCTGGTATTTCCACGAGGACGGCGCGCTGGCGGACATCCCGTCCGAAGCGACAGAGGGATCGGCCTCGTCATTCAAGCTCGATCCCGACGCAGGTCTGCGCGGACTCAAGGTCTCCGGCGGCTTGTGGAAGGCTACGCCCAAGTACAGCTGGCGGCGCATCAAGCCCGAGTACGAGGTGGCCTTCGTAACCCCACCGATGACCGAAGACGTCGTCATGCTCGGCACCGGCAGCGTCGACTTGTGGCTGCGCAGCGCGGGCAAGGACATCAAGGACGCGGACGTCGAGGTCAACCTGAGCGAGGTCCGCACCGACGGCAAAGAGCGATATGTGCAGAGCGGCTGGCTGCGCGCGAGCTTCCGCAAGCTGAGCAAGGACGCAACCGAGTTGTGGCCGACGCCCTCGCTGCTCAAGGAGAGCATCACCCCGCTGGAGCCAGGCAAATGGGCGAAGCTGCGCGTGGCGATCCCGGGTTTCGGCCACGTCTTCCGCAAGGGCTCGCAGATCCGCATCGCCATCGACACACCGGGAGACAGCCGCGTGGATTGGCGGTTTGAGCTTGTGAAGTTTGCCGGCGACGCGAGCTATGACATCGGGCACAGCAAACAATACGGCTCCAGCATCGTCTTGCCGGTCATCGAAGGCGCCGCGGTGCCTGCGTCGGCCAAGTTGCCGCCCTGCCCGTCTCTGCGCGGCCAGCAATGCCGGACCTACAAGCCGCACAAGAACACGCCGGCCGCCCCGTGAGGACCGGGCGCCCCGCGGGCGCGAATTCGACGCTTTTTGAGAGGCAAAATGCCGTTTGCGGGCTCGTAGGGGCCCCAGGACGCGTCCGAAGGCCGTGAAGCTATATCAGTGGGTTAACCGGCGATCGGCCCGTAGAGCGGCCTGTAGGCCAAGATTCGCGTCGACTGCCCGCGCCATCGGAGGCGACGCAACGGCCGACAATTTCACTTCTCGACGCGCTGGCCGTGCTCGAGCTTGTCGTATTCCTTGCCGGTGCCGAGCAAGTGGTCGAGCACTCCGAAAGTTCCAAACGCCTCGACGTACCGGAAATGGTGCCAGTCGTGGTGTACGGGTGAGCTGATCCACGGGATCGCAAAGCCGCAGTGATGGGCGACGAACGTGAACGTGCCCAGCGCCGCGTAGACGTAGATCGTGAATAGCGACGGGGCGAGGATGATGACGCCGACGGCCATCGTCCCGAAGTTGCCGATGATGAACTCGACCGGGTGGGCATATTCGGCGGCCAACGCCGTGCTGGTGCGAAACTCATGATGGACGGCGTGCACCCGCCTCATCCACCACGGCCGATGCAGGAATCGGTGACTGGCGTAGAACCAGGCGGCGCTGATGACGGTCAGCCCGGCCATCATGCCGAGGAATCGCAGCGGACTGGGCAAGGTCGCGGCCCGTTCCCAGCCACGTAGGACGAGCAGCTGCCAGATGCCAGCGAGGATAAGCGGGGTCCAGAAGAGCTGGTTGGCGGCGAGGTTGCGGACCACCTTTTCGCGCGGGGGCTGTTTCTTGATGTCGGTCTGGATCCGATGGCGGGCGATCCACGCAGGGCCGCCGGTGCGGTCGACGTAGGCGCACATCGCGACAAACGCCCAGAAGATCACCGCGTGCAGGACGAAAACAACGCCGGTGAACTTGAACCACGCGGGCATCGCCGCGACCCAGGACGCCCAGAGCGGCGGGAATTCCGGCCACAGCAACAGCAACACAGCGGCCCCGACCGCACCAAGGCTCAGCGCGTTCTGCGTCAGCGGAGGGGGGGTATAGACAAAAGCCATCGGCAGCACTGTAGCGCGGTTGCCGGTGTATCGTCGCGGGGATCAATATGGACACTTTCCGTAGTCGGCTTTCGGGTAAGCGGACAGGACAACGACCGCAGTGGCCAGCCAGCCCAAGACGGCGCGCCAGGGGAGTGTCACGGAGAGGCCTCGGGCAGCGCCATCCAGTCGATGCGCGCGAGTTTGGCCATCATGCGCTCTTGGTTGTAGCCGTCGATCCGGCCCTTGATCTCGTTGTAGAGCGCCGCGTACTCGTCGGCGGGCAGCGACGTGAGGTTGACCTGCGGCGCGCGAAAATCGATCGAGTCGGGCACTGCGACGTGGCCGCGGGAGTCCGCGGAGGCCATATCCCATAGCTCGGTTCCGGGCAGCGGTGTCGCCGAAAAGAGGCTGACGGCGTCGAGATCGAGCTGCGTCGCGAAGTCGGCGGTTTGGCGCATCAGCGCGGCGTCCTGCCACGGAAACCCGACCATGAAGAAGCCGGAAGTGCGGATGTCTCGGGCGCGCACCATGGCCACAGCGTCGCGGATGGTCTGCAACGGCATCTGTTTGCGGATGAGCTTGAGGGACCGGGCGTCACCGGACTCGATGCCGAAGAAGACCTGGTGCAAGCCTGCGGCAACCAACGCGTCGAGCAGCTCGGGGTCGAGGCGGTCGGCGCGGGTTTGAATGCAAAATGGGATGACCAGGCCGCGATCGACGAGCTCGGCGCAGAGGGCCAGCGTGCGTTTGCGATGCAGGGTGAAAACGCTGTCGTGAAAGAAGAGGTAGTCGATGCCGAAGCGGTCGCGCAGGGCCTGGATTTCGTCGGCGACGTTGGCCGGTGATCGATAGCGGGTGCGGGTGTCGTCCAGCGATGGGACGGCGCAGTAGATGCACTTGTACGGGCACCCGCGCAGCGTCACGACCGCCTGGTACAGCCCTTCGCCGATGTCGTCCGGCCAGACGAAGCCGTCGCGTTTGGGGAAAGCGATGGTGTCCAGGTCGCGGATGACCGGACGCGGTGGCGCGGCCTTGATGTCGCCGTCGACGCGGTAATAGAGGCCCGCGATGGCGGCGGGGTCGCGGATGTGAGGGCCGTCGAGACCTTCGATGATGGCGCGCATGGCGGCTTCGCCTTCACCACGGACCACGTAGTCGATTGCGGGTGCGTCGCGCAACGCGTGTTCGGGCAAGGTCGATGCGTGCACGCCGCCGAGCACGATGGGGATGTCGGGCCAGCGCTTCTTGATGTGGGCAGCAAAGACAGCGGCGGTCGGAAAGGTTGCGGTTACGGCGGTGAAGGCGACGACATCGGGCGCTTCGTCGGCGACGGTGGCAAGCAGCTCGGCCCAGGGATCGTCGCCGATGTACGGGCGGGTATCGGGCAACAAGAAGCGCACGTCCGCGATGTCGTCGATGGCCGCGCCGACGTACGCGAGCCCGAGCGGTTGGACCTGTCGGGTGTGGCCAAGTCCGCGCAGAAAGAGCTCGGGCGGGTCGATGAGCAGGACTTTCATAATCGCGGACGCCTACTGCATGACGCGCGGCGCGCGCAGGTAACTGAGGCCGAACCAAGCCGCGTCATCGAGGTGCAGGGCGAGCCCGATCCCTTCGAGCCAGCGCGGGTGGCGTTGTCCGGCCCGACGCCAGCGGTCGGCCATGCGTCGTGACACGGTGGCCGCAATCTCCCGGAGATCGGATGGTGAATCGGATACGACAGCGCGCCAACCGCTGCCGAGGGCGCCCGGGTCAAACGCAGCGATGGCGGCGACGGCGGTGGCCACGGCGCGGCGGGCGTGCCAGGACGCGGCAACGGACCAAACGGCGCCTGGATCGACCTCAACCGCTCGCAGCCAGGCCGCTGCATCGGCGATGTGGCGGAGGTCGGTGAACAGCTCCTCGACGAGATGGACGAGCAGGAACGCGGTGTGGTCGACGTCGCATGGCACGAGGCGCCCGTCGTCGCCTTGCCCTGGCCCGTTGCGGATGGCGCGCTCGAACAGGCGCTCGTTGACTGCGGGGGACGCGAAGGGGGCGAAACGATACGGACAGACGATGGTTCGGTGCACTTCGACAATGCCGGGGCCGTCGGGCTCGCGCATGCCGATGTCGTGGCCCGACCGGGACGTCCACGTGCGGGTGAATCCCCGCTCGCCGAGGCCCGACATCACCGTGGCCATGCAGCCCGGGCGCGCGACGATGTCGACGTCAACTTGCGGGCGCAGAACACCCTTGGGGTACGCGCGTGACTCGACAACGGCCCCCTTGATGAGCATCGCGTCGGGCCGCTTACCTGTGATCAGCGGTTGCAGACGCCGCAGCAACACGTCCGAAGCCAGCGTGCGCATCGCGAGGGTCTTGGCCCCCTGTCGGAGAGTTCGTCTTGCCGCCGCTGGCGCTTCGATCCGCGCGGCGTCGATGTTGGAGAGCACCCAGGAAGCGACGCGCTGATGCACGGCCCTGCCCGCCAAGCGTTTCCACGAGACAGCATCGAGTCGCGCGCATACATCGCGCGCGCGCCGAGCCACGTCGTCGGGAAACAGCGGTCGTGCCAACAGGCCGATGGCGACGGTGGCAGGGTCGGTGGTGGAGGGTGCGGCGAACACGGCGCCAATTTAGCAGACCCGCGCGCTTGCGGGGATCGGCGCGGTCACCAAGCATGCAGCGATGCTTGAACACAGCCGGTTTGGGATGCTGCTCTTGAGCATTGGAACGCTCGGCATGGTGATCGCGGGCGTGGCGATGGCGGTGACCTGGTCGGGGATTCCAACCTGGGCGCGATGGCTTGTTGGCGGCGGCTGTGGCGTCGGTCTTATCGCGGTGGCAATCGTCGCGGTGCGCAAGCTGCTGGGTCATCCCCCCGGCGGACAAGTCGGTCCCGTGCTCGAAGACGAGGCCCTGCGTGACGACCTCCCGACCCTGGTGGATCTCGACGATGCCAGGTGATGTGGCCGCCCCACCTCGAAAAGCCCAACGGCGAGACGCCGGCTGGTTGGTCATCGCGACAAGTCTCGGCGCGATGACCCTCGTCGCGGGGCTGGTCCGCTACGCCCAAACCGTGGCCCACCACGTCGCCGACGACTTCACGTGGCTGCGGCATGCCAGGTCTTTGCCGGATGCGTGGCTGGTCGGCTCGCCGTTTGGGCACTATCGGCCGCTCTTTGCGACGTGGCTGTGGCTGTTGCGGCAGGCCGGCGTCGACACGCCAACGGGTCTCACGGTCGCGGGCGTGGTGCTCGGCGTCTGCGGTTCGGCTGCGGTTGGCGCCGTCGTTGCAACTCGGCTCGGGCGCGGGTGGGGCGTCTTCGCGAGCGGGCTTGCCCTGCTGGTCCCGATTCATCACGAGGCGATGTTGTGGACGTCCGCGCAGGCCGACGGACTCGCCTTGCTCCTTGTCAGCGTGGCGCTGCTCGTCGCGATGCGACCCGTCCTCGGTGTGCGGTCGCTTGCGGCGCTGGCGTTCATCTCCGCAGCCGCCATGTTCGCCAAAGAGTCGGCCATCGTGACACCGCTGCTCACGCTCGCGATCGCCGGACGAAAGGGATCATGGCGGCCCACCGCAGCGTCAGCGCTCGGTGTCGTTGCCGCGCTCTGTTGTGGCTGGTGGATCGGCGGTGGCAGCCGCACCGGATCGCTTCTCGTACGCCTCGACGCTCTATCTTGGGTGTCCATGGTGTCCGTCCCTGCCCGGCTCGCGTGGCCCGGCTCGCTCCCCGCGGCGTGGCGCAGTGGCGTCTTCGAAGCGGTCGTCGCGAGCGGCAGCATCGCCTGCCTTCTTGGACTCGGGCTGGCCTTCTTCGCCGCGGTCCGTTCGTCGTGGTCACGCCGCGGCATGCCCGATTCCGCCGTGCCCGACGCCGCTCTGCCCGACGCCGCTCTGCCCGACGCCACTCTGCCCGACGCCGCACCGCCCCACTCCGGGCTGCCATTGGCGCGCCTCGGGACGGTGATGGTGGCTCTCGGTGTGCCCGCATGGGCGTTGGTCGGCCACCCGCGCGTGCTGACCGTCGCTGGGGCCGGCGTCGCGATCGTCGTCTCGTTTACCCTCGCAGGGAGCCCGAAGCAGTGGCCGCGTGTCCTGACCGCGGCGCTCGTCGTGGCGTGGCTGCTCGCGTGGACAGGCCTGGTACGCGACTGGCAAAGCCGCAACGCGATCGACGGCCGTGTCATCGGCGAGGTTGTGATGCTGGATGCGGCGACCGGCGACAACGAGCGCATCGTCACATTCGGCGGCCCCACGTCCCACCGCGGCCTGCCGATGACGTCCATCTCGTCGCTGCGCGACTGCTCCTCGGCGTTCGCACCAACCAGCTCGCCCTGCCCCGTCGCCGTAACTCGTGAACGAACGCGCCTGGCCGCGGAGGTGAAGCCCCCGTGTCGATTCCGCTACCGATTCGCGGCCGAACCACCCCGCCACCATCGATGGCTGAGCCAAGACGCCAACGGCTGGGTAACCGGCCTGAGCTGGGCGGGACCGCGGTCGATGAACCGCTGCACGGGCCTGAACGTACTGCGCTGGGACGGCGCGACGCTGGTCCCCGTCCTGTAGGCTGGGGGTCTGAGTATGCGATGCGGTTCGCAGGATGCCGCGCGGACCGGGCTGACCCCGGCCGTGGAGACGAAGGTGCCGAGACCTCAGACGCCCACGCGTCTCGTCTGCTGGGCCCAGGTGTTGGTCGACCGGCTTTGGTGCGCAAGGCTGGGTGGGCAAGACTTGAACCGCCATTGTTGCTGCTGTTGTCCTGCCAACTGGGATTGTTGGTGACGCGGCCGGTCGCCGTCAGTGTGAGCACCGCCGCGGCCGCCATTGTGAGCGCGGGAAGCGCCCTGTTCGGGTCTCGGCTCGTGGTCGCGTGTTTCATCTCGGTCTCCCCAGCGGGGTGAGCCCATCATGGGCGGCCGATGTCACCGTCGATTCAATGGCGCGTGAAACCCGTGGGAAAGGCGCCGGGATGCGTTGGGCGACAACCGTTTGGAATCCGCCTGGCGAGAGGAGGCGCTCGGCCTGCTTGGACGGTGCCTGCTTGGACGGTGCCTGCTTGGACGGTGCCTGCTTGGACGGTGCCTGCTTGAACGGCGTCTGCTTGGACGGTGCCTGCTTGGACGGTGCCTGCCTGGACGGGTTCAGCGCGGCAGCGGCTCGCTCGGCGCAAAGGTGTGCGTGTAGATCCCGTCGATCCCCTGCCCTAAACGTCGCCGCGCAATCTCAATCGTGTCGATCGGATGCGCGAACGTGACGAGGTCGCCCGGCAGCTCACCGGAAAACGCGTTAAGGCGATTGGGGTTGAGCGTCACTGCGCGGACACCGTGACGACGTGCGGAAGCGACGATCTCGGCGACCGACAGGCGCGACCGATACGCTGTGAAGATGGCGCCTGCGAACACGTCGGCGTGCCGAACCTGGGCCACCTGCGGGAACCGATAGACCTGCGGGATGAATTGGCGACCGACCCCTGCCACACGCACGGCGTTGATGATCCGGGCGTAGCTGCGCGCAAATCGGTTCTTCACGTCGAGCACGAACCTGGCCCGCGGGTGCGCGCGAGCGAAGGTGATCAACGTGTCCAGCGTGCAGCGGCGACCGGGGGGCACACCGCTGCGATAGTCGGCCACGGTCAGCGGTCGCCTTGGGTACTCGGCGTGAATGCAGACGAGGTGCCCGTCGGTGGTCAGCTGCAGGTCGACCTCGAGCAGGCGATAGCCCTCCTGCCACGATGCTGCGAGCGCGCCAGGACTGTTTTCGGTGTCCTTGTCCGCGCCGCCGAGCCGATGAGCGATGCGCAGGGGGCGCTTGCCGGCGAGCCAGTCGTACGCGTCCGAAGCGGGTCTGGGCAGGTCGACGTCGTGGGTGTCGGCGGGCCGGTATCGGTCGCGGCGCCGGCTGGCGTGGGGGTGTACGCAGCGAGCCCGGCCTTCCTTGCACCGCCAGGGTGTCAAATGCTGCACCTCGGCACCCGGCGAGTCCCAGCGGCGCACGCGATGGGCGTCGACACGTTTGGCGACCGCAGCGAGCTGTTGTGCGAGGTCGGGGGTCAGCGGCAACGCGACCCGTTCAAGCGGGTCGGTCGCGAGGTCGAACCGCCACGCTGCACCGAGCTCGGGAGAATCGACGACCTTCGTGTTGCCAACGACGAATCCGCGGCACCGCCAAGGCGAAAAACACGCGAATGCTCGCGGTGAGTCGCTTCGGAATCCGGGGTCCAGCAGGTCGGCGGCGACCGCCTCGTCGAGCGCTCCGGGCGCGACCCGATGTCCGAGCAATGGGGCGATGGTCGGCACAACGTCAGCCACGCTCGCATTCGCACGAACAACCCGCCGAGCGACGCCGGGTCCCGCCACAACAAACGGCACGCGCAGCCCCTCTTCATAGAAGTTGTTGTCGTGTTGACGCACGCCGCGGTCGCCAAAGCCCTCCCCATGGTCTCCGATCACGACGATGACGGTGCTGGCGAGACGTCCGTCCGCTCGCAAGGCCTCGACGACATTTCCGATGACGGCGTCTTGCCGCTCGACCAGCGCCCGATAGCGCGCCCGCGGAGTTGTGAGCGTCGCCGCAAAGGGAAGCGTGGTGATGGCGGCGGGCAAGGCATAGGGATGATGCGTGGCCGACGTCAAGACAGCGGCGAAGAACGGTTTTGTTGCTGGCGTGTCGCGCAGGAAGGCGACGAACGGCTCGTGGACCCGCGCGTCGTCCGAAGCGAGGTAGCCCAGTCTCTTACGGCCCACGTCCTCGCGCGCATCGAAACGCGAAAACCCGAGCTTGGCGACCAGCCGCGGCCGCTGCTCAAAGGTCCCATCAGCGCTCTGCACAAACGCCGTCGCATAGCCACGCGCGGAAAGGGCTGCGGGTAGACATTGCGGGTCGATGGCCTTGGAGACCTCGAGCGCCCCGGCGTGAACCGTTGGAAGCCGACCGCAGAAGATGGCGAACAGCGCCTTGGTTGTGTGCGGAATGAGGGCGCGCGTGCTGTCGATGACGGTGCCGCGCCGCGCGAGCCTGGCGAGGTGGGGAGTTGCGGCTTTGGCGTCGGGAGCCAGCGAGGTGTGGTCCCAGCGCGTCGATTCCAACACGATGACAACCGCGTTTCGGGTGTGCATGGGCGACGCACCAGGGCGGTGTTCGGCGAGCTTGTTCGGACTGGCGGCCAGCAGCGGGGTGCGCTCGATGCCGCGAAACGTCGTCGGCGCCAAGGCGTAGCGGGCCGACCGGTAGATGCGCAGCGGCCAGGTTTGACCGAGGGCCCGCACCTGCAGATTCGCGCTGGCCGCGCCGGGAGGGTGGGGTGTGAAGATGCTGATCCCGACGACCACGACCGCAAGTCCGACGACGACGGTCCGAGGCAACGATCGCGGCGTGCCCATCACGCGCCCGACACCGAGCCAGGCCGCGACGGGAGCCACCGTGATCGCAGCAATGACACCCGGCGCACCGAGGATGCGCTCGATCGACAAACTCGCCCGAAGTAGTCGCGGCAGGTCCGCGGCCTGGTCACGCGCATAGAGGAGCAGCTGCCAGTGAACCTGCTCGCCAAGCTCGAGCAAGACCGCCGCGTTGACCGCCGATCCGAGCGCCGCGCCCCAGGCTATCAGCGCGAGACCTCGATCGACCCACTTGGCCCGGCCCGCGACCAAGACACAGCCACTCAAAGCGGCGCCGAACAACGCCGCGTCTTCCAACGCGACCCAACCCGCGACGACAGCTCCATGACCCGCTGCCTTCTCAGCAAGTCGCCACCACTTGGCGCCGGCCATCGCCGCGAATGCACAGGCCCACCATCCGACCGCCAGCCATGTCGCGCTCACCCCAGCCAGCGGCCCCACACCGCCATTCGCCGGCAGATTTGTGGCATCGGCTGTGGTATGGGCTCGGCGCTTGCGCATGACGCGCGAGCATACGGCAAACCGACGGAAGCCCGCGTGTCCAAGCCCAACGAAGAACACGACGTCCCCAACGAACAACGCGACGTCCCCAACGAACAACGCGACGTCCCCAACGAAGAACACGACGTCCCCAACGAAGAACACGACGTCCCGAACAAAGAACACGACGTCCCGAACAAAGAACACGACGTCACCGGCCAACGATTCGTCGACCAGGCCCCAGCCGTCGCCGCCTGGCTCGAGGCTGTCGTCGCCGACCGCGGCATGTTGACCGACCTCGACGCCGACGTCCGCCAGCAGATCCTCATCGCAGCCGGCCGCGTATCGCGCCCCGACAAGGCCGCCCGTCGCGCCCAGACCCGCGCCTTTCACCGCAAGGAGAAGATCCAAAAACGCGCCGACGACCGCGCCCTGCTCGACTCAACCGGCATCCGTGAGCTGCGCGAAAACCCGATCTTCCTCACGCCCAAGCGCACCCTCGAACACGCCGCGCGCACCGGCCAACTGCCACCGCCCCAACCCGCGCAACGAGATAGGGCCGCCCAAGTAGATAGCGCCACCCAGGGAGATAGCCCCACCCAGGGAGATAGCGCCGCCCAGGGAGATAGCGCCGCGGCAAAACAGGAGGAACTGCCCAAGCGCTCTGAACCGATCGGCACCGTCAACGAGGAACGAACCTGCTACGTCTGCCGCAAGCCGTACCGCGAGATCCACTTCTTCTACGACCAGATGTGCATCGACTGCGGCGACTTCAACCACGCCAAGCGCACCCAGGTCGGCGATCTCCGCGGCCGTGTCGCGCTCGTCACCGGATCGCGCGTGAAAATCGGCTACCAGGCGGCCATTCTGCTGCTGCGCTCGGGCTGCCACGTCATCGTCACGACCCGTTTCCCGCGCGACGCCGCCCGCCGCTATGCCGCCGAGGAGGACGCCGGCGATTGGCTGAGCCGCCTCGAGATCCACGGCATCGACCTGCGCCACATCCCCAGCGTCGAAGCCCTCTGTGACCGCATCGCGCAGAGCCACGACCGCCTCGATTTCATCATCAACAACGCCTGCCAGACCGTGCGTCGGCCGCCCGGCTATTACGGCCACCTCATGGACCGCGAGCTCGCCGGGAGCAAGGCCCTGACCGCCGTCGAACGCAGCGTGCTCGCCGATGACAGCGCCGCCATCGCGATGGATCCCAGCGCCGCGCTCAACGAAATTGTCGGTTCCGACTACGCCGGCGCGCTCCCTGCCGCCGCATTGAGCCAGGTGCCGCTCGCTCCCGGGGACGACGACGCAAGCGAAGCTCTGTTTCCCGCGGGTAGCCTCGACGCCGATGAACAGCAGGTCGACCTGCGCGACGTCAACAGCTGGCGCTTGAAGATGGCCGAAGTGCCGACCGTCGAGCTGCTCGAAGTCCACCTCGTCAACGCCGTGGCGCCGTTCGTCATCAACGCGCGCCTCAAGAAGCTGATGAGCAACGTGCCGACCGCCGACAAGCACATCGTCAACGTGTCGGCGATGGAAGGGCAGTTCTATCGCACGTTCAAGAGCGACCGGCACCCGCACACGAACATGGCCAAAGCGTCGCTCAACATGATGACACGCACCGCGGCGCTCGATTACATCGATGACGGCATCCACATGAACAGCGTGGACACCGGTTGGGTGACCGACGAAGACCCCGTTGTCCACGCGCAGAGCAAGCGCGCGATGCACGACTTCCACCCGCCGCTCGACATCGTGGACGGCGCCGCGCGCGTCGTGGATCCCATCTTCACTGGGCTGGCGACCGGCGAGCACGTATGGGGTCAGTTCCTGAAGGACTATCACATCACCGACTGGTAGGCGGATCACCGACTGGTAGGCGGATCACCGACTGGCAGGCGGATCACCGACTGGTAGGCGGATCAGCGACCGGTGAGACGCCGGCAACGTCGACGCATCATTCCGCGACGTGCAGACCGCATTCCTTGTCGCCCGCGAGCTCCCACCACCAGCGTCCTTCGCGTTCGTGCTGGCCCGGCAAGACCGCGCGCGTACAGGGTGCGCAGCCGATGGACACGTAGCCGCGTTCGTGCAGCGGGTTGTAGGGGATCCCGGCGCCACGAATGAACCGCCAAACCTGGGCCGATGACCAGCCAGCGAGCGGGTTGAACTTGACCAGCGGGTGTTCGGGGCTGCCAAACGCGTTGTCGAGTTGGACCACCGGCACGTCGGCGCGCGTGTCGGGGCTCTGGTCGCGGCGTTGCCCGGTTGCCCATGCGTCGGTGGTCGCGAGAATGCGTCGCAGCGGCTCGACCTTGCGCACGCTACAGCACTCCTTGTGGCCGTCCTTGTAAAACGAAAACAGGCCTTTGCGCTTGACCAGGTCCTGCACGGCGTCGTGCTTGGGAAAGACCACGTCGATGTCGATGCCGAAGTGCTCGCGGACGCGGTCGAGGTAGATATAGGTCTGCGCGTGCAGCCGACCGGTGTCGAGACAAAACACCGAAAAGTCGCCGCCAACCTGCTTGGCGAAATCGATGAGCAGCACGTCTTCAGCGCCCGAGAACGCCAGGCGAATCCGCCCCCCATAGCGCTGCAAAGCGGCCTCCATCACGCGATGGGGCGACGCATCTTTGAGCTCTTGGACAAGGGACTCGACCTGGGCGGCAAGGTTGGCGTACGCGGCCTTTGTGGAGGTGTCGTTGGCTGGGGATTGCGCGTTCACGAGGCGTTCCGTTGGGTGGTTGTCGTTGCAGGGGAGGTCGACGTGTGAGAGCGCCGAACGAGGCGCGTGGTATACTTGAAAACGAGGTCGGATGCGCGTTCTAACTTCATTGTTGGCGGTCACGATCGCGGTTGCGTACGTCGCTGTAGCCGAGCCCGCAGATGCGGTCACCCCGGCCAGGGAAGCGCCCACAAAGCAAGCTTCCGGCGAGACCACCGACAAAACTTCGACGTCCAAGCGTGTTTTCGGTTACGCCGAGCAAGCGCTCCTCATCAACCCGACGCCCGCGACCATCTCGCTGCTCGCTGCAGCATTGTCGCTACCCCTTGGAATCATCAACCTGCGCTACCACCGCGTCATCGATCGACGTGTCGGCCTGACGATCGCGCCAGCATTCAGCCACTTCGACGCGGGCGCAACGTGGACCGTCGTCGGCGTCCGGGCGGGTCCGCGCTTCACCTGGCGCGGCAAAGGGCTGCGCGGCTGGTACATGTTCCCGTTCGGCATGGTCGGCTGGGGCTGGGTCACGGCACTGGGGCGCGACGTCACATCTGCGCCGATGGCCGGGCTTGGCATGGAGTGCGGCTACACGTTCATCTGGGGGCCCGTCGCGATGGAGCTCGGCACTGGGCTGTATGCGTCCGGGTTCGCATTCGACGGCGACGTTCCGCCATTGTTCAACCCGCGCCCAATCTTCAACGCTTCACTGGGATACAACTGGTAGATGCGCGTGCGATTGCCACACGGAGCCGCCTTCGCGACGTTGCTCGGGCTCGTCTCAATCGCGACGGGATGCGGCGTGCCCGATGAACCCGCCAACCTGCCCCCTGCCATCGCGTGCAACCCCAACGTGCCGCTGTTCATCGACGCGACGGCCACCGTGTCGTTCGACGAGCGCCATATGCTGTGCATTCGGGTGAAGATGAAACCCGACAAGTTCGACGAGCTGCGGGTTCAAAACCGGTTCGGGGCCGAAAACGACCGCATCGCCCAGGACCTCATCGAGCGCATCGTCTCCAGCTGCACCGAGCCGTTTCCCAACGCGTTCACCTGGTTTCAAGCCGACATCGAGGTCGACGGCGTGCCAATGTCGCGCGTCGGCATCCGCAAGAAGGGTTTTGTAGGCAGCGTCATCGGCGACGGCTTCTTCAAACCGAGCCTGAAGATCAAGACCGACAAACACACCAAGGGGCAAAAACTCGGCGACACCGAGCGCATCACAGTCAACAACCAAACCGGCGACCGGACGCGCATCAACACCTGCATGGCGTACCACGTGTTCCGGCGAGCGGGTTATCCAGCTCCGCTCTGCAACATGGCGTCGGTGATGATGGACGGCAAACCGCTCGGGGCGTTCGCGCATGTCGAAGCGGTCAAGAAGCCGATGATGAAGCGCCTCTTCGGCACCAACAAAGGCTCGCTCTACGAAGGCACGCTGGCCGATTTCAGCGAGGAAGCGACGTTTGGGTTCCCCGACGGCCAGCTCGGCCACTGGGATCCGAAGAGCGACGACACGGACGCCAACGGTAGACCTCTCATGGGCATCGTCGAAGCCCTGCGCCAGCCGGACGACAAGCTCATCGCCGCGCTCGACAAGGTGATGGATGTCCCGCTCTTTGTGCGTTTCTGGGCGCTCGAAGCGCTGATCGGCCACGGCGACGGTTACGCGAGCAACCGCAACAACTTCTACGTCTACTTCAACCCCAGCGACGGCGGCCGCGCGGTGTTCATTCCGTGGGGGGCCGACACCGTGTTCGGGGAAGACACCGGCGAAGAGGCACCTGGCGGCGGGTTCGGCGGCTACAATAGCGCGGAGCTACCAAGACGCCTGTCGCGGATCGAGACGACGCGCGCGATGTTCGAAAAGGAGATGCGGCAGCTGCTGAAGTCCGCGTGGAACGAGGCCGCTTTGAAGTCCGCGATCGACCTTTTCGCCAAGCAGGTCGGGACCGCGCAGGACGACGACGGATATCAAAAGGCCATCGGCACGATGAAGGACTGGATTGACGCTCGCCGCGCGATTGTGCTCAAGCAGCTCGAAAACGGCGTCGCCAGGGGTTCGGCTCATCCGGGGGGTTGCAGCGGCGCCCCAGGGTTTGATTTCCGCACCACCGGGCTCGATTTCTGGTCGTGGCTGACCTTCGCCTGGTGAGACTCCGGATTCCTGGCTCTTCGCCGGCCGCTGTCTGGGCTGACAGGGGCTAACAGCGACTATCCACGCCTCGGTTTGCGCGACGCGGATCGTTTGGTTTGGTGGCCGAGCAGATAGCGCCGGATACGAACCGAGATCGGGCCGTTGCTCCACTCGAGAACACCGTCACACGGCAGCCCGAAGGCGCTTTCGAAGTCGTCGTGGCCGTCGATTATGACCAGCTCGCAGCCTGAAAAGCCCCGCCACTGCCGGCCGATGGACGCGTACAGGTTGACGATGCTCTTGCTGCCCATCCGCTCGCCCCATGGCGGGTTGCAGATGATGACGGTGCCGCGTTCGGGGTGTGCGAGGTCGCGGGCGTCGGCGAGCTCGGCCTTGACGATCTGCTGAACACCGGCGCGTTTGGCGTTGGCGCGGGAGATCCCGACGGCCCGTTTGTCGCTGTCGGAACAGGCGATGCGGAGCTCGGACCGGGCGATGGCTTCGTGGGCATGTTCGTGGGCGGCCTCGCGTTCGGCGGCGATGAGAGCGGGCAGCTCACCGCCTTCGTGGCGCCAGTTTTCGGCGCCGAACGTGCGCAGACGCCCCGCTGCAAGACCAAGCCCGATGCACGCCGCTTCGATCGCAATGGTTCCCGAACCGCACATCGGGTCGATGAACGGTCGGTCGGGGTCCCAGCTGCTGGACCGGACGAGCGCGGCGGCCATGGTTTCGCGCAGCGGCGCTTCGACAGATTCTTTGCGATAGCCGCGGATATGCAGCCCGGTCCCGCACGGGTCGAGCCAAATCGACGCCGCATCGCCCACGAATCGAGCGACGACGCGCACATCGGGATTGCTGACGTCGACGTTTGGGCGCTCGCCCTGTTTGTCACGAAACTGGTCGACGATCGCGTCCTTGATGCGCTGCGACGCGAAGACGTGGTTGGTCAGCGGGCCACCGCGCCGTTTCTTCGGCAGGCGACCGGAGGCGCCGATGGCGAGGGTCTGCTTGGCGTCGAGATAACGCGTCCAATCGATCGCGCGCACGCCGTCGTAGAGCGATTGGGCGCCGTCGCACGGTATGTGGGCGAGGCGGATGAGCAACCTCTGCGCGGTACGCAGGTGCATCAAGCCGCGCGCGATCTGCGCCCAGTCGAGGTCCATTTCGACGCCATGGGCGGGCACACGTCGGGGTTTGAGCCCGAGGTCGCCGCACTCCTCAGCGAGGATGCGATTGGTTCCGGCGGTGGCTGTAGCGAGTACGCGCATCGGCCGAGCGTACAGAGGCCGAAGCTATTTGCCACGTCCCGCGCCCGAGTCGATACTTCCACCATGCGACACACACTCCAGGTTCGACGTCCCAGCGCCGCGATTCGGCCCGCATTGGTCGCGGTGCTCTTCGCTTTGTGCACGCCTCTCGCTGTCGGGTGCGGCGGTGGCACCAAGAAGCCCACGCCCAAGCCGGTTGAGTCCGCCTACGACAAGACCTGCCGCAACCAACGGGCCAAGCGTCTCGCGGCCGAGACCCACAAGCGCTACATCCCGCCGGAGATCATCCTCCGCCGCTGGCCGGGCTTTTCGACCAAGAACCCCGCGCCCCAGGTCATGAGCGAAGAGGCGATGGTGGAGTTCCTGACCGAAGGCAAGTCGCGGGTCATGCTGCTCGTCGCGCGCGGCGGGACCGGAAAATCCAAGCTGGCGTGGTCGGTCGTTGCGCAGTCCTGCGGCCGCCAGCCCACCGCGAAGATCGACCTCAACTGGGATATCGCGGCGCGCCTGAACGAATTCTCGGCCAACCCGATCGAGACCATGGCCGCAAGGGCATTGGGCGCCGGGGAGGGCGACGAACCGACCGCGTTCTTGCGCAAGCACACGGGCAAGATGCGCTGGCTATTGCTGCTCGATTCACTCGACGAGGTGCCGCTGACCAAGCGCAAGAAGGTCGTCAGCGCGATCAACGAGGCGATGAAGCGCCACGACAAACTGCGCGCCCTCATCCTCAGCCGGCCACCCGTGTACGCCGGCAACTACGGTCTGGACAACGTCGACTCGTTCGCCGAGCTGCCACCGCTGTCGTGCGAGCGCACCGAAAAAGCCCGCCGCGAGCTCCTCAAGGACGACGCCCAGCGCAAGACCTTCGCCACGTTCGCGGCACGCTACGGCCTCGACCGAAAGCTGAAGACGGACGACGGCCGCTGCTACTACCCGCACCTGGCCACGTATCGCGATTTTCACGTCATCAAGAAGCTCGCCGAAAGCAGCGCCGCAGCCGACATGAGCGCCGATGGTGCCGACCCGTCCCGCGGCGCCCGGGCCCGCATGTACGAGCTCTACCTGACCATCTTGCTCATCAAGGACCTGCAGACCGTCGACCTGCTGCCCAAGAAGGGCCTCGCCGTCATCGACGCGATGATCGTGAAGAGCAAACCGGACGACGGTGACCGCAACGTCGGCTTCACCATCGACGGCTGCGTGGACGTCATGGAAGGGCGCGACGGCGACCACAAGCGATCCCGATGCGAGCGGCTGCTCCGTTCATCTTTGTTCGTCCCGGCCGCGACCAAGGGCAACTTCAAGCTGCGCAACCAGACGCTGTACGACCTCTTCCTCGCGCGCTGGGCCGATGCCCAGGTGGAACATGGCGCGCCCGATCCGTGCAAGCGCCTGCGCAGTCACGCGCGGCTGTTCGAATCCAACGAGGTGGCTGGATTCCTCGCGGGCCTGCCCGGCGGCCAGAAGTGCCTCGTCGCCGTCGCCACCGAGCTCTGCACCAACGGCGGCTTCGCCGAGCACAACCACGAACAGCTCGACCAGGGGCTGCCGACGGGGCCGCGCCGCAAGAACATCATCGACGAAGCGCGCGACCTTGCCGACAAGCACCGCGAGGGCCCCGAAGACATGTGTGTCGCCTCTGTTCTCGACCGCCTGTTCAAAGGCAAGTAGTCCAAGCTCCCGATGGCATGGACCGATCCCGGCCAGGACGCGATTCGATTGGCGGGCGGACGCCGCCTGTATTTCGGCTACGGCTCCAACCTGTTCTGGCCGCAGATGTCAGCCCGGTGCCCGGACGCTGCCTTCCTTTGCCGCGCTGTGCTGCCAGACCACGTCCTCGCCTTCACGCGTGACTCCCCAGCCCGCGGGTGCGGTGTTGCCGACGCCGTGTGGCGGCGATTCGCGAGGCTCCACGGTGTGCTGTACGCCGTTTCTGATGCCGACATCGCCACCCTGGACCGCCTCGAGGGCCACCTGCCCGGCGTCGACGCCTACCGCCGCGTGACCCGTCGCGTGACGCTCATCGAAGGCCCATCCGAGATGGCAGCCGAGATCATCGCCGAGACCTACGTCGTCGCAAACAAGGTCCCGCACGTGCCCCCGACCGCCGAATACCTGCAGCTCATCATCGAAGGGGCGCGCGCGTGGCAGCTGCCCGCCGACCACATCGCCGCTATCGAAGCTGTACGTTCTGTGGAACAGATTCTGTCCGCGCGCTGAACGTGGCCGCTGGTGGCTGCCGACCCGCGTGTGATGATCGAGCTGCGCAGCGGCTAACCCGCGCCTCTGCGTCTACTGCATGAGGATTGCAGCTGCCCGCCCCGCTCGAAAAACGCACCAACCCAAGACCGCGATCGAACCCGCCAAAGCAACCAGATGCGTGCCCAGGATAACGCGGGCGGTCCCGCCGAGGGGCTTGTTGTTGTCGCGCCGCACGACGAAGAGCCCGATCACCACCATCAGGATCACGAACCCCACGGACCCTATGCTGTGGACGGCCTGCGCGATTCCGAGCGGCGCATAGATGCCGACGGCCCATTGATCGGGGTAGTCGGGAAGCAGGCCCCGCACGCGGTGGATCGACCAGCGATCGAGCCCAATCGCCACGGCCGTCATGGGGATGGCGACTCCTAGATAGCGGCGTTTGGTGTCCATGGTTGTCCCGCGTTGTTGAGCATCGCGCGGCCTGTGGCCTACCCTCTGGACGATGTTCATCGCAGTCTCATTGTTGCGCAACGCTGCAATTGCTGTCGCAGTTGCCCTCTCGTGTTTCGCGGCGATGGGTTGCGAGCCGACGGAACCGCCCCCGCAGAACGCATTCGCGACGCCGTGCACCGAGGGCAGCTGCGCCAACGGGCTGGGATGTGACCCGCAGACCAAGGCGTGCCGGAAGCGGTGTATCGTCAACAGCGACTGTCAGGTCGGCTTGGAGTGCGACAGCGCGAGCGGCATATGTTCCAAGTCACAGTTCACGGCCGCCGGCAGCTGCGGCGTGGATTCCGACTGCGGCAAAGCGGAGAAGTGCAACACGTCGACCGGCAAGTGCCAGCCTCGGTCGTGCAAGACCGGCGAATGTCCGGGTCACATGGCGTGCACCACGTTCACCGACAAGTGCCTGACCAAGTGCGTCAGCAACTCCGATTGCGTTGGCGACTACCAATGCCTCGACGGCGGCTGCAAGCGCTGCATCGATAGCGACTGCCCAGGCGGGTACGCGTGCAAGAAGTCCAAACCCGTGTGCAACAACGACTGCACGCTCGGAGAGGACTGCAAAGCCGGCTTCACATGCAGCGACAAGACTTGGACGTGCGTGGCCGGTCGCTAGCCGACGTCAAGACCAAGGCACCCAAGATCGAGGCGCCGTCTGCCAAGACAAGACCAGGGCACCCCAAGATCGAGGCGCCGTCTGCCAAGACAACCCCCCGACAGCCTGCCAAGACAAGACCAAGGCACCCTTGAGGCGCCGTCTGCCAAGACAGACTCCCAGTTCCTAACTCGCCGCCGCCTGCGGCTCATCCTTGCGCTGCAACGCGTCGTTCGCGACACGCAAACGCTGCGTAAGCGTACGAATAATGCCCTTTGCGAGCGCGGGGTGCAGGTCGAGCAGGTCCTGGAAGTCGTCGCGGCTGATCGCCAGCAGCTCGACGTCCTTGAGCACGCGGATCGACGCGGAACGTTCGGCCTGGTCGAGCAGTGCCATCTCGCCAAAGCACTGCTTTTCGCCCAGCGTCGCGACGACATCGCCGTCGTGGATGACTTCGACGGCGCCGCTGAGGATGAGATAGACGTGCAGGCCCGGGTGGCCTTGTTCGAAGACGACGTCGCCGCGCTCGAACTCGACGTGGTGCGCGATGTCGGCGACGGGCAACAGCTGTTCGCCCGACAGGCCCGCGAAGAGCGGCACGCCTTTGAGCAAGAACACCATGTCCATCGGGTCGTTCTTCAAGGTAGTCCCGGTTTGAGAGAACATGATGCGCGGCAGCTTGTCGTCGATGCTTGCCCACGACCACACGCGCTGCAGCCAGGGCGAGTCGGCGCCGAGCAATCTTGCCACCTCGCCTTTCACGGCGTCCAGCGACCCGGTCCCGGTACCACCTTGAACGTCGAGGCCGCGCTCGATGCACTCGACCAGCGGTCGCAATTCGGGGTCGCGCACGTGTTGGTCGAGCAGCTCGATGGCGTTTGAGCGCGTACGGCGGCCTTGGCTGCGGTAGTTCATGTACGCGCGGTACATCGCGGCGCGCGGATACATCAGGCCCAGGAGGCGAAATGCGCGCGTCTCGGCTTGCAGGCGCAGCGCGTTGATCTCGTCGATGAAAAACGCGATCCGGATCTGGCCACCGTCGACCAGCTGCAGCACCTGGAGGTACTTTTCGAGCTCCTTGATCTCGACGACCAGGCGGCCAGCGACCCATTCCTTCGGCGGCACGGGCAGGCCGGGATCGCGGGCCATGCGCCACATCGAGAGGACGGCTTGGTTGCGAATGGCGGGACGGCGCGACGCGACGGCTTTCATCAGCAGGTCGAGCGCTTCGCCGGTCGCGATGCCTTCCACGACGCGGATCAGGCGGATCTTGGTGGCGAGGTTGAGTTGGCCCTCTTCGAGCCGCATCTCGACCTCGTCGACGAGCTTGGGTCCGTAACGCATCAGCGCGGTGAGGGCGCGATCGGCGAGATCTCCGCGGCCCAGGCAGTCGATCAGCGGATCGATGTAGGCCGGCAGACCGACCTGCCCCATCGCTTCCACGGCGTTTTGCCGGACCACGAGGCTACGGTCGTCGATCATCGACGGGAGGTCCTGGCTCGCCTGCGCCCAGCCCGTCTTGCCGGCCATCATGGCGGCGCGCGCCCGCAGGTCATCGTCGTTGGAGTGCAGCCCGGCGAGCAGCGCGTTGTGAATGTCGAGGGTGCGCTTGTATCCGGCGACCTTCTTCATCCAGATGACGGCCAGCGAGGCGACGCCGGGATCGTGGTGTTGGACGAACGGGCCGACGCGGTCGATCAGGTCGGTCTCGGTGTGGCTGGCTTCGAGCACACGGAGCACCTCGCGCAGCAGCGCGGCCGGGTTTTCATGCCGCAGCAGCTCCAGCAAGGCGTCGCGGGCGGGTGCCTGGCCGAGCATGTTCATCGTCTCGAGCGCGCGCTGGGCGACCTGGTGGTCGGTGTGGGTGACCAGGCGTTCCAGCGTCTGGGCGTCCATCGGTACTTTGAGATCGCGAATGATCTCAAGTGATTTGAGAGCATCTTCGGAGTTGCCCGTGTTCAAGCGCTCGCGCACTTCGGCGATGGCGGTCTGGGCGACCCACTCACGCAGCTTGGGGTCGCCGCTGGTATCGAGACGACGCGCGCGGAGGGCTTCGAAGAGGGTGCGTCGATAGTGTGGACCGATGCGCACGGCGACAATGACCACCGCGACAGATGCGATGACGGCCGCCGGCGACATCCAGCGCAAGAAGTTGAGCGCGGATTCCCGCTGTTCGGGCATCAAGATGAGGATCACGCCGCTGACGGCGAGGGTGGCAAAGCGGTAGATGACGCCGTCGATGAGGGTCTTGGCCCGCTCGCCTTTGCGCGTCTCGATGGGTGTGACGAGCATCTGCATGGCGTTGCGCGACAGAGCAAACGAGGTGATGCGCTCGAAGAAGCTGACGCCGGCGATGATCCAGAAATGGGAGTATCCGCCAAACATCGACGTTGCGAGATAGGCAGCGCTGCCAACGGCGATGACAAGGGCGGTAGAAGCGATGGCCAGGCCGATGCCGACGGTGCGGACGAGGCGGCTGGATGCGACGAGCGCGATGACAAACGTCAGGATGTTGGCGACGGCGTAGTACTTGCCGAGGAAACCAGCGATCTGTTCCTTGTCGAACGCGGCCTTGAGCTCGGCGGAGAACTGGTAGTCGATCAGCACCGACGCGATCTGCATCAGGAAGACGAACCACGCGATGCGGAACAGCAGCGGTGACTCGCGCAGGCTGGTGATGCCCTTGGCGACCTCGGACCCGCCGCGCATCCGGTCCAGGCCCTTGAGCTTCTGCGCGGACAGGACGGTGTCACGCTCGATGCCCCCGACGGTCGGCAGCGCGCCGGCCAGGTCACGAATAACACGCCGCACGGTGAGCAGCGGAATGATCAGCAGTCCGACCGCCACCCACACGAGGTCCTGGGTCGGCAAGTCGAGGCTCAGCATCACCGGGGTCAGGCCGCCGCCCACAGCCGCGCCCAACGTCGAGACCGCCGCGAAGACGGGAAACAAGCGCTTGCCCTGTCGGGCCGGGAGCAAGCCGCTGGCCAGGTTCCAGGTCTGGATCATCACCAGGTGACCGATGCCGCCACACCAGATGAACATCACGAGGCTCATCACCTCTTCGTTGATCGGATAGAGGATGCGCAGGCCCGAATACGAGACGATGGCGAGCGCGAGCAGCCCGGTGAACCGGCGGTGCATCGCCAGGCGCTCCATCGCCATGACGTAGAGCACCGAGACCGCGGCGGTGAAGATGCCCGAGCCCAGGAACATCCACGGCAGGTGTGATAACGGGTGCGCCCCGAGAAAGAGCGCCTTGGTGAAGCTGCTTACGATGATGCTGACGGCCGTCGCCACAGCGAACAGCGGACCGCAGAGGAGCAGGACCCGCTGGTCTTCACGACTTAGCGCGAGTAGGCGTAGGAGCTTTTCGACCATGCGCGGAGAGTTTCACGCATGCGCGCGCACGGGGCAACGTGTCAACGGAGCATCGGTCTATTTGTCGGGCACCGATGGTGTGCCGTTTCCCTGGATCGTCGACAGGAAGCTGATGACCTGCTTGTGGCAGGTCTTGTCTTTGAACGCGACAAAGTGACCGTCGTAGGGCTTGCCGTTGGTCGCATTCTCTTTGCGATTGACGATAACGACGGTTACGCCGGTCACGCTCTGCGTCTTGCCGGCGGCGTTCTTGACCTTGAGGTTGCCCTTGGCGGGCATCTTGCTGACCTTGGCCATCTTCAGGTCTTTGTACGGGTCCGGCTTGAGCTTCTTGGTCGCGACTTTCGGGTCGTTCCAGCCCTGGCCACGCGTGCTCGCGGCGAAAACAGCCGAGGTCTGCGGCGGCGTGTACGTGTCGCCTGTCCCGAATGTGTGCAGGATGTGCTGCGGGGCGCCGATCTTGACGTTGGGCGTGCACTTCTGAGCGCCGCCGGCCTTGTCACCGCAGCGTCGCGCGATGTCGTGGTAGTACAGGTGCCCGAACGCCAGCGGGTCGACCTCGTCAAAGTAGTACTGCATCAGCGCGAGCACCGGGTGGAACTCATCCAGATCGGCTTCCTGCAGAGCGATCTGCACACCGACGGTCGCGTCCTTGGGCGACTTCTTGTTGAGCAGCGAGAAGACAAGGCCACCACCCGTTCCTGAGAACACCGCGCCGCGGTAGTCGGGTTCCCATGCCAGCGCCAATGGACCGGTCGTGCCCCCCTGCGAATGGCCCATGAAGTACGTGTTCTTCGGGTCAAGCTTGATCGTGCCGACTCCGCCAACGCTGAACGTGCCCTTGGTCCGCACGAATCGCGCCAGCGAGTAGAGGTCCGCGGCGCCCTGGTAGAAGTTGCCCTTGGCGGCCGGCGGGTTGGCGAAGTTGTAGAACAGCGGGCCTGGGTCGACTTTGAGCGGTGGCGGGATGTTGAGGGGGAAACGGCGCGGCCCGTGCATCGGCTGATCCCAACCGAGCACAACCATGCGCTTGCCGTTGCCGATTGTGGGGCCGGAGATGCTCTTGGCCATCTGCACGATGCCTGATCGATGCGAGCCGCCGGTGCCGTGGCCGTAGATGACGACGGGGAATCCGCCCGGGGGCGCCTTCTGTTTGGGGATCGACATGGCGACGCACACGTCTTCGTAGCCGGTGATCTGGGGCACACCTGTCGTCTCGTTGCGCTTCAACCCGCCGCCGCCTTTGCTGCCGAACAGTCCGATGAGGTAAGGGCGCCCGCCGCTCTGCCACATCGGCACGCGGATGCGCGCGTGGATCTCGGTGTAGTCCTTGCTGACGACGCCCGGGCAGCCGCGCGGATCGAGCTTGCCAGCTGCGGGAGCTTCGGCGCCCTGCGACTCGCAGCCCTTGGCCGTTTTGCCCTTGGTCGCAGCGCTGCAGACAACGAAGTTGCTGATGACCGGGGTCTTTGTCGCCGCGTTGTTGGTGATGCCGCGCATCAGGCGCATCGAGCGGGTCGGATCCTGGGTCGTAAATACCGTCGCAGCGACGACCTTGGGAATCGCTACCTTGGCCGACTTGAGGTACTTGCGCAGCGCCGCATATTTGCCGTGGGCCGCTTTGACCAGTGGGTCGGATGGGCTGGCGTCGGCGAGCAACGCGGACAGGTCGTCGCCGGCCCTGGGCACGAGATCCTTGGCCTCATCCCCTTCCTTCTTTTCGGCGCGGACGCGATCGGTGATGTAGACGGCGTAGTTCGTGTTGCCGTGCAGCGCGTAACCCCAGACAGCTTGGATGACCAGCCAGTTGGCACAGATATACTTGTTGCGGGCGGCCTTGAAGTTGGCGGTGAACGCGACGAGCTTTCCGGTGTCGAGGTTGACGAAGAAGATGTTGCTCTTCGGATTGACCGCCGCGGGGTTGGCCGGCACGAGGCTCTTTTCATCGACCGGGCGCGTGAAGCGGAAAATGACACTCGGCGCGACAGAGAAGCCGCGCATCTCGCTGTTGATGGCCTTGACGACGTTGGCGGTCAGGTCGAGCCCAACGACGCCAGGCCCGGGGATCGGGTGGTCGCTGATGTCGACAAACCCCTTGCCGTTGATGCGCACGTTGTTGGGGAAAGGCGTGCTGTAGAAGCTCTGAACACGGCAGCGGCCAACCTGTTGCTTGGTCTTTTCGCCGGTCTTTTCGTCTTCGACCTCTTCCTCGGCCTTCTTGCACAGCAGGTGCCAGTAGCAGTCGTCGGTCTTTTCACAGCGCTCGCCGAGCTTGGCGCCTTCTTTTTTCTGGCTGATGGGTCGCGGCACAACGCTGCGCGCTTGGAACGGCAGCCCTTTTTCCTCCAACTCGGGGCACGGCGTACCCGAGTACAGGTCGGGATTAAGCGTCACGCTGCCGGGCTGACAGACCGGGTTCTTGGGGTCCTTGGTGCTGCAGGTCAGGCCAACCAGGCAGTCTTCAGTGGCTTTGCACTTGCCGCCGATGTCCTTTTGGCCGCCTGCTTTGGCGCTGGTCGGGTTGCTACACTGGCCGGCGATGCCCTGGATCAGGCAGAAGAGGCCGCGCTTGCAGTCCGAAGTCGACGTGCACTGTTCACCGGGACCAGCGCCGCCGGACGGCACGCAGAACCCGAAGAAGCCGCACTGCAGGTCCTTGCCGCACTCGTCGCTGAGAACGCACGAGTCGTTGGCTTTCTTGTCGCCGCGTGGCGCGCATTTGCCGCTCGCGCACTTGAGCCCGGGCCGGCACTCTCCGTCGGCTTTGCACGTGGCACCGACACCGTCACCGTTGAATTGCTTGAGCGAAGCCTGTTGCGCCTCGGCATCCGCCTTGATGATCGCCGACGCGTCCGCGCCCGTGTGGTTGAACTGCTCTTCGCAACCGCTGGCGACGCCAACAAGGCCCACAAGCCCGGCGATCCCCGCTGCAAACACGATCCGTTTCATATCCACGTTCCTCATGTCCGTCGTTTCAGCTAACAGGCTGAGAAAAAGGCTAGTTCACGCCGCCAAGGCTCTTGACGAGCTCGGTCACGCTGACCACGACCTCGGGCTGCAGGTCGATGAAGAGTCCGCCGCCGTTGAAGTTCATCTCAAAGAGGTCGGGTCGCTTGACGCGCATGCGCTGCACCACGCGTACCTTCGTGCTCTTCTTGGCCACCACGAGCTCCTTGACGCGCGCCGTCACCGGGTCGTTGGCGTCGACTTCGAAGCGGCGCGGGTTGTCCGGGTTCACGCCGGCGAGGTGGCGAAACCTGATGACCGGGACCTCGTTGGCCGCCGTCTGGCCCTCCGGATAGGGCAGCGCGTCCTGCATCACGAGCTCGAAGTTGTCGAGCAGGGTGGTCGTGCAGTCGCGGTACGCCTCGATCTTGCCCTGCGTGGTCTTCTTGTTGCACAGGCTCTCGGCGTTCTTCTGCGCTTCGTCTGCGGCCTGGAAGAGATCCAATTGGTAGATAAGCAACCGCAGCGCCACGAGCGCATCGGCCGCGTTCTTTGTGCCCGCGCCACCGGCCTTGGCGAGCTGCGTCGCGAGGTCTTTGGCCTGCGTCTCGGTGAGGATCTCGATGGTCGCGCCGGCCTCGATTTCGATGCCCTGCCAGCCCTTGCAGATGAAGTTGCAGCGCTCGTCGCCCGTGCAGTTGGTGATGGTCACCGCCACCTTCGTCACCGGAGAGGACGCCTTCTTCTTGTCGTCGGTTGTCTTGGGGTCCTTCTTGTCATCGCCACCGAGCCCGCTGTCGATGTCGTCGATCTCGATGGTTCGGCGGCACTGACCGGCCAGCGCGAGCAGGCCCTGGATGTGCGCCAGGGTGGTCTTCTTGAGCGATGTCGGAACGCCGGCGATGAGCGGTTTGCCCGTGTCCGGGTCGGTGGCCCCGATCTTGTCGTTCAGGTCGCCGCCCGTGAGCTTGTCGACGTCCGGGAAGAGGATCTCTTGTTTGATGCGCGGAATGTTCTGCTCCGCCGACAGCGTCAGCTCGCCGGCGGACGTGAAGAAGCCGCAGCCCGACAAGCTAAACGCAAGCAAGGAAGCGACCGCAAGGGTCGATTGCAGGGTGGGACGCTTGGTCATCTAGTCGTCCTCCTTGTTGGGGCCGTAGCCAAAGCCGAACTCGGCGTTGACGTTGATCTCGATGGCGTTGCGGAACAGCGAGTCGGGCCCGATGCCAAACGGCGTCAGAATTTCGCCGTTGAAGAAGATCATGTCCGAGAAGCGCCAGCGACCCTTCGCGATGAAGATGTCGTTGCCGCCGATCACGCCTTCGTCCGCCGGGTTACCGCCGAAGTCGAAGAGGTCGCCGATCGAGGAACGCGAACGCCGGTGGTACGTCAGCAGCCACTGGAACGGCCCGACATGCGGCATCTCGAGGTGGAAGAAGAAGTTGTTGTCGCTGCCCAGGCCGGACGGGCCCTGCCGGTCGTTGACCTCCAGACCGATGGCCATCGCCCAGTAGTGGCTGGCTCGCCAGGACGCTTCGAAGTAGGCGCCCATGACCGGTTCGCCGTTGGGATTGCGACCGAGAACGCACTGCTGCTTGGTGTTGTTCGCGAGCGGGTACGCGCCCTTGGCGATGGTCGGACACGGGTGCTGCTGGAACTGGATCCGCTGGATCTCGTACATCGTGTCGAAGTAGCTCGGCAGGTAGTTGTTGTCGTATTGGCGCAGCTCGAGGCGGATGCGCAGCGCGTGAACCGGATCTTTGCCGAGGTTGAGCCGCAGCAGGTTGCCCCACGCCTTGCCCGATGAGCGAATCGCCTTGGTGCCGATGCTCTCCTTGTCCCAGAACATGTAGTCCTGGTCGGTCGGCAGCCCCGTCTCCAAGAAGCTCCAGTCGAAGTAGACCTTCCAATCGATCTGGTCGGTGTCGACAAGCTTGGCTTCGATCGACGTGCCGTAGCTCACGACCTGGGTATTGATGGTCTCGGGGTTGAAGTTGCTCTGGTTGACGGCGATCTCAGTCTCGTACTTTCCGTCGAGGTCGGCGTCGTCGAAGTCGAGCTTGTTGCGCATCGGCGCCTGGCGGTCGACGGTGAAGGTCGCCCCGACCGAGAAGCTGCGCAGGAAGTAGTTGCTGCGATCGATGACCGACAGCGGTTTGACGAACGCCAGCGCCGACACGATGTTCGGACCGGTGATGTCATTTGCGAAGATCTCGAAGCCGCCGTAGTCGAAGAACGCATCAAGCTCAGCCGAAACGCGGCGACGGTTCAGGTTCAGGTTCGGGTTGTAGCGCTTCATCACCGTGCCGTGGCCGATGCTGCTGGCTTTGAACCCGTTGACGTCGAAGTAGAGGTGCTCCTCTTTGCCGCCGAAGTTGATGTACCGAATGATACGCGCGTAGTCCTGCCACTGGTCCCAGTCTTCCGCGCGGATGGTGCCGATGCGCTTGCGGCCGGCTTCGGATGTCCAGCCGCGGTCGGGGCGGGTATCGAGCAGCTCGAGGCGCACGGGCAACGCGAATGACATCGTGAAGTCGCGCTCGCCGAGCATGGTCGTGTAGTTAATCGCCGGGCGGACCTCGAGGTAGAAGATCTGACCGAGTCGCTGCGGGCCGATGACCAGGCCAAACCGGTTCTGCCAGGGAACAAGACCCGAAGCGCCGACGTTGGCCAGCTCGCCCTCAATGAAGCGGCGTTTGTGAAGCGGCGTGCGTTTGCTCTTGGCCGCGAGCTTCTTCTTCGCCTTCTTCTTGCCGCCTTTCGCGGTGCCCTTTGGGGCGATCCCCACGCCCTTTTTCGTGAGGTTAGCGCCCTTGCCGGGCGTCTTGGCAACGTCGAGGCTCTTGGCGTCGCCGCCCGTCTTGGGGTTGCCCATGAGCTTGGCGGTTGTCTTGGACGCGCCGTCTTTCGCGCCGGCTTTGGCGGCGTCTTTGCCCCCGTCAGCGCCCTTTGCGGCAGCGGACGCCGTCTTGTTCACGGCAGCGCCGGCGGCGGCACCGGCAGCAGCCCCGACAGCCTTGTTCGTCGCGTCATCTTTTTTCGCGGCGGGCACGTCGGCTGCGGGTTTGGCAGCGGCAGTATTGCTGGCAGGGGCCGCGGGCTTGGATTCGGCCTTTTTGACGGGCTCGGGCTTGGCAGCGGCCGCGGGCTTGGCGGCGGGAGCGGGCTTGGCGGCGGCAGCAGGTTTGGCGCCCGGAGCGGGTGCAGGCTTGGTCTGGGCAGGCTTGGTCTGGGCGGGCTTGGTCTGGGCAGGCTTGGTCTGGGCGGGCTTGGTCTGGGCAGGCTTGGTCTGGGCGGGCTTGGTCTGGGCAGGCTTGGTCTGGGCA
>Ga0114932_10000994_pt1 | contig 33351 bp, 28 predicted proteins | sample 2SBtaG_2_FD_87286 | JGI IMG/M metagenome (GOLD analysis project Ga0114932, IMG submission 87286) | Deep subsurface microbial communities from Kolumbo volcano to uncover new lineages of life (NeLLi) - 2SBTROV12_ACTIVE470 metaG | ecosystem: Environmental > Aquatic > Marine > Volcanic ...
CCAGGCGGCCCCCGGCTCGGCCAGGGTCAGCTCGAAGCGGGCCTCGGTGACCATGTGTTCACCCGGCGTGTGCGTCAGCCCGAGGATCGCCGGCTCAGCGCAGGGTTCGACACCCGTCGACGTGTCGGTGACGGTGCCCCCGGTACAGGCCCAGAGCCCCAGGATGGGCCACACGATGCTCAGGGCACGAAGCTGTCGATGGTCCACAGACTAGCGTCCGAGTACCAGACCTCGGTGCCGTCCCAGGCCACCCCGCGGGGGTCATTGCCCGGCAGGTTGTAGCGCTGGACCTCGTTGAAGCTGGCGTCGAGCCGGCCAAGGTGCGGGTCATTGCCGTTGCCCGTCATGTAGAACCAGGTGCCGTCGAAGGCCAGGCCATTGGGGTTGTCGATGGGGGCCGAGAACCACTCCAGCGAGGCGCCGGTCGAAGGGTCAAGCCGGTGGATGCGGTTGGCCTCGTACTCCAACATCCACAGGTCGGTGCCGTCGAAGGACACGTCGGAGACCCCGTTGCCGGGGGCGTTCCAGCGACCGGTCTCGCTGCCGTCGCACAGGTCCACGAACACCAGCTCGTTGGTCCGGTAGAACGACACCAGCATCTCGCCGCCCATGAAGGTCGCTCCGTCGACCCCGTCGCCGGGCAGGTTCAGGGCCTTGAGGATGCCCAGGGACAGCGGGTCCACCTGGTACAGGCGGTCCGAGCCGAAGTCGGCGATCCACAGGTAGCCCTGGTCGTCGAAGGCCAGGCCGTCGGGCTGGGATCCGGTGTAGACCGTCTCGGGAGCGGTGACGGTCAGGGCAAAGCTGTCGCTGCCCTGGCGCTCGCAGGCATCGGTGACGGTCGCGGTCAGCACGTGGTCGCCCGGGGACAGGGTCGCGTCGAGGGTGCTCGTGCCGTCGGCGTCGGCCGTGTACTTCTGGATCATGCCGTCCAGGTCGCTCTCCCAGGTGACGATCATGGTGGTCGGGTCGCCCGGCGCGGTGAGGGTCGCGGTCAGGGTCACCGGGTCGCCGTCGTAGATGGTCAGGCAGTCCGGGCCGGCGATGGACAGCTCGGGCAGCTGGTCGTCCTGGACGTGCTCGGCCACGATGGCGACCCGCACCTCGGGGTCGGTGGTTGCGGTCGAGTGCACCCACAGCTCGGCGTCGACCGCGGTGAAGTCGCCGGCGTCCGGGGTCCAGGTCACGACCACGTCGGCGGTGTCACCGACGGGGATCGAGAACGGAAGCGGAGACGGCGGCGTAGTTCCAAAGGTGCCCTGGGCGACGGGGCCGAACACCAGGTCGTTCACCACCAGGTCCGCCTCGCCGACGCTCTCCAGCACCAGCACGTCGCTGCCGGGCCCGTCGCAGACAGCCTGGATGTGCAGGAGCGGATCCAGGGCGAGCTCGGCCACGGGCCCATCGAGCACTTCGGTGGCGCTGGCCGAGTCGTCGGTGCCGGCGCCCAGATCGCCGCCGCCGCTGAGTTCGTAGTCGACACAGGCCAAGGCGATCAGGGGGAGGAAGGCCGGGATCATGGCAGGCACCCTACTCCAGCACCACCGGCGCTAGCGCACCCGCAAGCGACGCTGACAGCTACTTGGCGAGCGCCGCCTCGACGCTGGCGTTCGCACGCTCCATCCACTCCAGCCGCTCGGCGTCGGCCCACGGCGTGGTGCCGCCCGTGGCCAGCATCTCCGGGGTACCGCAGTCCCGCAGGGTGAAGCGCTCCGAGCCGGGGATCATGAGCGGGGCCGCGCTGGACCAGCCACTCCGCCAGTCCGACTCGCAGTTCCACTTCTGGGCATAGGTCGTGGACAGCTCGTTGCCCGGATCCGGGTTCTCGTCGTGGTACGTGAACGTTTCCGGGTAGTGCTCGAAGTCCATCACGGGACCCGGGCAGTAGCAGTCGTAGAGCCGCTTGTAGCACTCCCGGTGCTTCTCCTCGGAGAGCCCGGTGTAGTTGAGGAACTCGTCCTGATGCAGCGCCTGCTCGATGCTGAGCCAGTTCAGGTGGTCGACCTCGCTCTTGATGAGGCCGTCGGCGATGCCCTGCTTGTAGATGGTCGTGCCGGGCATGGCCGAGAGGTACTTCACGCGGGTCAGGTCGCGGTTCTCCTCCTGCCACTCGCACATCTGCTCCATCGACTCTTCGGTCTCGCCGGGCAGGCCGACGATGAGCAGGCCGCCAAAGCGCAGGCCGGCGTCGTAGGTCCGGCGCTGGGCCCGCAGGGTGATGTTCTCGGTGTTGCCCTTGCGGGCCTCCTTGAGGATGTTCTTGCCCAGGGACTCGACCCCGTAGAGCACGATGTCGGCGCCGGCGTCGGCCATGGCGGTGAGGCGGGGCTCGTCCACGTCGGCACAGCGGGTCAGACAGGTCCAGCGCAGGTCGTGGGGCTTGATCGCGTCACAGATCTCCAGGGTCTGGCGCTTGTGGCTGGAGAAAGTCAGGTCCACGAAGAAGATGAACTCGGTGCCGTACTGGCTCTTGAGCCACGCCATCTCCTCGTCCAACTTTTCCGGTGACTTGGCCCGCTCCATGGGCGTGGTCCGGTAGCAGAAGCTGCAGTCCATCTTGCAGCCGCGGCTGTAGCTGCTGATGATCTGGCGCTGCAGGCCGCGCTCCGAGTGGTACTGGGGCCACAGGTCCAACCGCATCTTGGGCAGGCAGTTCAGATCCATGAGCTGCCCGCGGGGCGGGTTGGCGACCTGGCGGCCGTCGTCGCCGCGGTACCAGACGCCGCGGACGTGTTCCAGGCCGCGCTTGTCGGTGCGGCTCCACTCGCCGCGGCAGTAGCGCTCCATCAGCTCCAGGATGGTGACCTCGCCTTCGCTGATCACCGCCACGTCGGTGTCGGTGTAGTCCAGGAACACGTGCGGAACGGACGTCACGAGAGAGCCGCCGCTGATGATCGGCATGTCCGGGGCTTGCTTGCGGACCTCTTCCATGACCTCGCGGCAGAAGGGGAAGTTGTCCTCGAAGGTGCAGACGCCCAGCACGTCGGTGCCGGACATGATCTGGCGGACCGCTTCGGCCTTGGGATCGATGGCGTAGCGAACGTCGACGATCTTCACCGGGTACCCGGCGTTGTGCAGCACGGTGGAGATGTAGGTGGCGCCCTCGTAGGGCGAGGTGAGGAAGAACTCCCACCCTCGGGGCATGGAGAACGGGCTGGGGCCGACGAGCAGGGTGAAGCGCGGCTTGGCGGAGTCCGTGGCTTCCGGCGCCTGGTCCTGTTCGCGCATGACGTTGCGGAAGTGGACGTCGACGTCGGAGTTGGCGTCGGTGTAGAGCCACTCAGCCAGGGAAGGTTTGTAGGCCATCCGGGCCCTCCTGTGGGGGTGTCGCACCAAGCTCTGGGCGCACCGCTGCGACGGCCAGAGTAGCGGTCGATCGGCGGCAGCGTCAAGGCAGCAGGAGGTGCGGACACGCCCGGGATCGGCGGCTATACCCAGCTCTTCGGATCCGCGTACCCCAGCCGGCCGGCCAGCTCTCGTGTGTCGCGCCGCGCGAGCACCGGCTCGAGCTGAGCGGCCTTGGCGAACCAGCGGCGACGCCTGGGGGCGTGGGTCGCCATGACCGGGGGCAGCCCGTGTTCCACGATGCGGGCCACCTCGGCGCCCAGATCCACCCCCAGCCAGGCCTCGATGCGGCCCCAGGCCTCGCGCCGCTCCGCCCGCTCACCGGTCACGTCCTCGAAGGCCACGCGCAGGCGATCGGGCTGTTCACGGCCCAGGAAGTCAAGCACGTGCTGGTGGGCCGAGCGCCACTGGAAGCCGCAGACCTGCTCCAGAGGCTCGGACGTCCACGCTCGCCAGCCCGGGGGCAGGTCGTACTTCCACCAGTCCGGATCGGCGTAGCCGGCGATGGCCAGGCCCCCGACCCGGTGGCTGTGAAAGCCCCGGTAGCGCCAGCCATCCACCAGGCCATTGATCGACGCCGCGGGGTTGCGCGTGAGGTGGAGCACGCGAAATCGTGCGCTGGGAAAGAGCGTGCGCAGGAACGGCAGGCGGTAGGCGTTCGACGGCGTCTTGATCACCAGGGGCCGGCCGGCGAGGGATTCTGGGGTCACCGGGCGCCAGGGACGCGCGAGCACGAAGGGCGGCTCTTCGAGCACGACCGGGCCGGGTGCGCCGACCGGCTGGGCCAGGCCCGGGAACGCCAGGTGGATGCGCTCGGGGTCGATGTCGTAGAACCAGGGGTCGACCTGGGGATGCACGCCCCGGACCCGGCGGAGCAGGTCCAGGTGGAAGCCCGCCAGGTCCTCGGGGCTGCACACGGCCAGCGACGCCCGCGTCCAAGAGACGACGGCCTCGGGATCGATGGGCAGGGTCGGCCAATGGGCGGTCAGCCGCCAGGCCAGGTCCAGGCCGTAGGGCCTCACGCCCTGGGGGGTCAGGGGGGCCCAGCCGCCGGCGTCTGCTGCCAGCTCGCCTTCCAGGACGTCCCGAAGCCCGCCGGCCGAGGGGTCCAGGGCATCGGAGTCCCCGGCGTCGGGGAAGCCCAGGCCAGCCAGGACCAGGAAGGGATTCACCTCGGCCCGGAAGTGACACAGGCTGGGCGCGTGCCGGAGCATCTCCGTGAACACGCTGGAACCCCCGCGAGAGCTCGACGCGACCACCACGACGTCTCGGACCCGCTCGCAGAATCCCGGAACGGGTGGCGAGCGGAGCCCCCGCAACGCTTCGAGCCGCTCTCGGACCGCGGCGAGCTGGGACATCGTGTCCTCCGAGCCCGGGAGTCTACCGGACCGAGCCGCCAGCACAGGCCCGGCCAAGGGCCGGCAACTGGACCAGTAGGGGTCGAGGGCCTCAGAATAGCTTGATCGGCTTCTGCCGAAGCCCCAGGTAGTCCTGGGGGTTCGTGCGGGTCCCGGCCATCCAGGCCCGCAGGGTCTGCTCCATCTCGTAGGTGCGACGCGCTTCGCTGCTGGAGAGGTCCCGCTGCTCGTCCGGGTCATCCGCCAGGTTGTACAGCTGTCGAGAGCCGTCCTGGAGGTCCAGGATGAGCTTCCAGTCGCCCTGGCGCACCATGCGCTGGTGCACGAAGAGGCGGTAGTCGGTCTCGGCGTAGACCGGCGGCGGGTCCACGGTGGTGCCCTGGAGGAGCGGCAGCAGCGAGACCGCGTCGACCCCCGCTGGCCCCTCGAGGCCCATCGCATCGAAGATCGTCGGGAAGAGGTCGATGGTCCGCACCGGGGTGTCGACGTCCATGCGGCGGGTGTAGCCGGGGAAGCGCACCATCATGACCACGCCGAGCTGATGCTGGCACAGGGTGGCGCCGTGGTCCACGTAGCCGTGCTCCATGAACTCGTCGCCGTGGTCCGAGACGATGGCGATCACGCTGTCGTCGTAGACCCCCTGGGCCTTGAGCCGGGCCAGGAAGCTGCCCAGGCGCTCGTCGGCGGCCTGGACCTTGCGGTCGTAGACGGCCTCGAGGTAGGCGGCGTCGGCAGCGTCGAGCACGCCGGCGAGCGAGGCGTCGTCGCCGGGCTCGACGATGCGGGCCAGCCCGTCCTCCCGCAGCCTGCCCTGCTCGTCCTTGGAGCCATCCAGCTCTCCGGCGTAGCCGCCGATGGCGCTGAGCTCGCCCGCCGGCAGCTCGAACTGGCCGTGGCTGTCGTAGCCGTGAAGGAACAGGAAGAAACGCTCGGCGCGGTGGTCGTCGAGCCACGCCAGCGCCGCGGGGATGCTGTAGTCCAGGCCCCCGAAGTACCGGTCGTCCAGGTAGGTGTCGAAGCCCCGGCCGAAGCCGTAGATCGTCTGCACCCCAGCCCCACCGGTGAAGCCCGCGGCGGTGAAGCCCTGGCGCATCAACAGGTCCGGGTAGGTCTCGATGCCGGGGCTCAGAGTGGTCTCGACCATCTGGTCCTGGCTGAGCAGCTTGAGCTTGTTGGTGATGCCATGGACCGACGGCCAGCGCCCGGTCCAGATCGTCATGTGGCTCGGCAGGGTCCAGGGCGCGGCGGCGGTGGTGTCCCTGAAGACCACGGCCTCCTCGGCAAAGGCGTCCAGGTTCGGGGTCAGGTTGTCCGGGTTGCCCGAGAGCCCGGTCCTGTCCCAGCGCAAGGCGTCCATCGAGATCAAGATGACGTTGAGGTCGCCGGCCCGGTCGCGCAGGTCGTAGCGGGCATCCTCCATGGTGTTGTCGGCGACCAGGTCGTCGACCACGGCGTCCACGTCGGCCGCGGGCTGGTCGACGGGGTTGCGCACGAGCAGCAGGGCCACGATGGCCAGGTTCAGCAGGACGGCGAAGACGATGACCGGCTTGAGCTGCTTCACCGGCCCTCCTCGCGCGGCAGTTCGACTTCTGTCCCCGCCCGCGCCACCACCACCTCGAGCCGCGGCCCGATGCCCGCCAGGGTCTGCTGCTGGAGCTCCAGCTTAGTGGCCTCGGGAGCGTGCTCGTGCACGGCGACCAGCCCCGCGAAGCGCGCGATGTCCGCCTGAGCCACCCGGGTCCGCACCGTGGCGGCGCCGGTGGCCTCCTCGACCGCTCGGGCGGCTTGGCCTCGGGCGTCGGGCACGACCTGGGACGCATAGGCGTCGGCGGAGAGCGCCAGAGTCTCCCGATCGCCCCGGGCGCTGGAGACGTCGTTGAAGGCATCGACCACCGCCGGCGGAGGCGCCAGCTCCCGAACCTCGATGGAGGTCAGCCGCACCCCAGCGCCCAGCTGATCCAGCCGAGCCTGGGCCCGCTGCTGGATGCCCTGTTCCAGGGCCGCGCGACCGGTGGTGAGCAGGACGTCGACCTCCAGCGCGGCGATCAGCTCGGTGGCAGCGGCCAGCGCCTCGGCGGCGACCGCCGCGTCCGGGTCCGCCAGGCCCGTGACCCAGGCCACGGGATCGCCCACCACGTACTGGGCCGCCACCTCCAGATCGACCAGGTTGGTGTCGCCGGTGAGCAGCCGTCGCGCCCCGGGCTCGGCCTTGCGGGACGCGGTGACCAGGACCCGCTCGTCGGCCTCGAGGGGCCAGGGCGCGCGCAAACCCAGGCCCGCGGCGGCGGTCCGGTCCACGGCCCCGAAGCGCAGCACGACCGCCACCTCGTCCGGGCCGACGACCATCAGGCCCGTCGCGGCCCAGGCCACGACCACCACGCCCAGCAGCGCCGACAGGGCCCGGCTCAAGGGCGCCCCTCGGTGAGCACGTCGAGCAGTGGGTGATCGGGGGTGAGCACCAGCACGGTGCCGTGGTCGAGCACGGTGTCCGCAGCGTCCAGGGTGCGCAGGAATCGGTAGAAGTCCGGGTCCTGGGCATAGGCCCCGGCGTACAGGCGAGCGCTCGCCTCCTCGGACCGCGCGGTGATGACCGCGGCGTCCTTGTCCGCACCGGCCAGGATCTCCGCCGCCTCGCGATCGGCCCGGGCGCGGATGGCGATGGCCTGTTCCTCGCCCTCGGAGCGGTAGGCGTTGGCGATGCGGCGGCGCTCGGCCCGCATGCGCTCGTAGATGGACTGCTCGTTCTGCAAGGGCAGGCCCAGGTGGCGCAGGCGCAGCTCCTGGACCTCGATGCCCAGCCGGGTCGCGGCGCCTTCCTTGACCTGGGCCAGGGCCACGGCCGGCAGGAGCGAGCCGGCCTCGGCCCGCACGGCCAGCAGGTCGGCGTAGGCCACCTGGCCCAGGCTGGCCGCCAGCCGGGAGACCACCAGGTCTTCGAGCCGGGCGGCGCCCAGCTCCGCCGTGCCCACCGCCTCCAGGAAGCGCAGGGGGTCCTGGATGCGCCACACCGCAAAGGCCTCGACCACCAGGTTCTTCTTGTCCTGGGTGAGCACCTCGATGGCCTCGACGCTCAACATGCGCGAGCGGCTGTCGTAGCGACGGACCTGTTCGACGGGCCAGGGCAGGCGCAGGTTCAGGCCGGGCTCGGTCACGGTCTTCACCGGTGCCCCGAGGCGGGTGACGACCCCGAGCTCTCGGGCGTCCATGGTGAAGACCGACGCGCCGAGCACCAGGGCCAGGGCAGCACCGATCAGAAGGGTCTGGCGGTTCATGGGGAACCTCCGGGGGAGGGGGGGGCGTCGAGCACGACGTGTACATCGGGGTCGGCGAACACCAGGTGGGCCGGCGCCAGGCGGGCTTCGGTGGCCTCCTGTTCCAGGCGCAGCCGGGTGAGGGTGGGGGAGCGCTCACCGCCGCTCTCCAGGGCCTCGAAGCGGGCGATGGCGCCAGCGGCGCCGGCTTCTTGCCGTGCGGCCTGGCCCAGCGCGGCCTCGAGCCTGGCCAGCGCTTCGCCGCGGGCCTTGGGAAGCACGTCTGCGGCGTAGGCCTGGGCGTCGTTGATGGTCCGGGCTTTCTCCTCGTCGGCGGAGATGACGTCCAGGAAGGCCTGTGTGACCGGCGCGGGGACCGCGACAGTGCCCAGGTGCACGGCGGTGACGCTGACGCCCAGCCCCACCCGGTCGGCGGCGGCCTGTGCCTGGGCCCGGACCTCGCTCTCCAGGGCCGCTCGCCCGGTGGTCAGGACCTCGTCCTGGGTCCGGCGGGAGAGGGCGGCGACCAGGGCGGAGCGGCCCAGGCCCTGCAGCTGGGCGGCGGGGTCGGCGGCGGCGAAGAGCGCAGCGTGTGGATCGCTGGCGGCGTACTCCAGCACGGCCTCGACGGAGACCATGGACTGGTCGCCGCAGAGCAGCGCGCTGTCGGCCTCGACCAAAGTGACCGGTCGGACCCGGGCGACGTCGACCGCCGTGACCCGCTCCAAGGGCGGCGGCAGGCGCAGGACCAGTCCCGGATCGGCGGCGTCGGCCAGAGGGCGGCCCAGACGCTCGATCACGGCGGCCTGGCCCGGTTGAACCAGGTGCAAGCCACCGGCGAGCCAGACGGCAGCCAGGGCCATGCCCCAGGCGCGGGTGGGCAGGAGACGCAGCCCCAGGGCATCCAGCGGCGCCTGCTCGACGGTCTGGTGGACCTGCTGGCTCGGGATGCGGTCCTTGAGCGCGGCCAGCAGGACGCCCCAAGCCTCGAGGCCGAACAGGCCACCCGCCACGACCATCAAGGCCACCGACCCGCCGTGGCCCATGAGCCCGAAGAGCTCGCTCGCGGCGACGGCGGCGAGGGCCAGGGTCGCCAGGGGGCGCAGGTCGCGGTCCCCCTCGGGCTCTGCCGCAGCCAGGGCGCGGTCGGCGAGCAACACGGCCAGGGCCAGCCCGGCAGCGACCAAGGACGAGCCCGTCGCCCCGGCCTGGAGGTGCAGGACGAGCCCCCCGAGGGCGACCGCCGCGAAGGCCCCGAAGCCCCAGCGCAGCGGCTGGCCGAAGCGGCCATCCAGCAGATCCGAGGCCGGTGCGGGCCCCAGGCGCAGCACGCCCACCAGGCCCGCCCAGGCCAGCAGGGCGCCAGCTGGGGCCCCCTCGAGCAAGGCCAGGACCGCACCACCGTTCACGAGCGCCAGGCACAGCACGAGGCGGAGCCAGCGGCGGCCCAGGGTCTCGGGCGCCAGCCGCACGTTCTCCGACGCCGGGGGCGCGTCATCGGACACGGCGAGGGGGTAGAGCAGGCCGGCCACGACCAGGCCTCCGCCCAGCCAGCCGATGGGCGCCAGGTGCTCCCCGTAGAGCGCCACGCCGATGAGCGTGACGAACACAACCTCGGACATCGACAGCACTGAGGCCAGGCCCGCCGAGATCTCCTTCATCGACAGGTTCAGCAGCCAGAAGGGCACGTTGGTGCTGATGACCGCCAGACCCACGACCCACAGCAGCGAGACGGCGCCGATGGCCAGGCCCTGGGTGAACGCGGCGACGATGAGCAGGGCGACCGCCGCGACGCACCAGGCCACGAAGAGCGTGCCCAGGATCGGCGTGTTCTCCCGCCGGGTCGCCCGGGTGCAGACCAGCACCGCCGCGTAGCCCACCGCGCTTACCAGGGCGGCCAGGTCCCCCAGCAGGAAGCGGGGGTTGGTCATCTTGGTGAACTGGACGATCGACACGCCGGAGAGCAGAGCGACGCCGAGCACCGCGACCAGGGCCCCGGTCATGGCCGAAGCCGACGGCCGCTCCTTGAAGGCCCACCAGGCCAGCGGGAATGCGGCCACCGGGGCCAGGTTGTGCAGGAAGATGGTGTTCGCGGCCGTGGTCAGCGCGTAGCCGGCCACAAAGGTCGACGACGCCAAGGCCAGCGCCAGGCCGTACCAGACGCCGAGCTTCAGGGTGCGCGGGGCCGGTCGGAGCGCTCGCACGCCGCCTTCTGCGGCGACGGCCCAGATGCCGAACACCAGCGCGACGATCACCGCCCGCCACGCGGCGACCGTCACGATCGGGGCATGGGCACCCCGGGTGAAGACCGGCATGAGGGAGAACGCGAAGAAGGCCCCGAGGGCCAACAGGTGACGCCGCGCGAGCATCGGCAGGAGTATACGAAGTGTCCATGCGCATCCGGTCCCTGCCCCCCCTCAAGCGGCGCCATCGTCGGCTGCTCCTGGGCTTGGTCGGCACCGCCATCGGACTCCAGCTGGTCCTGCTCGCGTGGCTCTGGACCCGACCCCTGCCCGATCGGCTGGATAGGCCGGGCCAGGGGCCCGCCGCGCCCCTGGGAGAGCGCTGAAGTCCGACGCGGGGAGAGGGAGTCGGCAGCACCGCGACGTTGGGGAAGAGGGGCCATGAAGGCCCTCTGTGCACGCGAGGACCGCATGACCCCACGCACGGCGCTCACCCTCCTCCTCCTGACGGTCGGCTGTGGCGAGCTCGGTCTCACGACCTTCAACGCCACCCCCGAGGCCACCATCACCTGGCCCGCCCCCGACGCCGTCGTGCACCCCGGGGTCACGACGCTCCTGGGCCGGGTGACGGACCTGGACGACGCGGTCGACGAGCTGCGGGTGGCGTGGTCCGTGGACGGACAGCCCGCCTGCGAGCCCGCGCCGCCGGACGCCGACGGCCGGGTGGCCTGCGACGTGGACCTGCGCCACGCCGAGGACCCGCAGACCATCACTCTGATGGTCTGCGACCCCGAGCTGGCCTGGGTCCGGGACCGGCTGAACGTGGACGTCCAGAATCCCTGAGTCACAGCGTCGGTCACTCGGGTTGATCCTGGCGAGCCTCAGACAAGTCGGACGCCTGGCGTCGACGCTGGGGCGCCGATGTGGCCCGCGTCACCTCAAGCCCCTGGGGCGGCGCCAGGCGTTCGAATCGTCGCGACTCGCCCATCAACCCGAGTGATCGGCGCCGTGAGATCAGCTCAGGAATGACTCCGGGTGGGTCGCCGGCTGGGGCAGGCAGGCGCGCAGAGCGTGCACGAGCGAAGGGGCGGGCGGAGGCACCTCGCAGACGGCGACCAGCCCCGGCAGAACCACGGCCTCCCACTGGGCCAGCTGGAGGCGCAACACCAGACGGCTGTGGGCGTCGACCCGCGGCAGGGCGGCATGCCAGGCCTCGCGTACCGCCTGGGCGATTGCGAGCACGGGCTCACCGGACAGCGCTGCCTGGACCTGAGGCTCGGGCTCGGACAGGGTGCCGAACAAGCCCTGGATTCGGCCCTGAAGCTCCTGGCGCATGCGCTCGCTCACCCAGCCCGTCACCGCCAGCGCCTCGCGGACTCGGGGGCCGGGCTCGTCACCTCGTGACGCCTGGAGGGCCTGGGCCGCTGCCAGCCGCTCCAGGGCTTCGAGCACCGCCGCGGCTTGGGAGAGCCAGCCACAGAGGGCGGGGTGCAGCCCCCTCACCGGCCGGGTCCCTGCTGGCGCGCCAGCCAGTCGGGGTGGTGGGCGGCGTAGAGGGCCAGGTAGCGGGGGGACATGGACCGCTCCATGCGCGTCCGGGCGTCCCGACGGGCTTCGATCACGGCTGGGTCGTCTGGCAGCACGGCCATCAGCGCGTTGGAGTGGTTGATCTCGTCGGCCAGGATCTCGCGGTACAGGCTGCGCACCTGGGGGTCGTCGACCGCGTCGGCGATGCGCAGGATCTGGCTGAAGTTCCGGCTCGACAGGCGCTCGTTCTCGGCGACGCAGGCCAGGGCCTCCTCCACCGAGCCCTGGCCGAAGTCCTGGAACACCCCATGGAAGGTGAAGTCGGTCTCGCGGTCGTCGACGACTGGGTCCCGACCGCGGGACCGCAGCAGGGCGCGGACCGCGTGGGCGTGCCGGTTCTCGTCCAGGAGCTGGCGGGTGAGCAGCGTGCGGTGACGCGCGGCCAGCGGCGACGCGAGCAGTCGGGCCAGCAGCTCGAGGGTCAGGACCTCGCCGTAGTAGTTCACCGCCAGCACGTCGTTCATGCGCTGGAGGTAGGCGGGGTCGGTCACGGGGGGAGGATAGCGCTGGGGGTTCTCGTGCGTGATGGGCGCGCCCGGCGCGGCCTGCAGGGGACGAACGTCCGTACTTCGGACGTTCGTCCCGCCCAACTCACTTGGAGGGGGTCAAAGTCCGAAGTACGGACGTTCGTCCCCTCCGCCGTGAGCTGCAGGGGACGAACGTCCGTACTTCGGACGTTCGTCCCGCCCAACTCACTTGGAGGGGGTCAAAGTCCGAAGTACGGACGTTCGTCCCCTCCGCCCCGAGTTGACGCCGACAATCGTCCGTACTTCGGACGTTCGTCCCGCCCAACTCAACTCACTCCGGCCCCTCCACCCACCAAGCCGGGTCCAGCGCCCAGACCGTCGCCTCGACCTCGCCCGGGGACAGCTCCCCGCTGCCGTCCAAGTCCAGCGCCGCGAAGTCCAGGTCTGGCGCGCCCACCTGGCTGGCCTCGGCCGGGGACACGGCCCCGTCGCCATCCAGATCCAGGACCGCGAACAGCGGTGCAATCCGCGCCGGGTGCACCGCCCGCATCGGCCGCTGGATCCACCACGCGGACACCCCGACCGCGGCGAGCGCCAGGCCCAGCAGCGCCGCCCTCACGGCCCCAGCTCCGCCACCAGCGCAAGCCACAGCGGACTCGCGGCCCTGGCATCCCACGGCAAGACACGGTCCTGATCGTCCCGCAGGCTCACCCCCTCCGGCGCCTGATCCGGCACCTGGGGTCCCAAGTCCGCCCGGTCCACCAACAACCGCCCCTCCCGACTCCGCGCCGACACCTGACCCAGCATGGACTCGCTGGTGACGACCCGGTCCGCCCCGCCGCTGCCCAACACCCGCCCCCGACCCACCGGCTGCAGACCGGCCAGCTCGCGCACCGTCGCGTAGACGTCGACCAGGGCCACCGGGTCGCTGACCACCCGGGGCGCCTGCCCGGGAATCCGGGTGATCAACACCACCTGCACATTGGTGTCGTACAGCGCCAGCCGGTGGTTGTATTGGCCGTGATCCCCCAGGTCCTCGCCGTGATCCGACAGGACGATCACCGCGGTCTGCTCGGCCTGGCCGGTGTCCTGGAGCGCATCCAACAGGACCCCCACGAAGAAGTCCGCTTGGCGCACCGCCGTGTCATAGGTGCCGTGCACGAAGGCCTGATCGTCCGCGGTCAAGGTCACCCGCCTCACATCGCTCCGAGCGGCGAAGTCCTCCAGGTCGGCAAAGGTGCGCGGGTCCAGGAAGGGCATGCCATCGGCACTGGTCAGCTGAGGCGGCCGGTAGTCCGGGTAGAGCACCCCATCCAGGATGCGCTCATAGGTGAGCGGCTGCCACGCCAGGTCCAGGAGCGGCCCGGCATAGCCAGGGGTCTCCGCTCGCTCGAACAGCCCCGGCTTCAGGTAGGGGGTGTGCACGTCGTAGCCGTGCACGAACAGCATCCAAGGCTCCCCACCTTCGGCCAGACGCTCCAGCGCCTCCAGCGCCTCGGGGACGGACTGGTGGAAGGTGCTGAAGGGCTGCCCCGACTGGTAGTGGTCGAAGCCTGTGTCCAGGCCGAAGACCGGGTCCAGATGACCCCCGGCCACGTAGCCCTCGGTCCGCCAGCCCCGGAGCTTCAGCGCCCCGGCCAGGGTGGGCACGCCGGGGTCCAGCCGAAAGGTCTCATAGGTCAGGGCCCCGAGCTCGCTGGGGTACCGGCCGGTGAACAGAGCGGTGTGGGAGAACAGGGTCTCGTTGGCCTGGGAGAAGGCCCGGTCGTATCGCTGTCCTTGGGCTGCCAAGGCGTCCAGCGCCGGCGTCAGGCTCCGACCATCCCGGCCCGCCCGGCCGAGCCGGTCCGCCCGCATGGTGTCGATGGACACGACCAGGAAGTTCAGGGGGCCGCTGGCCTGGACCGGGGCGCAGCCCGACAGGCCCAGGACGAGCGCCAGGGCCGCACCGCGCAGGGGCCCGGCTACCAATACCCAGCCTCTTCCAAGGCCTTGCGCAAGGCCGGGTCGATGGTGATGGCCTTCTCGCCGAGCGGCCTGGCGCTCACCTCGCGGTACCAGCCGCCGTGGGCCTGGCTCAGCCCATAGACCACCTCGGGGTTCGCCGCCGCGACGTCCACGCGCTCGTCCGGGTCCTCGTCCAGGGCATGCAGCGCCTGACCGCCCTCTCGTCCCACCAGCTTCCAGGGCCACGAAGTGACCGCCCAGCCGCCGTCCCCGGTCTCGGAGAACGCGGGTCCTGCCGGCCCCACGGCTTCTCCCCGGAGCAGCGGCGCCAGGCTCTCTCCCTGGGCCTCCCAGTGCACCGGCAGCCCCAGCCAGTCCAGCACCGTGGGCATCACGTCCACAACCTCGACCTGGCGGTCGGTCCGGCCCGCCGCAATGCCCGGCCCGCGCACCATCAGCGGCACGTGAACAACCCCCTGGTACAGGTCCTGGCTGCCGAAGCGGTCGTAGCTGCCGTGCTCTCCCAGGGTCTCGCCGTGCTCGGCGAGCACCACGACCAGAGTGTCGTCGGCCAGGTCCCGGGACGCCAGCGCCGCGAGCAGCCGTCCGACCCCGGCGTCGTTGGCCGCCACGCCCTGGTCGTAGCAGTCGACGACCGCGGTCCGATCCGCTGCAGACATCAGGGTGGGGTCCAGCCCCTTGAGGGTGACCCGCTCCAGCACCCGCCCGGCCAGGGGCTCCCCGGGCACCGGAGCCGCACCGCCACGGCAGTAGGGGTCGTGGGCGTCGTAGCTCTGGACCAGCATCAGGAAGGGGCCCGCCCCGACCCCATCGAGCCACTCCACAGCGGCGTCCAGGGTGCCGCTCAGTGGGCGCACCGGCGCACCGGCCGTGTCGTCGTCGTACACGTCGAAGCCCTGGGTCAGGCCCAGGCTGGCGTCCAGGTCCAGGCCCGAGACGAAGGCCCCGGTGGCGTAGTCGTAGAGCTTCAGGACTTCGGCCAGGGTCATGGCCTCGTCGGGCAGGGCCTGGCCCCGGCGCTGGATCCCATGGCTGGTCGGGTAGCGGCTGCTCAGCAGCGTCGCCTGGGCCGGCAGGGTCCAGTAGGACTGGGCCACCGCTCGCTCGAACACCAGGCCGCTGGCGGCGAATTCGTCCAGCGCCGGGGTCGCGGGACCCCCGTAGGGCCCGAGCCGGTCCCGGCGCTGGGCCGTCAAGGTCACCAGGACGACGGGGGTCGCCCGGTCATCGCCCCGCTCCTCGACGCCCACCGCCGCTGGCTCCTGGGGCTCGTCGGCCGGACCCGTCCCAGCCCCGGTGCAGGCCAGCCAAAGGCCGATCACCGGTGCTCGCCGCTCTTGCCCCGAGGCGGGTTGTACAGGCCGTCTCCTCCACGCCGCCGCACGAACTTGTGCAGTGCCTGCTGCAACGCCCCCAGTGTGTCGTGGTCGGTGAGGGACAGGTCCTGGCGCTCGCCGGGGTCCGAGCCCACGTCGTAGAGCTCGGTGGTGAAGAAGTCGAAGGGGGCAATGCTGTGGGTCAACAGCTTCTTGCCCCCTCGCTCGATGGACATGGTCATGCGGTCCGGCTCGGGCTCGCGCTCGGGACTGCCGAAGCAGAACAGATCCACCGGCGCCAGGGACTGGCCGAGCATGGCGGGCATGACGGAACGACCCTCGGCCCCATCGTTGGCCGGCAGACCCAGCAGGTCCAACATCGTGGGCAGCACGTCGACCAGGGACACCGGGTCCGGGATGCGCAGGCCCTCGGGGCCGTCCGGGTGCCGGATGATCAACGGCACCCGGGAGATCTCCTCGTAGGGCGCCTGGCTCGGGTAGCTGAACAGCGTGTTGTGCTCCAGCAGGTCCAGCCCGTGGTCCGACGTGAGCACCACGATGGTCTCGTCGTCGAGCCCGTGCTTGTCCAGGGCGTCCAGCAGCTGACCCACGTAGCGGTCCGAGTACTGCACCCCAGCGTCGTAGCGGGCGTTGATGTGGGCCACGTCGGCCGCCGTCATCGTCGCCGCGTTGCCCCCCCGCCGGTGCACCACCCGGCCAAAGGTGCGCTTCTTGATGCGCAGGTCCAGGGACTCCTGGTCCCAGAGCCCGCTGTAGTCGGGGTCGAAGGCCCGGGTGTCCCCGTCGGCGGGAAGGTCCAGGGGCGGGTGCACGTCCATCAGGTGCACGAACAACAGGAACTGCTCCCGCTTGTGGGCCTTCAACCAGTCCAGCACCTCGGGCACGAGCACGTCCGACGTCTTGCGCGGCGGTCGGGGGCCCTTGCTGGAGAAGTCCACCGGGATGTCGGACCACGTCTGGAAGCCCTGGTTCAGCCCGAATTGCTGGTTGAGGAAGATGCCCGACACAAACCCTGCAGTGCTGTAGCCGAACAGCCCCAGGGTCTCGGCCAGGGTCACGTGGGGGTCGGCGAGCTGCTCGCTGGCGTTGTAGGTGCCGTGGCTCAGCGGGTGCAGGCCGGTGAACAGGCTCGCGATCGATGGCAGGGTCCAGGTGGCCGCCGTCTGGGCCCGCTCGAAGGTCATGCCCTGGTCGGCCAGGCCGTCGATCCGGGGACTGACCCCCGGGCGGTCGTGGCCATAGGTGCCGAGCCTGTCGGCCCGCAGGCTGTCCACCACCACCACGAGCACGTTGTGCTTCTGCCGGTCCAGCAGGGTGCTGTCCCCCGCCAGTCCCTGGCAGCTTCCGAGCGCCAACAGTCCGAGTGCGATCACTGCAGGAGTCCCTCTGCGTCCAGGGCAGCGTAGATCTGCTCGGCGACGAAGCGGTTGCCCTGGGGGCTCAGGCGCAGGTTCAGGGTCGGGTGGAGCAGGGCCGCGCGGGCCGGGTGGGCGGCGATGGCCCCCTGCAGATCCACCAGAGGCACGCCATAGGCGCCGGTCACCTCGGCGATGACCGGGCCCTGGGCCGGCAGCGACGAGAGGTTCTCCACGATCACCGGAATCCCGCGGGCGTCGGCGGCGCGCAGGATCTCCTGGAGGTTGTGGGCCAGCACGGTGCGGAAGCGCGCCTCGGCCTCGGCCGCGGAGACCGCGGGTTGGTCCCCTGTGGTCGCCTCGTAGACCCCGAAGCGGGCCGCGCCGCCCTGGTCGCCGTCCTGCTTGGTGAACAGGGCGTCCAGCTGGACCCGGGCCTGCTCGGGCAACGGCTCGCCGGTGCTCCGGGACCGCTCCAGGGCCTGGTAGAAGTCCAGCATGTCCCGGGCCTGGACCATCGACGGCATCGCCGTCACGACCTCCTGGAGCACCCGGATGGCGTCGCCCAGGTCGCCGAAGAGCGCGTAGTAGTCGGCCAGGCGCAGCTTGTAGACCATCGCCTCGAGGGGGTCGTCGTCGGCCACCTGGCGCTTGGTGCGCTTGAGCTGGCCGTACAGGATGGTCTGGTAGTCCGGGGTCGCGGTCCGGGCGCGGTCAAGCTGCCGTGCCGCTTCGGCGTGGCGACGCTGGCCGGCGTGGATGCGCAGGAGCTGCCGGTGGTGGTGGCTGGCGGGTCGCCCGCCTTCGAGCTGCAGGGCCTCCTCGTGGGCGTGGATCGCCCGGTCGTGGTCCAGGCGCTTCTCGGCCAGCTTGGCCAGCTCGGCCCACGCCTGGGGGTCGCCGGGCGTGTCCTGGACCGCGGCTTCGGCCTGGAGGATGGCGTGGGAGAGCTGGTCGTCCCCGTCGTCACCGCCCGGACCCGCACTCCACCAGTCCTCAGGCAGCCCGGTCTCGGGCGGCGGTGGTGTCAGGGCCAGCTTGAGGACCCGGTAGAGCACCAGCTTGGACAAGGCCCGGTCCACCTTGCGCCGGCTCCCGGAGCGGCCGGTGGCGGCCTCGGCCGCGTCGTCGGCGGTGTAGGTCAGCCGGTCGTTCACGTTGACGATGACCACCTGGGGCTCTGCGTCGTCCAGCATCGCGTCGATCCAGGTCGCGAAGTAGGCGATGGACTTGCCGCGAATGCCGCCGTTCACGACGCTCAGGTCCAGCTCGGGGTCGCGCTCGCCGATCAGCGCCTCGAGCTGTCGGGGGTAGCTCTCGTGGGGCTCGGAGCCGACCCCGACCGTGTAGCAAGCCCCCAGGGCGAGCACGCGGTGGTCGGACAGCCCCTCGCTCTGCTTGTGGGACTCGTCGAGCTGGCGCACCACGACCCCGGCCAGCTGGAGCAGGACCTCGAGCACGACCAGCCCGCCGACGAGACCGCCGACGAGTGCCGCGAGGCGACGGGGGGCGCGGGAAGTCACTGCTGCTCAGAACAGGCTGTAGATGAAGTCCATCTGCCGGTTGCGCAGCAGGTACACCACCACCAGCAGCCCCCCGACCAGGACGGCGAACAGGCCGCCCTGCCACCAGGCCTGCTCACGTGCCATCAGTCCTCGGATGCGCTCCAGCACTGCGCACGAGCTTACCGCGATCCGTTCGGGGCAACGCGTCCACCAGCACCACCCGGGCCGGCACCATGTAGGCCGGCAGCAGCGCTCTGCAATGGGCGACCAGCTCCTCGGGCACAGCGGCGCTCACCACGCGGGCCTCCAGTCGCTTGGCCCCCTCGTCGTCCACAAAGGGCACGACCAGCGCCTCGCGCACCTGGGCATGGCTGGCCAGGGCCGCCTCGACCTCCTCGGGCTGGACCCGGAAGCCCTGGACCTTGAGCATGGTGTCCGCCCGGCCCAGGAAGCGCAGCTGGCCATCGTCCCCCCAGAGCACCCGGTCCCCGGTCCGGTACCAGCGCTCGCCGTTCTCTTCGACCAGGCAGGCGGCCGTGCGCACCGGATCGCCGTGGTACCCAGTCAGCAGGGACGGGCCCGCGACCCAGAGCTCGCCCGCCACGATGCGCAGCCGGGCCCCGCTGGCGGCCGTGCCGATGGGGAGCTCCTGGCTGGGGGGGGCTGGCACCTCGTACCAGGTGCACACGTTGGTCTCGGTGGGCCCGTACAGGTTCGCGAAGCGGGCCTGGGGCAGCGCATCCATCAGGCGGGCCAGCGGCGCGGTGGGGAAGACCTCGCCGGCGAACAACACCACCCGCAGGGCCGAGAAGTCACAGGCCGCCAGGTCTGCCTGGAGCAGCCGCACCAGCGCGCCAGGGACCGAGTACCAGACCGTGATCCGCTGGTGCTGCCAGAAGGCGGCGAGGGTCGCTGGAAAGGCCGACGCACCCGCCGGGGCGATCACGGCGGTCGCGCCCCCCGCCAGGGCCCCGAAGATCTCCAGGGTCGACAGGTCGAAGTGCAGGGGCGACACCCCACTGACCCGGTCACCGGGCCCGATGCCAAAGGTCTCCACCGACCAGTCCACGAACGCCCGCACCGCCCGGTGGCTCAGGGCCACGCCCTTGGGGGAGCCCGTGCTGCCCGACGTGTACAACAGCACCGCCAGGTCTTCAGGTCCGCCGCGGACCGGGGCCACCGCTGGGCCCAGGGTTGCCTCCCAGTCCGCGTCGAGGCCCGGCCAGCGCCGCGGCCGGGGGCCCAGGACCAGCAGCCGGTCGACGGGGGCTGCCTGGAGCAGCGGGGCAAGGCGTCGCCCCCAGCGCCCAGCGGTGATCACGACCCGGGCCCCGGCGTCTTGGAGGATCACGGCGTTGCGCGGCACCGGCGCCACCGGGTCCAGCGGCACATAGGCCGCTCCGGCGAGCAGCACCCCGTAGATGGCGACCACAGCAGCCGCAGAGCGGTCGAGCACCAGGGCCACCCGGTCTCCGGGTCGGACGCCGGCGTCGACGAGCCAGCCCGCGACCCGCCCAGCCTGCTCGGCGAGGGCCCCGTAGCGCAGCTCGTCGTCGCCCACGCGAACCGCCACGCCCTGGGGCCACCGGGCCGCAGCACCGGTCAGGGTCTGCCAGAGCATCACAGCCCCATCGCGCGCGCCACCAGGTTGCGGAGCACGTCGGCTGTGCCCGAGTAGGCCTGGCTCATCAGGGCATCCCGCAGGTCGCGCTCCAGCCCCAGCTCCCGGCTGAGGCCCAGAGCGCCGTGGACCCGGACCGCGTCCAGGCAGGTCTGGACCAGAGCGTCGCCCACGACGATCTTGCACAGCTCGGCGTGGGCGCCGGACTGGCGCTGGTCGCGGCGCCACGCCGCCTGGTACAGCGCCAGCCGCGACGTCTCGAGCCGGGCCTGCATGTCCACGAGCCGGTGGGAGACCGCCTGGAACGAAGACAGCGGCTTGCCCCCGACCCGCCGGCCCCGCGCGTGCTTGACCGACGCCTTGATCACCCGGGCCATCGCCCCCAGGCCCGCCGCCAGGATGCCGATGCGCTCCCAGCCCATGCTGGACATGAACACCAGTGCCCCGGAGCCCTCGTTGCCCAGCCGGTGGTCCACGGGCACCCGGCAGTCCTGGAGCACCAGCTCGCCCAGGGGCGCCGTGCGCAGGCCGACCATGTCCTCGGCCGGGCCCAGGGTGAGGCCTGGGGTGCCTCGGGGCACCAGGAAACAGCTCAGTGCCCCCAGCGCAGCGCCCTCGCCGGTGCGGGCGAAGACCACGGCCACGCTGCAGTGGGGCGCGTTGGTGACCCAGGCCTTGGTGCCGTTGAGCACGTAGTGGTCACCGTCTCGCACGGCCCGGGTGCGCAGGGAGAAGGCGTCGGAGCCGGACTCGGTCTCGCTCATGCCGTGGGCGGCGATGCACTCCCCGCTGGCGAGCAGCGGCACCCACTGGGCCTGCTGCTCCGCGGTCCCGAACTCCAGGATCGGCACCAAGCCGGCGAACAGGTGGGCGCTGGCCGCGAAGAGCAGCCCGTTGTCCTCGCAGCCCTGACCGAGCCCCTCGAGCATGGCGCAGGCATCCACAAGGCCCAGGCCCGAGCCGCCCAGCTCCGGGGGGGCGATGGCCCCGGCGAGCCCGAAAGACGAGGCCTTGTCCCACAGCGCCGCCGAGAAGGTGCCGTCCCGATCCCGCTGGGCCAGGGTCGGGTCGGCCAGCTCGCGCTTGGCGAAGTCCCGGGCGCGGTCCCGGAGCACTTCGGTGTCGGTGGTGAGCCCGAACCCCACGCCCTCAGCCACCCCCTGCGGCGCGGACCTGGGCGGCGATCTTGGCCACCGTGTCGAAGCGGTCCATCGTGATGTCGCGCATCTGGACCTGGACCCCAAAGGTGTCCTGGAGGAAGGTCAGCACGAGCATGAAGCCGAAGCTGTCCAGGATGCCCTCCTCGAACAGGTCCTCGTCCCAGTCCACGGGGCCTTCGCCCCCCAGGAACTGGCTCACGATCCAGGCCTCGACCTGGGCGGCGATGGGATCGGTCTCGGACACGGCGCCAGCTCCGGGGACGGCAGAGCCTACCAGCGGGGGCGTGTAGGACTCCGGCCGCTCAACGACTGAGGGAGATGGTCCGACGACTCCGTGAGAGGCACAGACTTCCTTCCAAGGACACTTCCATGTTCCAGACCGCACTGTTGTTCGCGCTCGCGACCGTTCACGCCCAGGAGGCCGAAGAGGCTCCCGAGAGCACCGACGCAACCGAGACCGAGTCCACCGACACCGAAGAGGCCCCGGAGACCGAGAGTGCACCGGAGGAAGGCAAAGGTACGGACGACGCCGCCGAAGCCGCGCCAGAGGCCGCACTGGAGCCGCTGGACACCAGCCGCGACGGCTACACCCTGACGCTCCCCCGACACCAGTTCATGACCGGCCTGGAGATCGTGGCCGGGGTCTGGACCGTCGGCAGCTACGCCCTGCTCCTGGGCTCGTCCTACAAGCTGAACAAGGCCTTCGAAGACGGCGGCACCATCGGAGAATTCGCAGCCGGTGGCCTGGGCGTGATCCTGGGCTACGGCAGCTACATCGCCAGCTCGTGGTTCTGGGTCTGGAAGGCCAACAAGCACGCCAAGAAGCTGCGCTACTCGGGCCTGGCGGTGAACCGTCTGCCCGTGCTCGGCATGATCGGCGGCGGCGCCCTGGCGCTCGGCTTCTACATCGGCGCCCTGAGCGCCAAGTCGGCCAACACCAGCCTGTTTCTCAGCCGCGCCATGCTCGGTTCGATGGCCCTGGTCCCCGCCTTTGGCACGGTCCAGTTCGTCCAGAACATGAAGGCCGGGCGGATCCTCCAAGGCCGCGAGCTCGCCGTCTTGCCGATGATCTACGAGGACCGGCCGGGCCTGATGTTGGCGATGACTTTCTGATGGGCGCTTGACGTCCTACCGATCGGTAAGCAAGTAGGGGGGCATGTCCTCCCGCACCGATCTCCAGCGCCTGGGCGCCCTGGCCCGCCCCGAAGTGAAGCCCCTTGCCCTGGGCACCCTGGCCCTCGCCATCGCGTCGGCCATGACCCTGTCCTACCCCCTCATCGTCCAGAAGATCGTGGACGGCATCGACCAGGGCGGCGGCCGGGAGCTGGTGGATCGCTACGTGATCCTGCTCCTGGGTCTGTTCGCCATCGGCGCAGTCATGGGTGCGCTGCGGGCCTACATCTTCACCGCGGCCGGGGAGCGGGTCGTGGCCCGGCTGCGAGAGCAGCTCTACACCGCCATCACCAGCCAGGAGATCGCGTTCTTCGACGAGCGGCGCACCGGCGAGCTCACCAACCGCCTGGCCGCCGACACCACCGTGCTGCAGAACACGGTCACCGTGAACGTGAGCATGTTGCTGCGCTTTGCCGTGACGGGCACGGGCGCCATCGCCTTCTTGTTCTACACCTCCTGGCAGCTGACCCTGGTGGCCCTGGCTGTCGTGCCGGTCGTGGCCATCGGGGGCGGGGTCTACGGCCGCCGGATGCGCAAGATCAGCCGCGACGTCCAGGACGCCCTCGCCCGCAGCACAGAGGTCGCCGAGGAGACCATCGCCGGCATCCGTACCGTGCGGGCCTTTGCCCGGGAGCCGTCGGAGCAGGCCCGCTACAGCGCCGCGGTCCAGGAGTCCTATGCGCTGGCCCGCTACCGGGCGCGCATCATCGCCGTCTTCCGCGGGGTCATGGGCTTCGGCTCCTACGGCGCCGTGGCGCTGGTGCTCTGGTACGGCGGCACCCTGCTGGTCGAGGGCGCCCTGACCCTGGGCGAGCTGACCAGCTTCCTGCTCTACACCCTGACCGTCGCCTTCAGCCTGGGTGCGCTGAGCGGGCTGTACGAGGACTTCATGAAGGCTCTGGGGGCCAGTGAGCGGGTCTTCGCGCTGATGGACCGGGAGTCCCGGGTCGGCGGCGGCACCACGCGGCTGCCCAGCGTCCGGGGCCACGTGGTGCTGAGCGGGGTGGACTTCGCCTACCCCAGCCGCCCGGACCTGTCGGTCCTGTCCGGACTGGACCTGACCCTGTCCCCGGGCGAGGTGGTGGCCCTGGTGGGACCTTCGGGCAGCGGCAAGAGCACGGTCGCCACGCTGCTGTCCCGGTTCTACGACCCCACGGCCGGCGCCATCGCACTGGACGGCACGCCCTACTCGGAGCTCGACGCGGACTGGCTCCGGGAACAGGTGGGCGTGGTCAGCCAGGAGCCCATCCTGTTCGCGACCACCATCCAGGACAACATCCGCTACGGCCGGCCCGACGCCACCCAGGACCAAGTCCGCGACGCTGCACTGGCGGCCAACGCCGCCGAGTTCGTGGAGGGTTTTCCAGAGGGCTACCAGACCCTGGTGGGCGAGCGCGGGGTCAAGCTCTCGGGTGGGCAGAAGCAGCGCATCGCCATCGCCCGCGCCCTGCTCAAGGACCCCCGGGTCCTGGTGCTGGACGAGGCCACGAGCGCCCTCGACGCCGAGAGCGAGCACCTGGTGCAAGAAGCCCTGGACCGCCTGATGCAGGGCCGCACCACCATGGTCATCGCCCACCGCCTGAGCACGGTCAAGGACGCCGATCGGGTGCTGGTGCTCGATGGCGGGCGGGTGGTCGAGCAGGGCAGCCACGACGAGCTGCTGGCTGCGGATGGTCTGTACAAGCGGCTGGTGGAGCGGCAGTTCGCGGCCTGAGGCCCCGAAGTCGCCGGACGGCAGGTCCCGCACGCAGGTCCCACCCCAACGCGACAGGCAGTGCACAGGTCCCACCCCAACGCGACACTTCCGTCACCAGGGGCGCCTGGTGGCGCTCCCAGCGGCAGATCCGGGCCGGGATCGGCCACCAGAGCACCAATTTGTCGCGTCCGCTTGGGACCTGTGCATCGGCTGTCGCGTTGACAGGGGACCTGCGTCACCCCTGTCAGGTTCTCGACACCCCCCCAGCTCCCGGCCGCGCAGCCGTGCCGGTTCGGAGCTGGCACGGTCCGTGCTCATGGCCAGGCCATGGCGTTTCACCACACCTGTCGCTCGCTGCCGGGATCCCTGGCCTTTCGCACCCACGCCGAGGCCGGGCTGCTCTGGGACCTGGTGCTCCGCCACGTGCCCGATCCCCTGGCTCTCTGCCTGATGCCGGACCACGTCCACCTGCTCCACAGACGAGACGTCCACCACAGCCTGGGCCAGGCCCTGGCGGCCTTTGCCCAGGCTCGCAATCATCGCCGCGGCCACCGCGGAGCGGCCTGGCAACGGCAGCCAGCCCCGGAGCCCTGCGACGGCCCCACCAAGACCCGGCGCTCCGAGCGCTACATCCACCTGAACCCCTGCCGCGCCGGCCTGGTCTCTGACCCTCTCGCCTGGCCATGGTCGACGCACCGGGATCGGCTGGGGCTGGCGGTGCCGACCCGGGTCACCGTGGTGCCGAACCCCCACGGCTTCCACGCCTATGTCTCAGCCGACCCGACCGTGCACGTCAACGGCACACCCCTCCCTGCGATCACCGAATCGGCCACGATCGACGACATCGCCGCAGCGGTCTCCGCGCTGACCCGCTCGACGGCCGACCAGCTGGACCATCGGGGCCCGCCGCGACACACGCTCATCCGCAGCCTGCGCTGCCTGAGCGACCTGTCCGTGGCAGACCTCGCCCGAGCCACTGGCCTTCACCGCGCCACGCTCTACCGGGTGCCCGGCATCTGGACACCCGACGTGCGGACCGTGGCCCAGGTCCTGGGCGACCCGCGCTTTGCAGCCCTGCAGCCCTGGGATCTGAGGCGGATGGCCGGTTGGGGCCGCTATCGATCGCGGCGCTGAGCGCTGGTTGTCGGGATCCAGCGGCCCCTGCGTCCCACCCAAGGCCACCACGGCGATAGTCACCAGCCGTGATCACCGCACTCCGAGGCGTCTTCTGGGTCTGCGTCTACGCCCTGGTGGCGCTCGCACCCCTGTTCGCCGCCCTGGTGGACCGGGCGCCCGGTCAGGGCTGGGTGGTGGACTTCTCGGTGGGCCTGGGGTTCTCGGCCCTGGTGATCTTCGTCCTGCAGTTCGGGCTGGTGGCCCGGTTTCAGCGCGTCTCCGCCCCCTTCGGCATGGACGCCCTGATCCAGTACCACCGGCAGATCGCCGGGGTGGCCCTGGCCTTTGCGCTCCTGCATCCCATGCTGCTGTTCGCCGATGACCCGTCGAAGCTCGCGCTGCTGGACGTGCGCACGGCCCCGAACCGGGCGCGCTTCGCGCTGACTTCGGTGGTGCTGCTGCTGGCGCTGGTCGGGACGAGCATCTGGCGGGAGCGCCTGAAGCTCTCGTATGAGGCCTGGCAGCGCCTGCACGGCGCGTTGGCCTTGGGCGTGGTAGCGGCAGCCGTGCTCCACGCCGTCGGGGTCGACCACTACGCGACCACCCCCGCCCAGCAGGCCCTCTGGTGGATGCTCGGGGCTGGCCTGGTGGGCGTGGTGCTCTGGCAGAGGCTGCTTCGGCCCTTGCGACTACGGGCGCGGCCCTGGCGCGTCGCAGAGGTGCTGCCCGAGCGGGGCCGAGCCACGACCTTGGTCTTCGAGCCGGTGGGACACGCGGGAATGACCTTCTCGCCGGGGCAGTTCGCCTGGTTGCGGATCCGCAAGAGCCCCTTCAGCATCACGGCCCACCCGTTCTCGTTCACGTCGAGCGCCGAACAGGCTGGAAGGGTCGCGATGACCATCAAGTCCCGGGGCGACTTCACCGCCGCGGTGGCCGAGCTGGTTCCGGGTGACCAGGCCACCCTCGACGGGCCCCACGGTCTGTTCAGCACCGACCGCTACGAGGGCCCGGGCTTCGTCTTCATCGGTGGCGGTATCGGCATCACCCCCCTGATCTCGATGCTGCGCACCATGGAGGACCGACAGGACCGGCGACCGGTGTGGCTGTTCTACGGCAGCCCCGACTGGGAGAGCGTCACCTTTCGGGAGGAGCTCGAGCGGTTGTCCCAGGTCCTGGCACTCACCGTGGTGCACACCCTGGACGACCCACCAGAGCACTGGTCGGGAGAGGTCGGCTTCGTCGGTCCCGAGATGCTCAGGCGCCACCTGCCCGAGCCTTTCGTGCGGCTCCAGGTCTTCGCCTGCGGTCCCCTGGCCATGATGGACGCGGTCGAGGACGCCTGTGCGAGCCTGGGCCTGCCCGACGAGCGCGTCCACACCGAACGCTTCGAGATGGTCTGACCATGCGACGAACCTGGACGACCCGCTTCGTCATCCTGACGGCTGTGCTGCTGGTCAGCGCCGCCGGGCTGTTCGCAGCGCTCCAGAACCCCCGAGCCACGGGCACACCGCTCGTGCTGCCCGGGCACACCGCGCCGGTGCGGCTGGTCCAGGTCTTCGAAGAGGCCCACTGGATCGAGCTGCCGCCCATCGTGCCGCCCCCGGAGCGGCTGCTCCACGACGGCTTCGAGCCCGAAGACCTGGCGGCCTGGCAGTCCGCGGAGCCCCAGGCACTTCAGCGCGTCCGGGAAGGGGTCGACGGCACCTGGGCCCTGGTCCTGGACGCCGGCGACGAGCCCCGTGAACTGCCCGAGGTGCGCCGGCGCATCGAGGTCTCACCAGGCCAGCGCTACCGGATCGCCGTCCAGGTACGGACCGAGGGCCTGGGCAGCGCGGCGACGGGCAGCGAAGGGGCCACGCTGTCGGTCACCCGGTTCTCGGCCGACGGCGTGGATGTGACCGAGGACGTGGGACCGCGGCTGCGCGGCGACACCCCCTGGCGCACCCTGGAGACCCTGGTGACCGCCGAGCCCGACACAGTGGCCTTTGAGCTGCGGCTCAGCCCAGGCACCGGGCAGACCCTCGGCCGGGTGCTGTTCGACGACCTGACCGTGGATCGCCTGGACCCACGAGCGGGCCTGCCACTGATGCGCAGCTGGACCGAGCACGCCCGCCCCGCGCCGTCGATCGACATCAAGACCGCCGCCCTGGGCCGCGAGACTCGGCCTGCCATCGCGCACCACGCCCCGGCCAGCTGGGGCTTTCAGGTCGACGTGCCCGACGACGGGGCGACCCTGCGCTTCGGCTGGGGACTGGGCGAAGGAACAGACGAAGCGGCCCGGGTGTGCCTGCGGGTGGACTGGGCCGACCAGCGCCTGGGCGGGACGCTGTTCGACGAGTGCCTGGCCGGCGACGAGGGCCGGGCCTGGGCCGACACCGCCCTGGCGCTGGACCGCGACGGCCCCTTGCGCTTCTCGGCGACCACCGCGACCCCCGACAAGATCACCGAGGTGTTTTGGAGCGACGTCAGGGTCGACGTGGCCCCGAGCGAGGCGCGGCCGAGCGTGGCGCTGTTGGTCATCGACACCCTGCGGGCCGACCACCTGGGCAGCTATGGGCACAGCGACCGTCCGAGCTCCCCCACCCTCGACGCCCTGGCGGCCGCGGGTGTGCGCTTCGAGACCGCGCGGGCGCCCTCGGGCTGGACCGCCCCCAGCATGGGCACCCTGGTGACCGGGCGTCTGGCCGCCGAGCACCGCGCCGGTACCCGGGTGGTTCGGGAACAGGCGCTCACCCGCGAGGCGCTGGGCGCCCGCCGCAAGAACCTGCTGGCCTACACCGGCATGACCCTGGAGCACCCCACCCTGGGTGAGCTGCTGGCCGGCGCCGGCTACGAGACCTTTGGCATCCAGTCCAACTACTTCTTCAGCCCGCCGATGGGCTTCGCCCGGGGCTACGGCCGCAATCAGAACTACAAGGGCAGCAGCCTCAAGGGCGCACGCAAGGCGGTCAAGGAGGTCCAGCGCTGGCTCGGGGACCGGGACGAAGACCGCCCCTTCCTGCTCAGGGCCCACTTCATCGATCCCCACATGCCGTACCGCATGCGCCGGCCCTGGGCCCCGGGCTTCACGCCGCCGGAGGCCCTGCCGGGGTTGGACCACGATCCCGAGCTTCCGGCCCTGGTGCTGCGCGACCTCCCCGCCAAGGAGCAGGCCCACGCCGACGCGGCCCAGGTGCTCTACGACGCCGACATTCGCTGGGTCGACGACGCCTTGGGGGAGCTGATCCCCCTGCTCGAGGCCCAGGACGCGCTGATCATCGTCGTGTCCGATCATGGCGAGGCCTTCCTGGAGCACGGTGTGTTCAGCCACGGCCACGGGCTCTACGAGGAGCTGCTGCGGGTGCCCCTGCTGGTGCGCCTGCCCGGGGGGGCGCTGGCTGGGACCGTGGTGGACCGCCCGGTGACCCTGCTGGACGTGGTGCCGACCATCCTGGGCCAGGTGGGGGTCGAACCGCCAACTGACCTGCCGGGGGTCGATCTCTTCGCGGCGGACCTGCCCCCGCCCGAGCCGTTCATCACCGAGTCCATGTACAGCGGGCCCGATCGCACGGGCGTCGTGGACGGGGATGTGAAGTACGTCTACACCCATCCCCCTGGGTTCCTGGGCTTCAACCAGGCCCGAGTCGAGCCGTCGGCCCGGGCGTACCGGGCGGTCGAAGAGCTCTATGACCTGGCCGCGGACCCGGGCGAGCAGCACAACCTCGCCCGCGAGCGTCCGGACCAGGTCGCCCGCTACCGCGCCCAGGTGCACGCCTGGCTGGCGAGCACCTGGCCGGGTCTGCACATCCGTTGCGACGGCACGACCGACGAACAGGTCCTGACTGCCAGCGAGTCCATCGGACAGATCTCGCCGTTCACCGTCGAGCCCAGCGACCGCATCGCCCTGGACCGCACCCGCCACCAGGTCACGCTGGGGCTGACCGGGGACTCGGACTGGCTCGCCGTGCGCCTGTTGGAGCCCCGGGCGACCGCGACCCTGGGCGACAAGACCTGGTCCCTGGGCACCGGCGAGCTACCGGCCGAGCCGCCGGAGCCCGGCCCCGGCTGCCAGGTGTGGGAGGTGCTGCACAGCGGCGCCGCGGCCCAGGACGTGGACAGCGAGACCTTCGCGGAGCTGGAGGCGTTGGGGTATGTGGAGTAGATCCCAGGCCCCCACCTGTGACCCCCTGTGACCCCCCGAACCCCACCCCGGGAGCGAGGTTGGATGCAGCCGCGATGACGCGGCCCTCCCCCCACACCCGGAGTCTCCCGTGCGCATGTCCACCCAATCGCTGCTGGCCCCCCTGTTCCTGATCGCCGCCACCGCTTGCAAGAGCGACGCCCCCGAGGACACCACCACCGGCATCCTCCAGGATCACTCCACGTTCTCGGTCGCCGGCGAGCAGCTCACCATCGACGTGCTCACCACCTTCGAGCCGGACTCGTCGGCCTTCGACGAGACCCAGCTCTACCCGGTCGTGGAGTACTGGATGACGATCGACGACCCCAGCATCGCCTCCTTCGACGGGCAGGGCCGCGTGGGCTGGGAGCGCACGCTCTCGGCCACAGGTGACATCCTCGAAGAGCAGCTCACCCTGGCCTACGACTGCCACAAGACCGGCGAGACCCCCGTGACCCTCACCCGGAGGGCCACCTGGTTCGGCCCCGACCTGGAGGACACCCAGGCCGCCGACCTGCCCTGGACCGACACCGAGGACCTGGGCGAGCCGGTCATGGCCACCCTGAGCTGCAAGACCACCCAGGGCGACTACCTGGTGCTGTGGGACCTGGAGCTCGCTGTGGTCCGAGTGGACGAGGACGGCGCCATCACGACCCTCGCGGTCAAGGAGTGGCTCTCCGACCTCGACGTCTACCCCTACGTGACGTCGGTGATCACCATGGACGGCCAGGTCTTCATGACAGGCCAGGACGACTGGGACGGCTCACCGATGTTGCTCTCCACGACGGACGGGTCGTCCTTCGAGAACCTGGCCAGGGACCAGGAGGTGGACACCTGGCTCGGCGCGGCCGCGTATGGCGACGGCGCGCTGCTCGCCGGCGGCTACGACGGCGGCTGGACCTGGTCCGCAGGGACCTGGACGCGCTGGGCCGAGACCCCAATGAGCCCCGGCTACCCCCTGACCTGGGCGGACGACCGCTTCGTCTCCCTGGACGGGAGCTGGACCGAGGACAAGGGGCAGACCTGGACCTCCAGCGCAGCGCCGCCGGAGCTGGGGCACCCCAGCTACTCCTGCATCACGGCCGGCGACGGACGGGTCGTGATCGGCGACTCCGGGGGCACGGGCTGGTTCTCGGACGACGGGGGCGAGACGTGGCAGCAGGCCACCCTGGACGAGCACGCGGGGTGGGCGTTCAGCCGCTGCTACAACGGGACTTACGGCGAGGGGCGCTTCGTGATGGCCATGGACGGCACCGGCGGCAGCGCTGCCATCTTGACGAGCACCGATGGCAGTCACTGGGAGGCGGCGTCCGTGCCCGACGGCGTGGCCAACATCACCCACGTGGTGCACGTGCCCAGCGAGGGCTTCATGGCCGCCGGCGAGACGCTGCTGCGCTCGGCGGACGGCCTGACCTGGACCGAGGTGCCCCACGACCTGCCCTTCGTGGCCCAGTGGATCGCGCCCCTGGGCGGCTGATCCCCAGCGGCCCGGGATCCGCACGGGGTCCCGGGCTGCTCAGGTCAGGGCGGATTCCCTGGTCATTCTGGGGTCGAAGTGGTAGCGCCACACCAAACATGGACATGGGTAGGATCCATGTGTATCTTGCGCCATGTCCAGCAGCCGCATCCAGGTCGTCCTCGACCCCGCCGAACGAGAGGCCTTTCGGGCCCAGGCCCGACGGGAGCGGCTGTCGTTGTCCGCCTGGATGAAGGCCGCCGCCCGGGATCGACTCGCCGCCGCCCAAGAAGTCCCGTTCCCCTTCGACGCGGCCGGGCTCGACGCTTTCTTCGCGGACTGCGATGCCAGGCGCACGGGCCATGAGCTCGACTGGGAGGACGCCAAGCAGCTGGTCGCCGAGGGCCTGGCTTCAGGGCGCTCCGAGACGTGATCTTCGTCGACAGCAACGTGTGGATGTACGCGGTCGGACGGCCCCACCCGCATCGTCAGTCCGCCCGGGACTTCCTGCGACAGGTGGCAGCCGGAGAGGCTCCTCCTGCCGTGCTCTCTGCCGAAGTGCTCCAGGAGCTCGTGCACGTCTACCTGGCCACCCGTAGGCCCCAGGTGCTCGACGACGCTCTGTCCCTGATCGCCGCCTCTGGGGCCCAGGTGTGGCCCGTCGAGCCGACCGACGTCCTGCTCGCCCGAGAGCTGGCCCGGACCTGGCCCTCGCTCACCGCCAGGGACCTGCTCCACCTGGCGTGCTGCCAGCGCCGCGGCGTGCGACAGATCAAGACCTGGGACCGGGCCCTCGAGGCCGCCTTCCCCACCACCTCGCGCAGGGGTCCCGCGCCATAATGATCGACCCCCCCGGCACGGGAGCCACGATGGCCCGCCCCTCCCCCCTCCTCCTGGCGCTCCTCCTCCTCCCAGGCTGTCGCAACCTGGGCATCGACAACCCGGGCGACACCGGGGACTTCGTCACCGCCTGCGAAGAGCAGCTCTGGCACCCCGACGCCGACGGCGACAGCCACGGCAGCACCGCAGGCGCGGTGAGCCAGTGCGAAGAACCCACGGTGGGCGACTGGACCCTGGACAGCGGCGACTGCGACGACGCCGACGCCAACATCTACCCGGGGGCCTACGACTCCTGCGACGGCCGGGACACCGACTGCGACGGGGCCACCGACGAGGACGACTGGGTGACCTGGTACGCCGACCAGGACCAGGACGGCTTCGGCGATGCCAGCGAGACGACCCTCGCCTGCGACGCCGAGCCCGGCCAGGTCGACAACGGCGACGACTGGGACGACGACGACCCGACGGTCTACCCCGACGCCCCCGAGCTCTGCGACGGCCTGGACAACGACCAGGACGGCGAGATCGACGAAGCCGTGCCGGTCTGGTACCGCGACGTGGACGGCGACGGCGTGGGCGGGGACGTCTCCCTGGAGAACTGCGACCCACTCGAGGGCCACACGGCCGAGACCGGCGACTGCGACGACAACGACGCCGCGACGTACCCCGGTGCGCCCGAATTCTGCGATGGCGTGGACCGGGACTGCGACGACGCCATCGACGAGCAGGCCACCGACAGCGTCTACTGGCTCGCCGACAGCGACGGCGACGGCTGGGGCGACGACGACCTGGACCACGCCGAGCTGGCCTGCAGCCCCAGCAGCGGGCACACGGACCAGGGCGGCGACTGCGACGACGACGACGACGCGGTCCACCCCGCCGCCACCGAGGACTGCGACGACACAGACCAAGACTGCGACGGGTCGGTCGACGAAGACGCGAGGGACGCCAGCACCTGGTACGCCGACGCAGACGGGGACAGCTACGGCGACCCCGACGCGGCGACCCAGGCCTGTGACCAGCCCGCGAACACCGTGGCCGACGCCTCGGACTGCGACGACCGGGACGCCGCGGTGAACCCAGAGCTCATCTGGCACCAGGACGCCGACGGCGACGGCTTCGGCGACCCGGACGCGACCACCACCGGCTGCGAGGCCCCGGCCCAGCACGTGGACGAAGCGACGGACTGCGACGACACCCACGCCGGCACCCACCCCGGCGCCACCGAGACCTGCGACGGCGTGGACACGGACTGCGACGGCACGGTGGACGAGGACAGCACCGACGCCCCCACCTGGTACGGCGACGCCGACGGCGACGGCTACGGACTGCTGTCCGACGGGACCGCGGCCTGCGACGCGCCGTCGAACACCGTGGCCTGGAGCACGGACTGCGACGACGGCGACGCCAGCGTGTCCCCTGCCGCCGCCGAGCTCTGCGACGGGGTGGACAACGACTGCGACCACGTGGTCGACGAGGACGGCGCCGACGACGCCGGTACCTGGTACGCCGACGCCGACGGCGACGGTCTGGGCGACCCCTACAGCACGACCGCGGCCTGCGAGGTGCCGGCGTCCTACACCGACAACACCGACGACTGCGACGACGGCGACGCCTCCGTCGGCGCCGCGAGCACCTGGTACGCGGACAGCGACGGGGACGGCTACGGCGACGCGGGCAGCACGACCGACGCCTGCGACGCCCCCAGCGGCACCAGCGCAGACGCCACCGACTGCGACGACACCAGCCCCGACGTGTACCCGGGCGCGATGGC
>Ga0114932_10000995_pt1 | contig 33331 bp, 29 predicted proteins | sample 2SBtaG_2_FD_87286 | JGI IMG/M metagenome (GOLD analysis project Ga0114932, IMG submission 87286) | Deep subsurface microbial communities from Kolumbo volcano to uncover new lineages of life (NeLLi) - 2SBTROV12_ACTIVE470 metaG | ecosystem: Environmental > Aquatic > Marine > Volcanic ...
AATGGGATAAAATGTTCAACTAATTGCATACTAAAAGCAAAATACCAGACTAATGCAATTCCTTGTATCCACCAATCAGAAGCGAATATAAATATGGGTACTATGCAAACAAGGGTGCAGAAAACAGCGTGGCTGAGGCCCATTTTGAATCGCTCCCAATAGCCATACTCCAGAGCCTGCATATCCTTATTTTTGGTTAAGCCATTATTCAAGAATTCTTTTAGATCAGTAAAGTAAACAGGGCCATATATCCCTTCCCAGCCATGTTCTTTAAGTTCTTTTCTTTTAATTCCAGCTACAGACAATTGTGGCAGTATTAACCTTTTGTGATTCACTAATTCTCCTACATCGTAAACTTTCAAATGAGAAAGAACGGTATCTGTAGTGAAAATTCCCTCAGCGGCGGCACACCAGACATTGGTACCTTTGGTATTAACCACTAAGAGAAAGCAATCTAAAGCCTCCTTTTTTAGATACTCTTTCAAATGTCTGACTGTGTAATCAAAATTACAGGTGACAAGAACTGGAGAAGATTTGTCTGGGTTGCCTATGGTTACTGTTTCAGGTTCACACGGGAAACGAGCAAACCGAAACAGGGTTTGGTAAATATCTTTAATCCATTCAATCATTTTTTAATTTCCAAGAGAATGAACATTCCTAGCATAAATGAATTAGAGTTTACAATTTTCAGGCCAGCCTCTCTAACTTCTTCATCGAAACTGGGAATCGCATTGGTTGTAGTTTGAGTCATTATCCAGGTAAGAAGTCGCATGGGTAACCTGAAGGCATAATAAAAACATTTAGCTAGAAATTTATCTGGAATTATTTCATCGCCAATAAGAACTTTTCCATCATTCTTTAAAATTCTTTTAATCTCTTTCATTACATGTACCCGTTCTGCACGAGTCAATTCGCTGAAAGCAAGAGTACTTAAAATAATATCGAATGATTCATCGGAAAAATGTTCATCCAAATTACTTAGACTGACATTAAGGTAGTTTGCCGATGGTGAATTTCTTTTCGCTACTTCAAGCATGCCGCTGTTTGCATCTACTCCAGTTACTTCTGCTCCTTGTTCAATACACATTTGAGCCAAGGTTCCTGTGCCACAACCTAAATCCAAAACTTTATTCCCGGATTGGGTATGTTCGGCTATTTGCTCTTTAATTTTTGTCAGCGAACCTAAGGTCAAAAGACCCATCCCTATATCGTAGCGTTCAGGACGGGACTCAAGAATTTTCATATAAACAAATGACATAACTAAACCTTTATCCGGTAATATTTTTCTTATGATCTAAATAAAACTCTTTCATCGCATCATTTGCTGATACCGTTGTTTGGAGACTGGTTAGGAAAGTGTCAATTTCATTACAATTGAGCGTAGCCAAGATATGCTCATCACTGACTTCAGTGAAAGTTCGCATTCCAGTGCAACCCAAGGACATTCCAAAAGGCGATTTATTCATAGTAGTTGGAATCACAGCGCAGGCTGGTCGGCCCAAAGCCATGGAATCCATGCTTTCAGACCATTTGCAACAACCCAAGACTTCGTTATAAATCATGGCTTGTGATGGTTTTAACCACATTAAAATTAATTGAGGTTCTACAGGAAAGTCTTTTAAAGGGCCATAAACTACGCCATTTAATTTTTGGGAAAGGGTGGGGATATTTGGAGGCTCATCTTCTGATAGATAAGAGCATTCGCACATTTTTTTAACCAAACCCCCGAGTTGTTCCTGCACTTCTTGGGGCATTTCTATCCCTAGTATCATAGCTCCAATTGGGCAGTTGTAATGTTTGTTTGCCGGGGCAAAGAAAGCTTTTTTCTCTGCCATTCTCCAGAAAGTACAGAAAGAGGGAACTTCCTCTTCCATTATTTCTATTCCTTGGGGTTGCTCCTCTACAAAAGCCATTGCTACGGGCGGTATGTCTAATCCAAAAGCTGAAGAAATTTCCTGGTCAATCTTTACGTTGTCCATGGTTGCCTCCATTTAATTTGATAAGCCTTTTTATAAAATAAATTTTCATCTATAATATAGAACCTGTAGTAACTACAGGTTCAAGGATTATTATGCCGATTAAAGAAAAAACTTTAAGTATTGGGCTTTTGTCTACCCAAACTAACTGTAATATTGAGACAATCAGATATTACGAAAAGATTGGGATTTTCCCGAAACCTCCCAGGACAGAGGGTGGTCATAGGGTTTATAGTGAAAACCACTTAAAGCAGCTGATATTTATTCGGCGTAGTAGGGAGCTGGGTTTTTCACTTGAGGATATTCGTGCTCTTTTGAAACTCATTGATGGTGGAGCCTATACCTGTCAACAGGTAGAAACAATAACTATTCATCATAAAGAGAATATCCATAAAAAGATTCTGGATTTAAAAAAACTTGAAAAGATACTGACTAAAATATCTTCCCAATGTGAGGGGGGAGTGGTGCCAGATTGTCCTATTCTAGATGCGCTATTTGACCAAAAGAAAGTAAGAGTTAAATGATAAAACTATTAGATGGACTCCATATTTCTTCTAAATTTTTATCTAACGATTTAACGCATGTGTTGCATCGACCAGTTGAAATGGCAGCCGTTTCCAGACAAAGGAATGGGATAATTTGCATCAGAATCAATAGTCCGTTATTTCTCCACCTGAAATTCGACGAGGCTCTTTATTGAATTCAAGCGGGTGATCGGTGCCGGGAAGAATGGTGCCGTCGGGAGAGTAAGGGCCGATCTTACTCCAGGTTCCATATTGGTGCTCTGAGACGTATTCCATTTCCAGAATTGCCTTCGGGTTTTTGTAGCCGTATTTGGAAGGCGCGATCAAGCGAAGGGGGAACCCGTGTGCATCCGAAAGCGGTTGACCGTTCATTGAGTGCGCGAGAAGTACCCGGTCTTGATTCAACGCTTCTCGCGATAGATACTCTTTGTATTTATCGCCGCAATGAAAGAGAACTCCTTTAGCTTCAGGCTGAGGTCGAACAAGCTTTTCTAATTCGTTAATGGAAAACCCAGACCATTGCGTGCGTGCCGACCAGCATTCAACACATTTCATGCGCGAAGATTGTGTGGTTGCGGTGAACGATTTAAATTGTTCCAGTGTGAAAGATTGCGGCGCGTCACACAGGCCGGTAATTTTCAGCCTCCACGTTTGACCGTTGATACGGCGCATTGGTTTCCAGAAATTGATGTAGAAATTTTCATATTCTCCTTCACGGGTTTTACCTATGAAATCGGTTCCTTTGTATGTATGAAGTTCCTCTGCATTTGATGAGCCACGAAACCAACTCCAGAAAATGAGTGTCGTGGCCCAGAACCCGCGTTCCAAAAAAAGCCGGCGAGATAATTTTTCTAACGTGCGCATCGAAACCCCAGGAAAGGAAACTTGCTTGAAGAGGGAACGAGATTACGGTCAAAGGTTTTGCTGAATTCATATTCCAGATGAAAATTCCAGAGACCCCCTCGCGTTATTTTTTTACCTTCAACCTCGCTTGCGGTCCATTCCCAGACAGAACCTGCCATATCCCGAACACCGTAAGGGGAGATGTCTTTTTTGTTGAGCCCGATTCGACGCTTGATCAGCCCGGAGTAAAAGGAGTGCGCTTTTTTCCTGGGGCGTTTGTTGCCCCAAGGATAGAGGCGGGCATCGCCTCCGCGAGCTGCTTTTTCCCATTCCATTTCAGTCGGCAGTCGTTTGCCAACCTTTAGACAATAGGATTGCGCTTCCAGCCAGGTGATATCGGTAACGGGGTGTGGGCCTGCACCTTTCCAGAAAGAATGCTGTGGCAGCTGTTTTGCGAATTCTTCATTGGTGACTTCAAAGAGGTCAATCGAATAACTATCCAGATGAATTGTATGCTGAGGTGTGGCGTAAGGGTCGTTGTTATCTCCCATCGTAAACTTCCCGGAAGGTATTTCAGCCATTTCAGAAGCAAAGGGCGTGGTAGGAAAAGATAGAAGGACTGCGAAAAAGAAAATGCCATGAAATTTCATGGCATTATTATAGGCTTCAATGGCCTAAAGTATCATGTAGATTTCTTAGTGTATTCCTATGAGGTGGATAAGGTGGGCTATAGTAAAAGGCTTTTCGATCTTTTTTAGCTTTACGGGAATAGACCTATTTTACCCCTGCGGGGCATGAAGGCAAATGAATGGATATCACACCCGCGGCGGTTCGGCCTCTAACGAGGCAGGAAATGCTTATGACCTATGGATAAAAACCACATAAATTCTGCCATCTTTGTGGGGATAGACCTATTGGGCCCCACGCCTAGTGGGCTATTCCCATTCTATGGTGCCGGGGGGTTTGGAACTGATGTCGTAGACCACGCGGTTGACGCCGTGGACTTCGTTGATGATGCGGTTGGAAAAGGTGCCGAGTAATTCATAGGGCAGGTGGGCCCAGTCGGCGGTCATGCCATCGGTGCTGGTGACCGCGCGAATAGCAATCACATTTTCGTAAGTGCGAGAGTCTCCCATGACTCCAACGGTCTTGACGGGGAGTAGCACCGCAAAAGATTGCCATAGGTCGTTATAGAGTCCTGCTGCTTTTATTTCTTCCAGAATAATTTTATCTGCTGCGCAAAGAATATCCAGCCGCTCGCGGGTAATGTTTCCTAGAATACGTATCGCAAGTCCTGGGCCGGGGAAAGGCTGGCGGTTGATGATTTCACCGGATATGCCCATCTCCTTTCCAAGCTCACGGACTTCGTCTTTAAATAATTCGCGGAAAGGTTCGAGCAATTTCAAATTCATTTTTTCCGGCAGGCCGCCGACGTTGTGATGCGATTTGATAACCGCCGAGGGACCTTTAAAGGAGACGGATTCAATCACATCTGGGTAAAGGGTCCCCTGTGCGAGAAAGGTGAAGTTACCCAGACGTTTTGCTTCTTCTTCAAACACATCAATGAATGTGTTGCCGATGGATTTTCTTTTTTGTTCAGGGTCGGTAATGCCCGCCAGTTTATTCAGGAACTGGTCGGAAGCATCGATTACATCGAGATTGATATTGAAGTTGTCGCGAAAGGTTTTTTCTACCTTATCTCTTTCTCCGGTACGCAGGAGCCCGTTATCGATGAACAGGCAGTAAAGGTTGTCGCCGATAGCCTTGTGTATTAGAACAGCAGCTACAGAAGAGTCTACCCCGCCGCTGAGTCCGCAGATTACTTTTTCATCGCCCACTTTATTGCGGATATCTTCAATCATGAATTCCACTAAGGATTCCATTTTCCAGTTGGCAGAGCATTCACAGATTTTGAAAAGAAAGTTTTTGAGAATTTTATCGCCTTCAACGGTATGAACAACTTCCGGGTGAAATTGCAGGCCATAAATTTTTGCTATTGGGTTCTCAATGGCCGCCAATGGCGAATTGCCAGTAAAAGCGATGGGCTTGAAATTTTTTGGTAATTTAGAAATACGATCGCCGTGACTCATCCATACGGTAGAATTGTTTTTAACTTCTTCGAATAAATGTGAAAATTCTTTTAGCATCAATTCTGCGCGGCCGAACTCGCGATGCTCTGAAGGGTCGACTTTGCCACCCAAAAGGTGCGTGATCAATTGCATGCCGTAGCAGATGCCTAGAATGGGAATTTCCAGCTCAAATAATTTGGGATCGCATAGGTAGGAATCTGAATCAAGGACACTCGCCGGTCCCCCTGAAAGAATAATTCCCTTCGCATTGAACTCGGAAATCTTTTCCATCGTCATGGTGCAAGGATGGATTTCGCAATACACCTCGCACTCGCGGACTTTACGGGCTATGTTCTGGGTATACTGCGACCCAAAATCGATGATTAGAATTTTTTGTTCGTGCAGTAGGTCTGTCATGCTTTGCGGAGTTTAATAGGTAAATTTTTCCCTATTGAATTTTTGCAATGAAATTTATTCGATGTGGTAATTGGGTGCTTCTTTGGTAACGATCACATCGTGGACATGGCTTTCGCGCAGACCGGAAGAGGTGATTTTAATAAACGAAGCATTTTTTCTTAATTCGTCAATAGAAGCGGCACCACAATAACCCATTCCGGCTCGAAGGCCCCCTAACAATTGGTGGACTGTAAAAGAAAGGGCGCCTCTGTAGGGGATGCGTGCTTCCACACCTTCGGGTACCAGTTTGCTTTCGGAAAGTTCCAGGTCCTGGAAATAGCGGTCGCTCGATCCTTGCGACATGGCAGCGATCGAACCCATGCCGCGATATTCTTTATAACTTCTGCCTTGGTAAAGAATTTTTTCGCCGGGACTTTCTTCGGTGCCTGCAAATAAAGAGCCGATCATTACCGTGCTGGCTCCTGCTGCAATAGCTTTAGTGACATCTCCCGAGAGTTTTATGCCGCCATCTGAAATGACTGGGATGTTTTTCTTCTCGGCAACCTTCACACATTCGGCAACCGCCGAAATTTGTGGAACGCCAACCCCGCTCACAACTCGTGTAGTACAAATGGAGCCAGGACCGATTCCTACTTTCACGGCATCGACACCTGCTTTGATAAGCGCCGTGGTTCCTTCAGCTGTGGCAACGTTGCCGCCAATGATTTGCAATTTTGGAAAGGATTTTTTAATTTCGCGGATGGTGCTCAATACTTTTTCAGAATGACCATGCGCACTGTCAATGACCAGAACGTCGAGTCCAACTCGCACCAGGTCTTCAATATGTTCTACCGGATTTTGAGTGACACCCAACGCAGCTCCTACCAACAATCTGCCTTTTTTGTCTTTTGCCGCATTTGGGAATTTTTCTGACTTTTCTATATCCTTGATAGTGATCAATCCTTTCAGGTTTCCCTTTTTGTCGACCACCAATAGTTTTTCGATTCTGTTGTCGTGCAAAATTTCTTTCGATTTCGAAAGGGGTGTGCCTTCGGGAATGGTGACCAGGTCTTCCTGAGTCATCAAAGATCGAATTTTTTTATTTAGTTTGTTTTCAAATCTCAGATCTCGGTTGGTCAATATGCCTACCAGCTTTTTCTTCTGCGTGATAGGAATCCCCGTGATGTTGTATTTTTTCATGATCTCAAGGGCTTCGCTGATTTTTTGATCGGGGTCCATCGTGATCGGATCGGGGATCATAACGCTCACCGAACGTTTGACCTTATCTACCATCTTGCGTTGCCTTTCCGGCGGCAAGTTTCGATGGATGATGCCAATTCCCCCTTCCTGTGCCAGAGCAATCGCTAAATTCGTTTCGGTAACGGTGTCCATTGGTGCACCAATCAGCGGGCATTTTAGTTTGATTTTTCGAGTCAAACGGGTAGAAAGATCGACATTATTAGGCAAAACTTTGGAATATGCAGGAAGTAACAATACATCGTCAAAAGTCAGGTAGGTCGGGACCTTTTGGGGGTCAATCATAAGCTTTGATAAAATAAAATTTGTATAAAATGTAAAACGTCAATACTAGCACGGCTTCCCATCTTCTTGCATTAGATTTCTTTTCCTGGTGCACCCTTAATCCCGAAGCCTTTGTCCTTGAAGATTCCGTTTTGCCATGTTCCAATAAAGTGGATCATGATGAAAATATTCCTCAATTTAACATTTCTGTTTTTTGCCCATATTGCCCATTCGCAGCCTCTTTTTGAAGGTGCAGGCGAGAGGGAGGACTGGCTCGGAACCTATTACCAGGGAAAAAAGATGGGTTTCACCAAATCCAAAACGCGCTGGGGTCCTGAAGGTATTGTGATGGATTCGACGGTGTTTTTCAAAATTCGGTCGGGGTCAACGGACCAGTCCACTACCATAAAACAAACAACCCGACTCAGTCCTGAATTTGAGTTATCGAGTTTTTCCTTATTTCAGGAAATCTCAGGACACCGACAACAAGTGGAAGGCAAGTTGGAGGGCAATGAACTTCGCTATCGAACCAAATCGCTGGGTTACGATAAAGAAAAGACGTTGAAATTTACTGAAAAAACAGTTCCTTCTTCCACCTTCCTCATAAATTTAGTTTCGGCGGGATTAAAAGTGGGGCAGCGTGGAGAGTTGCAATTATTTATGGAGCCTTTGCAATTGATGGTTGATCTGGAATATGAAGTCTTGCGAGAAGAAACCCTGCAATATGAGGGGAAACAAATAGACACGTTTGTGGTTCTGCAACGGTTCAGTGGCATGGAGTCAACGATGTGGGTGGCGCATGATGGTACGGTTTATCGCGAATCTACGAATATGGGATTTGAATCGTTCAAGGAAGAGCCGCAGGTGGCGCAAAAAATTGATGAGGCGATGACGGTCAGCAGCGTTATCACCATGAGTCTTGTAAAACCAAATAAGCCTGTGCCGCGACCAAAAAATATCCATGATCTGGTTTATCGAATTCATCCTGTGAGTTTCCCCGAAGCGATCCCGGAAGATCATCGTCAAAAAATTATAAAAGTTGAAAAACAGCCGGATGGGAATTACATCACCACTTTAAGGATTAAAAGTGAGCCAAAAAAAATCGGTTTTACTCCCCGAATGGATGAATCGAAACTCGACCCGAAATATTTGGAAGAGACCGCTGAGGTGCAGTCGCGGCACAAAATGATCGGTGCGTTGGCAAGAGAACTTTCTGCCGATAGTAAAAATAAATGGCAGTTGGCAAAGAATATAAATTTATGGGTGCACCTGAACCTCAGAAAGGAGATGGTGGATACCGTAACTGCTCTGGACGCTTTGCTCGAAAGACGAGGTGAGTGTCAATCGCATACTTTCTTGTTTACGGCTTTGGCCCGGGCTTCTGGAATTCCCACGCGCATTGTCAATGGTTTGGTGTACTCCAAAGATTACGAAGGGTTTCTTTACCATGCCTGGCCGGAAGTTTTTGTGGGTGAATGGAGAGCGATGGATCCAACTTTCGGGCAAGATCGAGCCGATGCAACCCATATAAAATTGACCGAAAATTCCGATGAAAGCCCGTTTCACCTCATGGAATTTGTCGGAAAGGTGGCAATAAGCTGGTCCCGGCCTTAAAATCAGCGTGAGAAGGAAATCTAAAATTTCCGTCCTTATAACTCCTTAAAAATCAATTATTAATACGTTTTGTAAAAAGTGGCCCCTTGATTTTCGTTTTTTATTCGTCTATATTGTGAATTTCCCAGGTGGCTGAAACCTTTATGATTTGTGGCCTTGGTCGAAAGTTACAAGCGAGTCACAGAATTTCGTTGACAACACCATATCTTGTATATATTTTATCAGGCAACACAAAATATAGATATTTTGTGTAGTATTTGATTTTTAAAGACTAATTAATAAGGGCGGGGAGAAGGAAAAAAGGATATGCCCCTTATTCAATATAAATAACTAATTTTATTGGCCCTATGTAATACGGAGCGTTTTATGCGAATTGACCGGAATTTTACCAGAGAATCCCAGGATCCCTTCGAGGGGATTCGATTTGTCGAGCGGGTATCAAAAATCAATAACGCTGACGGTTCTTTGGTTGCTGAGATCAAGAACGTTCTTGTTCCAGATTCCTGGTCGCAAGTGGCGGTGGACATCATCGCGCAAAAATATTTTCGCAAAGCGGGTGTTCCGGCGCGGTTGAAAAAGAAATTCGAACCGGGAATGCCCGAATGGCTTTGCCCGTCGGTGCCGGATGAAGAAGCACTGAACCAACTCCCTGTTTCCGCTCAATACACTCGAGAGGCTACTTCTAAAGAAGTGGTCCATAGATTAGCCGGGTGCTGGACCTACTGGGGCTGGAAGAAAAATTGTTTCAACAGTGAAGAAGCGGCACGCAATTATTATGATGAAATGCGTTTCATGCTGATCCGTCAGCTTGCGGCTCCTAATTCTCCGCAGTGGTTCAATACGGGAATCAATTGGGCTTATGGTCTTGAGGGTCCGGCCCAGGGTCATTACTATTTTGATGAAGACGCTGGGAAGTTACAAAAATCTGCAAGTGCCTATGAAAGACCACAGCCGCACGCCTGCTTCATTCTTTCGGTCAATGATGATCTGGTAGGTGATGGCGGAATTATGGATTTATGGCGTCAAGAGGCGCGCTTATTTAAATTTGGCTCAGGTACTGGAAGTAATTTTTCCAACCTTCGGGGTTCCGGGGAGGGATTGTCGGGAGGTGGAAAATCTTCAGGGCTGATGAGCTTTTTGAAAATTGGCGACCGCGCTGCAGGAGCGATTAAATCGGGCGGAACCACGAGACGGGCCGCAAAAATGGTCACGCTCGATATGGACCATCCAGACATAGAAGAGTTTGTCGAATGGAAGGTTAAGGAGGAGAGAAAAGTCGCCGCCTTGGCTGCTGGAAGCCGGATCACCCGTCGTTGCCTGAAAAGTATTTTGAAAGCCTGTTGGGCTGAAGACTTAACTGACGAGACTCGTTTCGAAGTCCAGAAAAACAAAGCTCTTAAAAAAGCCGTTCGTAAAGCCCTCGATTGTTTTGTTCCTGAAAATTATATTTACCGCGTTATCCAGTTGGCGCAGCAGGGAACCAAAGATATTGAGTTTGAAGAATATGATACCAGTTGGACCTCCGAAGGTTATTTAACCGTTTCCGGTCAAAACTCAAACAACTCGGTTCGTCTTAGCAATGAGTTCTTGAGAAGCGTTGAATGCGATGGCAACTGGGACCTTATTCGCAGAACAGACGGCGAAATCGCCAGGACTTTGCCCGCAAGAGACCTCTGGGATAAAGTAAATTTTTCTTCATGGTCCAGCGCCGATCCTGGACTGCAGTTTCATACCACCATCAACGAATGGCATACCTGCCCTGAAGATGGCGATATAAAAGCGTCCAATCCTTGTTCAGAATATATGTTTCTCGATGATACGGCCTGCAATCTGGCCTCGATCAACCTGATGGAATTTTATAACGAAGAACAAGGGTTGTTTGAAGTTGAAGACTATCGACACGCTTGCCGGTTGTGGACTCTCACTCTTGAAATTTCTGTCTCCATGGCGCAGTTTCCAAATAAAGCGATTGCGCAAAAGAGTTATGAATTCCGCACGCTTGGATTGGGGTACGCAAATCTCGGCGCGATGCTCATGGTCATGGGCATTCCATACGACTCTGAAAAGGGCCGAGCCATTGCCGGTGCCATATCCGCTATGACCACCGGGGCTTCGTACACAATGTCTGCAGAAATGGCAAAAGAGCTGGGAGCCTTCACCCACTATGAGAAAAACAAATCGTCCATGCTGCGTGTGCTGAAAAACCACTGGCGGGCAGCTCATAATGTTGAGGCGCATGACTACGATGGCCTCACCATTTTCCCACAAGGAATTCAGGCGGAGCATTGCCCCGCTTACCTGCTTGATGCTGCACAAAAAGAATGGGCAGATGCTTTAGCTTTGGGAGAACAACATGGTTTTCGCAATGCGCAAACAACCTGCATCGCGCCAACAGGCACCATTGGCCTGTTAATGGATTGCGACACCACTGGTATCGAACCCGACTATGCACTGGTCAAATACAAAAAACTTGCAGGCGGTGGTTATTTCAAAATCATCAACCAATCGGTTCCCGGTGCCCTGCGACGATTGGGCTACAAACCGGATGAGGTTAAGGAAATTGTCGAATATTGTGTGGGTTCAGGAAGCTTGGATTCCTCTCCCTATATTAATCGTTCTTCTCTGAAGAAAAAAGGGTTCACGGATGCCGTGATCGATAGCATCCAACTTGAACTGCCGCGTGTTTTCGATATTAGTTTCGCATTCAACAAGTTTGTGTTGGGAGAAGAATTCTGCAAAGACGTTTTGAATTTAACGGATGAGCAGCTCGATTCCATCACTTTTAATATGTTGTCTCATTTGGGATTCACCGATGAAGAAATTCAATCTGCCAACGATTTTATTTGTGGTCGCATGACTGTTGAGAATGCTCCACATCTAAAAGAAAGGCATTTTTCGGTTTTTGATTGCGCCACCAAGTGCGGAAGATATGGTGAGCGGTTCATTCGTCCGGAAGCACATATCCAAATGATGGCTGCAGCGCAGCCGTTTCTTTCTGGGGCTATTTCCAAAACCATCAACATGCCCAACGATGCCACAATAGAAGATGTAGAAAAGGCGCACATGCTCAGTTGGAAACTCATGCTGAAAGGAACTGCTGTATATCGGGATGGATCCAAACTCAGCCAACCACTAAACAGTGTAGCGATCGAAAGTTTTAAACAACTGCAAATGGAAGACGATGAGGTTGTTGCGGCTCCGGTTGCACCGGCTATGAAAGCTGCCGAAAAAGTTATAAAGATAATTCAAAACAAACGTCGAGCTTTGCCGCATCGGCGCAAAGGTTATACTCAGAAAGCATCCATTGGCGGACACAAGGTTTATCTTAGAACCGGTGAATATGATGACGGCTCTCTCGGTGAAATTTTCATCGATATGCATAAAGAGGGTGCAGCCTACCGAAGCTTGATGAACTGCTTTGCAATTTCGATCTCATTGGGGCTACAGCACGGGGTGCCTCTTGAAGAATTTGTAGACGCTTTTGTTTTCACCCGCTTTGAACCCAATGGGCTGGTTACGGGAAATAAATCCATCAGCATGTCCACCTCCACCATCGATTATATTTTCCGTGAGCTGGCAATCACTTACCTCGGTCGAAACGATTTGGCACAGGTGACTCCGGATGATTTAAGATCCGATTCCATTGGTAAAAAAGATCAGCAATCGAGTGATGAAGACGATGACAATGTTTTGCCCCTCGCTTTAAAAAATGAAGGGAAGGAATCCACTTCAACGGAAACCAGTGTTCAAATAGCTCCCGTTATTCAGGCTGTTCCCAGTAACGGCAACGGCCATGGGAATGGTCATGGAAACGGTAACGGAAATGGCAACGGTGCCGCTAAATTGAGTGCGCAGCAGGGTACGGCTGTCGCCACCACCGCAGTGATTGCCAAGCTTAAAGGATATGAAGGAGATGCGTGCCAGGAATGCGGTAGCTTGACGCTGGTGCGAAATGGTACGTGTTTAAAATGCATGACCTGTGGAGCAACTTCAGGTTGTTCCTGATTTAAACCCGCCTCGTTTAAATTTAATGTCAGCAGGAGTCCGGCCGGCGATTTCTTCGCCGGCCTCTCTGCTTTCAAGCCCCTTTAACGAGAGACCTTTGCATAACCCGTCATTGCGAACGTGTGATATTTAACCTTATCCTTCATTCCCTGCAAGGGTAAAGTGAAGCAATCCAGAAAACCTCTGGATCGCCACGCCGCTTTGCGGCTCGCGATGACGATCCTTTGGGGGTTTGGTTTGAATCAAAATACACCAAATTCCATAATTTTTGGACTATTGCAAGGATCTCCTCTAACGAGGGAGGCCGTGATATTTTTCCTTAGCTTTTACCCATTCTGAGCATGAAGTTTTTAGTTGGGGATATCACACGTGCCTCTGTGGTATCCACTCATTTGCATTCATGCCCGCATTATATTTTTCCTAAAACTTTGTGCCCCGCAGGGGTAGTCACGGGTAGAAGGGGTAAATTAGTCAAGGGTCGTTCCGTCATAGATTTCACCGATGGTCTTAAAACTAAAAAACAGAAAAAAGATATAATGTGACCGGACAACTTCGGCTTTCGACTGCGACTTCAACCGGTCGATGCAACACTCCATCTTTTTATTTAAGATTATAGTGTTGCATCGACCGGTTGAGAACGCCACCCAAAGCGGACATTAGTTTTTATTGGTTGTTGGAGATGACTAAAAAAATCTTAGGTCGTGGTCTCAAAAGGAACTCTGGTTATTTTAATTACTATTTTTATTAGCCTTGGCAGCCAAAATATATTCTGAAATAGCCCCGAAACCTTGTTGCCTGGAAGAGTTCACATACCCCTGAATGAAATCAAGGGGCATATTTAACCCCAATAAATATTTTTCAACCTCTTTTAGGTTGCTCTCACATCCACTAATAACTACCTGAGTTAAAAACTGGACATCTTCAGAGCCTTTCATCAATTTATCAGATTTTTGGAAAAGACAATCTAAATGCTTTCTGTTCAATGAATGTAGTTTGTCAGTTTCTGGTATGGTTAATGATTTGGTTGATCGGTGTCCCATACAACCTGTGAGGGTTATAGTAGCGAGAAGCAGAATTAAAATTTTCATTTTTCTCCCTTTTGTTGGGACATGGTCCCATCTTGGGTATTGCAGGATTTTTGCCGTAGCCATGAAAAAGGGCCCAGCAAATTAGCTGAGCCCTCCCAAATTAAAAAGGTTAATTCTTCTGAATTAAAATTTTGATGTGTGCTTACTTGCAAACCACCTGAGTGGCTTGTGGACCCTTCTGACCCATGCCTTCCTCGAACTCAACCGATTGTCCTTCTACAAGTGTCTTGAAACCTTCACCTTGAATTTCCGAAAAATGAACAAAAAGATCTTTTCCGCTCTCAGACTCAATGAACCCATAACCTTTTCCTTCGTTAAACCATTTTACTTTTCCTACTGACATAAATACTCTCCTGCTTATTGATGGGAATAGACTTCCAGAAAATCTGGACAGAGTTTTCCCTGTTCTTTTAATGGGGTTGAATGGATGCAAGAACTTTTAGAGAACCACAAAAAACTAAACTACAAGGTTTGCTTAAGGCGAGAAACTAGAAGGAAACTACTTACACAAAAATTGTACAACCCTATTTTACTTTTCCAGAGTAGCACAGATGACAGAGATAGCCTAACCTTATCTTTTAAATTCCACTTAGCCTAAAAGGTCCTCATGCCAACTATTAAACTCTTCTAACAGATTAATAATAATTACTTTCTTGCTATAAAGGCTGATAAGAGTATCCTAATGGTATCTTTCCCTCAGTTCCCAATTGAAGGCCAAGACAACTAAATACTGTAAAAGGCTTTATTCCGCCACTCCTTTTTTGGAGTGGTTTTTTTTTGCCCTTCTCTAGCGAGCCAAACATATTAATGCGAGGTCAATTTATGCATGAAGTAAAAGTATTTGATGGTGTAGGAAATTTAAAAAAAGTGGTTTCAATAAATTCCTTAATAAAACGAGATCAGCAACAAATAGATCAACCTTCCATTTTCAGCAAATCCAAAAGATTCGGAAGGATGGGGAATAAGCCTAAAAAAACAGGAAAAATCTACAAGCCTAAAAATTAAAAATCGAGGTATTTCTTTTTGCAAGTTACCGTTTATCAAAATCAAGTTGAAAAAGCATTGAAACTTCTAAAACGTCGATTAAGCAATGAAGGAGTTTTTAAAGAACTAAAACGCAAAAGATTTTATATAAAACCTTCCCTCAGAAAAAAACTAAAAATTAAAGAAGCCCTTAAAAAAAGAAAAGCGGCCAAACGGAGATCAAAATCTATTTGGACCTAAAATATTCTTTAATTGCATAAGAATAAAATTTAAAAATAAGCGAGAAAAAATGAATATAGATAATTTTACAAAATTCCTATTGACCATCCTTACTTTTGCTGTGCTCCTGAATGGTTTAAATCCATGGATCAACCCGACTTCATCTTGGGCAATAGAAAAATCAAGTGCTAAAACCAAAAAAATTGACAGCAATTGTTTTTCCAATAACAAAGTGGCCACCCAAACTTTGGATGGAGTAAACAATGTGGAAAGATTGCTGGGATATATCGAATCCTCTGTAAATAACATTCAAATGACTATTTCTGGTCTTGACAGAAAGTTGAGCGAATTGCCTGCTAGAAATCGAACCGGAAAAAATTAATGCAGTTTCTTCAAAATAAAAAATATTTATTCTTATTGAAACTAGGAAACCTTAATCACTAAGCTTTAAAAAAAGGATCTAAATAATATGACCGAATCAACAACTTCAGCCAAACAGACTTTGCAAGACTTATATGACAGCCTCACACAATTAATCGAAGAGGCTGAAAATCGAAGAAAATCAGCATCTGCTAAAAATGAAAATTATAAAGTTGAGTATTCAGAAGGAGAAAAAAACGCCTATGAAGGAATTGCCAGAACACTCAAAGCTTCTATAGATAAGGTTTAATACTTCCCAGCCTTTAAACGAAAATAAGGGCTGCCAAAATCCAAATTCTGCGGCTTAAAATGGTCGCGATAAAAAATCAAAAAAATTTCACCCTAAATGGAGAACCTAATCAAAAAACAATCACTATTTACCAAACAAAAGTGGGAACAAAAAAAGAATTACAATGCAGGCCCGAAAAGAAAAGCAATTGTCTACTGTGAGAATCAGTTCGGTTTAGTAGATGGGAAAACCGCTGCCGCATTAGTCCGGCACTCTGAAATTTATTCTATTGTTGGAATCATCGATAAATCATTAGCAGGTAAAGATGCAGGGGAGGAATTGGGCGAAGAGAAAAGGGGTATACCCATTTTTATCGATTTAAATGATGCCCTGGAAACCCTTTCCTATACGCCCGATTGTTACATTTACGGGAAGGCCCCTCTTGAAACCTTTATTCCCATAAAAGAAAGGCTCTTTCTTATAGAGGCCATGAAAAATGGAATGGACATCATTAGCGGTTTGCATGAGTTTTTTTCACAAGACCCAGAGCTTTCCCATATTGCCGCCCTAAATGGTGTCCAAATCAAAGACATCAGAAAACCTCCTCCGTTAGAAGGTTTACATATTTTTACGGGACAAATATCCAAAGTAAATGTTCCAGTCATTGCTGTTTTAGGAACGGATTGTGCCTGTGGGAAAATGACCACAGCGGTGGAGCTAAATAAAACCTTAAACAATCTTGGTATTAAGTCAGTTCTGGTGGCAACAGGCCAAACCAGTTTGATGCAGGGAGCCGCGTATGGAATAACTACAGATGCCCTCATAACGCAATTCGTAGTCGGGGAAGTAGAAAATGCTGTGGTTCACGCATTTGAAAACGAAAGACCCGACATTATTTTGGTGGAAGGACAGAGTGCAGTAAGTCATCCTGCTTTCGTGAGTTCTATTGGCATCCTGAAAGGGAGTATGCCCGATGGGGTGATCCTTCAACATCCCCCCGCCAGAAAGTTCCGTTGCGATTTTCCTGCTTTGGTCATGCCAACCCCTGAAAGCGAAATCAAACTTATAGAAACGATTTCCAAAACAAAGGTAATAGCAATAGCTTTAAGCCATGAAGATTTAAACAAGAATGAGGTTCGAGAAGTTATTGCAAATTTTGAATCCCAGCTTCATTTACCAACAACAGATGTTTTGAGCCATGGATGTCAAAAGCTTGTTCAAGCTTTAAGCGATCAATTTCCGAGGTTGAAACAAAAATTGAAGCGAGAGAATTTTAAATTCTTTTCAACAGACAAAGAAAGCGATTTCCTGGAAGAAACTAATGAATTCCTTCCTGCCTAGAATCGAAATTTCTCTTTCCCAAATTCGAGAAAATACTCAGATTTTGTCCAAATTATATAAGAACAAGGGAACTTCCTTAATGGGGGTCACTAAAGCAGTATTGGGAGAGCCTTCCATTGCTAAAGCAATGATTCAAGGAGGGGTCGAATTTATTGCCGACTCGCGTCTTGAAAATATTCTAAGAATGAAAAATTCAGGAATAGCCGTTCCATTTGTTCTTTTACGCACACCTTTAAGTCAGGCTGAATCAATTGTCCATAATGTTGACATAAGCTTGAATACAGAGATAAAGACTCTGAAGGAACTCTCTTGTCATGCAAAAAGGCGGCACAAAATTCATAAAGTTATCATTATGGTTGAGCTGGGTGATTTACGTGAAGGAATACTTCCACATGATCTATCACAATTTTTCGAACAAGCTCTTTTGCTATCAAATTTAGAAATTATTGGTATAGGATGCAATTTGGCCTGCTACGGGGGTATCAAACCTGACGATAAAAAAATGCAGGAACTATCCGCACAGGTTGGTTTGTTGGAAACGAGATTTCATATAGACTTGAAAATAGTTTCTGGTGGAAATTCAGCAAATTATGAGTGGTTTAAGTCTTCCCAAAATATAGGGCGGATAAATAATCTTCGTGTGGGTGAATCCATTCTTCTAGGTTGCGAAACCGTAGGCCGAAAAGCAATCCCGGGTCTGCATTTGAGCGCATTCCAACTGATTGCTGAAGTTATAGAATCTAAAAAAAAGCCCTCTTTGCCATTTGGAGAAATAGGTCAAGATGCTTTTGGCAATGTTCCTGGCTTTCAGGATCGAGGTGATCATCAAAGAGTGATAATTGCTTTAGGCAGACAGGATGTTCAAGTATCTCAATTGAAATCTAATAACAAGTTAAGAATGATAGGCTCTAGCAGTGATCATATTATTCTCGATGGAGGGGATCACAATTTGGAGATTGGAGATGAGGTAAGGTTTAGTTTGGGTTATAGTGGTCTTCTCACAACAATGACTTCTCCTTTTGTCCTTAAACAGTTCACAGATAGCGATGCCCACGTTGCAGCTTAGGGATAAGTTAGGAAATCGAACCGAGTTTTTTTCCCGACTCAGGAATGTGTTTAAAAGTTTTCAATACAACCCATCCCTCAATTTATCGGCGGGGGGCTGGGGTTTTTATTTATGGAACAGAATTTTGGTGTCCGCTATTGGCCCAGGTTGTGTGAAAACTCGGACAGCAAGACTCCTTACAGAAAACCGACTTCACCAGAAGCTCGTAGAGCAACGATCAGCATGTTAGGAAGGGATCAGGGACCCCCTATTTAGAGGTAGTTTTGAGTTTTCACACAGCCTGGGCCGATAGCAGACCTTTTCTTTCTCGCCAAACTCTCAGATATCGCTTCCCATTTTACAATAGTTCGCTGACTCTGCCTCCCACGCTAGTGGGCGGCGCGTTGGCAGCGGAAGCCGAAGGTGGGGTTTTTCAGTTTTGCATCGACAGCGTTGCGAAAAGATATTTTGGATTGGCTTCTATAGCTTGTCCAGCCACCGCCTTTGACAACTTGTAAACTTTTGCTTTCTGTTGTTACCCATTCCCAAACATTACCCGCCATATCCATCACTCCAAATGGACTTGCACCCATAGGAAAAGAAGCCACCGTTGCGACCGATAAATGCCCGTCTTCTTTTCCAAAGGTGTTGGCATGTTGGGGGAGATACTCATTTCCCCAGGGCCACGTAAAAGTTGAGTTTCCCCGGGCGGCTGCTTCCCATTCCGCTTCGCTTGGCAAACGCTTGTCGGCCCATTTACAGTATTTATTTGCCTGATACCAATTGATTCCCATAGCAGGGCATTGCGGGCAAGCCTTGCCATTGGTATAAGGCTTTTCATTGTATCGTGGTTGGAACTTTTTAAAATTAGCTACTGTGGTTTCTGTCCTGTCAATATAGAAGGCAGATAGCGTTACGTATTGAGAACCTTTTTCATCGGGACTCAATGTTCCGCGGGTTGCCATTTTTTTTACTCCCACAAGGTATTTTCCCTGATCGATTAATATCATCAGGGTTTGGTCCTTTTCATTTAAAATGGTGGGAAGCAGGGAACTGTTGCTAATAACAGGAGGCGGACTTTTGAGTGTTGGCGGCTCTTTCTTTTTTGCGCGAACTGATTTTTTTCTGGATTTTTTATGGTGGCGCTCGGAATAGTCGGGTTTTTTATATCGCTTTCGGTGTTTTTTGGCAGGGGCGCAGGCACTGACCCAGACAAATATAAGGATGAAAGCAATAATTAGTCTCAATGTTTTTCCTGGCCCATGAGCGAATCTATTTCCCCTTTTAAACGTCGATATTTTTTATAACTTTCTTCTGCTTCTTCCTTCTTTCCCATCAATTCATAGGTATAACCCAGGCTATACCAGGCGTTGTGATGGGTGGGATCGATTTTCAAGACCGATTTAAAGGCCTGTTCAGCTTCTTTAAATTTTTTCTGATAATTATAAATGCCTCCGAGACCATAATATCCATCCGCATTAGTTGCATCTATTTCTATAGCTTTTAAAAAAGATTTTCGGGCAGAATCATATTGTTCGTGATTTAAATGGTCCAACCCTTCCTGAACATATTCTCCACTATTTTTATCGCTGCATTGAGTTAAAATCAATACCAAGAGGATCAATGATAAAATTTTATGGAAGCGATGGGCCATCTTAATTTACATTTTAAGGTTTGCCAGGTGGCTTCCTGCGGAACAGGAAACACATAAGTTCAATATAACACCAATGCTTATTCTCCAATATATTAAAAACGAGGTGCGTTTTGGCAACCTTTGATATTCTCCTTTTGCTGGGAGCCCTTTTATTGGGGATGATTGCCAGCAAGGCGAATTATTTGATCGGCGGCTATCGTCTTTTATCGTGGATGAAAAGCCAAATGGATTCGTTTAGCGCTAGAGGTCGCACAACCACTTCTGAAAAAGAGCAAAAGGCTATTCAAGAAACTTTGATGGCTTGCGCCAAACTGCAGAAGGTGGATTTTAAGAAATGGTATTTTAAATCTGAATCCATTTCTTTGATAGAAAAAATCGCATCTATTTACCACCCCAATGCCTCCGTTCCAATAGAACAAGCGCGATTAGGAGATGTTCTCGACGCGGTTCAGGCAGCGAATCAAACAGTATTGAATATAATCCATTTACCTCGGATAAACTATGTGACACAGTTTCGGGTTATTCAGATTTTCGAGAGTTTCAGCACGTCGTCCAATGATATTAAAAAAGTCAGGCAAAATAAATCAGGACCCATGAGGCGTCTACTAAGACCCTTTTCTGCAAAGTTGCAAACGGTCGTTGTACGATCCCTGCTGGTGCAGGGATTGTTGTTGGTGGGTGAGGCGGCACTTAAGGTTTACGGAGATAACTCAAGAGATGAAGATATAGAGGCCGAGGAAATTCTTGCAGAATGGGAACGTTTTCAAGATGAACCTGAGGTGCCACTTTCTGAAAATGTGCAACAGATTGCCGAGTCTTCGAAAAAAGAAATTCTTTTTTCAGTGGCCTCAATTTCTTGGAAGAAGGCGGGGCAAATTTATTTTTCGCTGACAGATCAAATAGCCCGACATTACCATTCTGATTCTGTTTTTCCAATTTATGAAGTACGGGTTTGCGACCTGCTTCAATCGGTTTCCGATTCTTTGGAGGGAGTAGTCCGGCTGGGTCAAAAACCGGTGCTGAATAAAATTTTAAAAATCCGAATCACTCAACTTACGCAAGTGAAAGAAATGGCTCTGCCTTTTGGGGAAAATAAAATTTTAGAATGGGTGAACAAGTATCAGGTGGGCCGTGTTGCAAAATGGTCTCATACTTTATATAGAACCTTGCAAAAAAAACAACCGGGAATCCTTATGCGGGATGTGGTGTTTGGCGTAGTCAAAGAGGGGGGCAAACGCTGGCTGGTTTTATATCTTCACGGTAAAATCGCAGCAGAGGCAAACAAGCTCTATGGTCGGCAACCCAACCCATAAATTTATTTGTGCAACAAGTAGGAAACACGAATTCCGCTTGTATAAACATCGGCCCAGTGAGAAGCCTTTTTTTGCTCGGGGGTGAGTAAGTCGTGGTAGGTGCAGGGCCGGGTGCTATAAGAAGACCAATCCAGTTTTTTAAACTCAACATTCAAAGATTGGAACCAGATTTCGAGTAACGCTGCACTGGGCAGTGTGATGAGGCTGAGGTCTTTGTTGCGATAATCAAAGGAATGGGGAAGGGTATAATCTTTTTTTCCAGGTTGCGTCAAAGCTGTGAGCATGATCGGTAGCTCCAGAGTTTCTTCATTTATATTTTCATAAACCTGAGGAGCGTCTTTTCCCTGAATGGCTGCATAGCCTGCCGTAAAAGTATCGAGTATCACGGTTTCTTTTGCTGCCCGCAACATGAGCTTGAGCAATCTATAGGGCTCTGTTGTGTAATAAAGCATACCCAAACAAAGCACCGTATCAAAACTTCCCTCCTCAACATTTTCCATAAACTCGAACGCATTGGTTACCTTCATGGAATATTTTTCCTGGGAAATTTCCAGTTCCTGAAAAAGCTCCTTTCCTAAAAGAATCATTTTTTCTTCGGTATCAATTCCTTCTATGAAATTTGCGCCTGATTCAAGAGCTGCGTACGCAAACGTTCCCATATGGGACCCAACATCGAGAACTTTTTTCTCCTGAATGAATTCCTGATTTTTAGTCAGCAGGTTGTTGATTCTGGCGTTGAGGCATTCCGGGTGGTAGGGAATGGCCCATCTGCTTTTTCGAGTTTCGTGAACTAGAAACGGGGAATCTTCAGAAATAAGAGATTTTTTCATTTAGAGAAAATGGATTAATCTTTACGTTTATGAGTTCCTGAATGAACCTGTTTTCAATTTAGCAGAAAATCCAGAACTAACCAATTTTAAAGGAGTTTTAGGACTATTGGGGGGATAAATTGCCGTTAAAATGTAAGCTATTGATTTTATTGGTATAATCTGTTTTAATGTTAAAAGTTCGTTGATTTATTTGGAGTTATGGCTATTGAGTTTTAGCGTCGAAAAGTATAAAAACTGTCATTTGTATCGATCAAATTTTAATTCCTTTCCGTCCAACTTAACCACAACCCCCTTGTTTTATAGGGGGCAACGCCCGATAATAAATTATTCCCAATTAACAAAATTTGCGAGCGAGTGATGTCATCTGTTGTCCAGATTTTAAGTCCTCAAGCTGAAGAACTGCAGGCCAAGCGGCGTGAATTAGCGCAACTGCGCAAAAATTTAGCTGAAATGGAATTGCAACTTTCTACTGAAAAAGCGGAGTTGAATCTTTTCGGAATTCGATATCAGGAAGTGGTCGGCGCGAAGTATGCGGAAATGGACATTGTTAAGGCACAGGTATTGAGCTTGGCAGCCAAACTTTATCCGAAGGCAGAGACATTTAGTGAGGAAGCGGAATCGGCTCGCGAACAGGCAAAAGAATATTCCCAGAAAAAAGAGAATACGGTGAAACCCGAGAAAGAATTTTGTCCCCCAGAAAATCTCAAAAAATTATTCCGCCGTGTTGCAAAAAAAATTCATCCTGACTTGAGCGCATCCGTTGAAGAAAGGAATAAACGAAACGATCTCATGGCCAAACTCAATCAAGCTTATGACAAGCTCGATGAAGAAGGCATCCGTTCTGTTCTTGTGGAATGGGAGGCAGAGGGTTTCTCTGAAGACACTCTTGAATTGGGAGAACAATTGGAGCGTGTGGTTATTCAGTTGGCCCAGGTTCGAGGTCGTCTCTATAGTATTTCTGCTGAGATTGAAGAATTACAATTGTCAGAAATGTTTCAGTTAAAAATTAATATCGATTCCGCTGAAAAAGAAGGGCGCGACCTTTTGCAGGACATAGCTGAAGACATTGAAGAAAAAATTAATAAAGCCAAGGCGCGAATTCGCGACCTGGCTCATGAGTTTATTTGAGCTGCGGAGATATGCAGGAACTAAAAGTGAACCTTCCCATCAAACAATCCATTTCTGAAAACCAGTCCGTTTCTTTTCCCTGGAACTCTTCTGTGGCTGCAGATCAACTTCCAGATGTTTTTTATAAGACAGGTTCAGGTGCATTGGGAAAATTGAAGCGCAGAAAAATCGAAACCTGGTTTAAGGAGGCAAGGGCCGGTGAAGCTCAGGCGCAATACAATTTAGGGGTGGTCTATTTTAAGGGAGTAGGTGTCTCTCAAAATCATGAAGAAGCGTTTAAATGGTTCGAGAAAGCTGCGGAAAAGGGTTCTGCAAAAGGGCAGGGTTTTCTGGCTTTAATGTATGAAAATGGCTTGGGTGTGAAACAAGATCTCGGACAAAGTTTGCAATGGTATGAGAAGGCCGCCGAACAGGATGACAGCGTGGCACAGTTTAATCTTGCGAGAATGTATTACCAGGGTAAAGGAACAGAAAAAGCCTCGGACCAGGCTGCCAAATGGTTTGAAAAGGCAGCGGATAAAAATAACGACACCGCACAGAATATGTTGGGAGTCCTTTTCGAAAAAGGTGAAGGCGTTCCACAGGATTACGATAGGGCGATCGGTTGGTACCGAAAAGCTGCATTGAATGGGAATGAGGCGGGTCTTTATAACTTGGGCGATCTTTATGATCGTGGAGAGGGTGTGGGTAAAGATTCCGTCAAGGCAGCGCGATGGTTTAGAAAAGCCGCAATGAATGGATTGGATCTCGCGCAGTTTAAATTAGGCACGCTTTATTATTGCGGCGAGGGTGTTGCAAGAGCTCCAAAAAAGGCTTTGCAATGGATTTGTCGTGCTGCCGAACAGGGCCATGCACATGCCCGACATTTTTTGAAAACGACATCTCCCGATTTTAAACCTACAGGTGAAGACCTTTATCAAAAGGGGAAATATTTTTTCGAGCAGAAAGAATATGAAGAAGCCTTCTTATGGTTGCAACGAGCTGCCAACGAAGGCCATGCGGAGGCACAAAACTCTTTAGGTTTGCTTTGCGACTATGGCAAAGGCTGTCAGAGAGATCCGCTACAGGCTTTTCACTGGTACAAGAAGGCACAGGACCATCCACAAGCTTTATTCAATATGGGGATGCTGTATTTTCTTGGAGAAGGTGTGGAGCAAGATGACCAGCAATCTTTTAATTATTTTGAGCTCTCTGCAAAAGAAAATGAAACCCGCTCGCAGGTGTTTTTAGGGATTCTTTACGAAAATGGAAAAGGCATCGAGCAGGATTTGACAAAGGCGGTAAATTGTTATCGTAAGGCAGCCTGGCAAGGGGATGTTTTTGGGCGTTTTCATCTTGCGAGAATGTATTACCACGGTAAAGGCGTTCCCGCAGATCATGCCCAGTCTTTAAACTGGTACCACAAAGCGGAAGGCTATGTGCTTGCTCAATACAATCTGGGAAGGATGTATCTCAATGGCGATGGAGTGAAACAAAATCTACAACAAGCCGTTCACTGGTTTGAAAAAGCTGCAGGGCAGGGTCACGATTATGCTCAATTCAGTTTGGGGAAAATATATTTTAGCGATAACAAATTAGACGAAGCCTTGAGATGGTTTGAGCTTGCCGCAGAGCAGGGCAACCATTTGGCGCAATTTCATCTTGGACTTTTATACGAAAATCAGGGTTCGGAAAAGGAAAGTTCCCATTGGTACAGACAGGCAGCGGAACAGGGCAACCTGCAAGCAGGTCAGGCTCTCGGTCGCATGTATTTTGTGGGCAAGGGGGTAACTAAAGATTTTGAAGAGGCCGCAAAATGGTACCGAAAGACGTCGCAAATGGAATCGCAAAATGCTGAGACGGAATCTTCCGATATCTCTTGGTTGAGAAAAGCGGCAGCACAAGGTCACGCCCGGGCGCAGAACCATCTTGCCGGATTGTATGAACGCGGTGAGGGGGTTCCTTTCAGCAAACACGAATGTCTTAAATGGTATCGGCGTGCAGCGGAGAAAGGCAATGATCAAGCTCAATACAATCTGGCTCGATTGTTGGAACACTCGGAAGAGGCGTTGAACTGGTACCAGAAATCGGCAGATCAAGGCAACATACTGGCACAGGCGGAATTGGGATACCGTTTTCAAACCGTAGATGAAACCGCAGCTTTTAAATGGTTTCGGAAGGCCGCCGAGCACGGCCATAGCGATGCACAATACCAACTGGGATTGATGTACCGAAATGGACGCGGAACTTCGGTCCATTTTATCGAAGCCATCCACTGGCTGAGACGCGCCGCAGAGCAGGATCATCTTCCTGCCATCGGTGCATTACAAAAATTAGAGCATTCGCTGAAAATTTAGTTAGAACTTGGCATTTCCTCCTTCCTAAAGGGCTGATTTTTTAGGACTTTCCTCTTGACGTTTGGTAACTAATTGATTATATTAGCTTTTAGATAGCGGAAGTTAGTGTTCCGGTATCCAGAATTAACAAGTAATTAATTTTCAATTAGTTATTCCGCATTAGACAAAAGCGTTTCTTATCCCACTAGTTTTTTCAATCTTATAAGTTCCCGTAGGAGAGTCCACCATGAACAACGTCACAACCCATCCTTTATCAATATCTCGATTGTTCAGCGCCATTCAGGGAAACCTGGAACAACGCGCATACAGTCCACAAACCATCAAAGCTTATTTAGGTCAGTTACGAAATTTTGTTCGAAACAAAAATTTAAAGAATCCACGTGAAGTGACAGATGTTGAAATCCGTCAATATCTTGCAGATCTCATCACTCAGGGAAAGTCCCGGTCAACGGTAGATCAGGCTTACAACGCGCTCAGTTATTTTCACAAGGCAGTTTACAATCAGGATCTGGTTTTGGAAGGATTCAAAAGGCCGCGAAAGAAAAAATTAAAGCCGGTAGTACTCACTATCAGTGAAGTGAAAAAGATCGCGATTTCTGCGGAAAATTTAAAGCATAGACTGATGATTGAGTTGGCTTATACGGCAGGTCTTCGAGTTTCTGAGCTGGTCGCTGTAAAAGTTCAGCATATTAATCTGGAGAAATTGAAAATGTTTGTTCCAGGAATTGGTAAGTTTGGAGCAAGAACCACCATTTTTTCTATGGGACTCAAAGATGCTTTGCAACGGCAAATAGGAAACAAAGGCCCGGATGATTATCTTTTTCCAAGTGAACGGGGGGGGAATCTAACCACGCGAAGCGTGACGAAATTTTTCAAGGCCGCTCTGCACTCTTCAGGAGTTGAAAAAGAAGCCACTCCCCATTCTCTGCGGCAGTCTTTCACAGCTTTCATGCTTGCCAAAGGCAACGATAAGTCTTCTGTTAAAACATTGTTAGGCCGACGCGCTCTCTAGCCGCTAGGCGCGAAGCCTAAAGGTCATTACTTGAAAAGCTGATAGATAGTATTTACCCTTTTACTATGATTTTCCTCCCTCTTGCAAAAAGAGGGAGGTTTTTTTTGCCTGAATTTAATCAACGTGTTGGTATTGCATATTACGGCGTTGCGGGGTGAAGCCGCCGTCGGTGATGAGTCGTTTGATTTCTTCTTCGTCAAGACAATAGACAGTGCCCGCTGCTGCTACTACATTTTCTTCCATCATGGTGCTGCCCATATCGTTTGCACCATAAAAAAGAGACACCTGACCAATTTTAGGACCTTGCGTTACCCAGGAGGATTGTAGATTGTCGAAGTTATCGAGAAAAATTCTGCTGATTGCCAGAGTCTTTAGATAGTCGAATCCGCTCACTGCTGTTTTGATTCCCGTTTGGCCTTGAAGCTCGGTGTTTCCCGGTTGAAACCCCCATGCAATGAAAGCAGTGAAGCCGTCGGTTTTATCTTGTAGCTGGCGAAGCCGGTTGAGGTGTTCTATGCGCTCCTCAAGGGTTTCTACATGACCAAACATCATGGTTGCTGTTGTGGGAATATCCATTTGGTGCGCCTGTTCCATCACTTCCAGCCATTCATCACTACTGCATTTTTTTGGGCTGATTATTTGTCGTACCCGGTCCACGAGAATTTCTGCGCCCCCTCCGGGTATGGAGTCGAGTCCAGCGGTTTTCATTCTTTTTAAAGTTTCATTCAAAGATATTTTAGAAATCCGGCTGGTATGTAGGATTTCGGATGGGGATAAGGCATGCAGGTGAATATTATATTTAGCTTTGATGTTTTTAAACAGATCTTCAAAATAATCGATTTTTAGATTGTTATTATGTCCGCCCTGCAGCAATATTTGCCGACCCCCGATGGCCAGAGTTTCTTCGATTTTTTTAGCAATGGTTTCGAAAGGAAGGACGTATGCATCTTTGTCAGGCTCTTTACGATAAAACGCGCAGAAAGAGCAGTCGGTGACACAGACATTGGTGTAATTGATATTGCGGTCAACAATATAAGTTATGGTTTTTTCTTTTAATTTTTTTCGGGTAAGACGCGATGCTACGTTACCCAGTAAGAGGATATCTTTTGTGCCGAAAAGTTTTACGGCTTCTGTGGGTTCAAGGCGCTGTCCGGCAATGGCTTTTTCAAGGATAGATTCGATCATTTGGGATTGTCGCAATGAATTTCCAAATGGTTGTGGTCGGGGTCATTGAAATAGACAGATTCTCCATCCCCTCTTTTTACAGGTCCACTATCGATTGTGATATTTTTGTCTTTAAGTTCTTTTACAATTTTTTCAAAGTCAGTGGGATTGGCTTCGAATGCAAGATGCAGATAACCCTCTTCACTCAAAAGATTCATTGCCTCTTTGACTTCCAGATCTGGGGCTTCAAAAAGAGCGATTGCAGCATTTCCGGTTTCCAGCATGAGATGATTTAATCCTTTGGAAAAACGGTGCGTGACTTGGAATCCCAATACATCGGTGTAAAACCTTTCGGCTCGATCCAAATCTTTTACATTTAGAGCAATGTGATGAATACCTTTGAGTTGCATGAGAAATCAGGGGGGATTAGAGTGTTCCGTCTCCAGCGCCGAAACCAGTTGTTGTCAGACCATCAATTCCCATATCTGTCATTTTCTCTTCTTCAGTGACAATAAAAATATGGTATCCGAATTTACTTTTTATGGGGCCACGTACTTCACCTACAGGGGCTTCCATTGCTGCTTTTTCAAGTTCAGGCGCGGCGGTATTGAATTCGAGAAGGCCTAAATCCCCACCTTTATTTCGAGTTCCACATGCACTGTATTTTTTTGCCATCTTCGCAAACATTTTATACAGCATGTCCTTGTTGTCTTTGTACTCATCGTCTTTCAGGTGATCCAGCAAAACATTTGCAAGTTCTTCAGTAGATAAAACGATGTGACTGACTCGAATAGATCTTATTGACATATTGTCATCCTCGTCCTGATGATATGGGGTATTAAATATTCTCAAATTATACGGGAAGCGGTGGTTAAAAAGAAGAAAATTACGACTGGTAGTAGTCCTCAATGGCGTCGAGAAGGGAGGAAACGGTATATTCTTTGGGAATAATATCGACGGTGAGTCCGGCATCTTCGGCAGTTTTTGCCGTGATGGGGCCTATGCAAGCGATGCGCGTATTTTTTATTTGAGGGATCAGGGATTCACCGGTCAAAGTGAGAAAGTTTTTGACTGTGGATGAAGAGGTGAATGTCAGTACTTGGATATCACCTGATTTCAGTCTTTTTGCCAGAGTATCGGATTTTAGGCTTGGCAGTATGGTCTGGTACGCTGGAGCGACATCCACCTGAGCTCCCATTTCGCGAAGCTTTTCCGGGAGAACTTCCCGGGCAACGGTGGCTCGGGGGATCAGGAAACGTTTGCCGTTTATGTTTTCTTTGCCGATGCTTTCAATTAAAGATTCAGCGACAAAATCATCTGGAACTACATCTACGCATATTCCCAGATCACGAACTGCCTCAGCTGTTTTTGGTCCAATGGTGAAGATTCGTACACCTTTTAAATTGCGTATGTCCTGCTGAATTTCTTTTAGCCGCTGAGAAAAAAACCGGACTCCATTGACGCTGGTAAAAATGAGACCATCGTAACGGGAAAGATGATTCAGTGCTTCGTCAAGCGGTGCCCAGTCATCCGGTGCTACGATTTCAATGGTCGGGAAGAAAAAAGGCTCGGCACCCAGTTCGCGCAATCGCTCAATCATGCTTTCGGCCTGATCTCCTTTTCGGGTTACCACAACGGTTTTTCCGAATAGGGGTAAACTTTCAAACCATTCTATTTCGGGTTTCAAATTAACTACTTCGCCGATGATGGTGAGGGCCGGCGGTGATATTTTTTCTTTGGAGGCGATATCTACGATGGTTGATAGAGTTCCTTTCCAGGTTTTCTGGCGCGCGGTTGTTCCCCATTGGATTACGGCAATGGGCGTTTCCGGGCTTTTACCGAACTTCATAAGTTTTTCTACAATCAAGGGTAGTTTGCGTGCGCCCATTAGAAAAACCAGAGTGCCTGCTCGGGAGGCTATTTTCTCCCAGTCGATATGAATATCGCCCTGTTTTTTTTCATTACTCCCCGTGATGATGGATAGAGTTGAAGAGAGATGTCGATGCGTCAAGGGAATGCCGGCATAGGCGGCAACTCCGGTTACTGATGTAACACCCGGAACCACAAGAAAAGGAATGTTTGATTGATTGGCCGCTAGAATTTCTTCGCCGCCGCGCCCGAATATAAAAGGGTCCCCACCTTTTAGCCGAACGACAATTTTACCTTCCTTGGCTTTTTCAACAAGCAGTGTGTTGATTTTCTCCTGTTCAAGGCTGGCAACGCCTTCTTTTTTTCCAACATAAATAACTTCTGTTTCCTTTGGGGTGAAACGTAACAGGTCTTCGTTAACCAGATGGTCATAAAGGATAACTTCGGCTTTTTGTAACCAGTGCTTTCCCTGGAGAGTTAAAAGTCCCACGTCCCCCGGCCCGGCACCGATGAGAATAATTTTACCTTGTTTGTTTTTGGAATTATTCATTTGGGGAATAAAGGAAATTTGCCATATTTGCAAAATCTGACATGGAAAGGGTTTCTCCTCTCCTGGAAAGGTCGATGCCTGCAAGCCGGGTTTGCCCTTGTTCGTCTATAAAATGGTTTTTCCAGGATTTTAAATTATTCTTCAGCATTTTTCGTTTATGGAAAAAAGCCGCATTGACTATTTTAAAAAATAATTGCGGATCTTCAACCTCAACTTTGGGTTGGGGCAGAGGTTCCAATGAAAAGAGTGAAGAGTCTATTTTAGGCCTGGGAGAAAAAGCGGTATTGGGTATTTCTAATAGCCGTTGGATATTACAGTGGTACTGCACAAAAACTGATAAAGAACTATATTCCTTGTTGCCCGGTTGCGCGGTCAGTCGATCGACAACTTCTTTTTGCATCATCAGGGTCATGGTTTGAATTCGGCTGCCAAAGTGGATTAATTTTTTCATTATATGGGTGGCGGCATAATAAGGAAGATTGGAAACGACCTTGAATCCGGATTTTAGTGAGGAGTAATCAAACTTTGCAGCATCTCCTTCTATTATTTTGAAAGAAGGACTGTCTTTACTAAACCGCTTTTCCATTTCCCGACACAACTTAGGGTCAAGTTCTATTGCGGTCAAGGAACGGGTGATCGAGATCAACTGTTGAGTGAGAACTCCTTTTCCTGGTCCGATTTCTACCACATTGTCATCGGGTTGGATATTTGCCAATTCGATAATCTTTTGCGAAATTTCAGGATCAACAAGAAAATTTTGCCCGAGAGGCCTTTTTCTCATTGCATGGAAAGGGTGGCTTGAGACAACCGGCCCGCAGTTTTCAAAGCCAATTTAAGATTTTCAGCGGAGGCTTTATTACGTCCCACGATATCGTAAGCAGTGCCGTGATCTACCGAAGTTCTCAATATGGGCAAGCCCAAGGTAATATTGACACCCATGCCGTTCATTTTTACAGGAATCATACCCTGATCGTGGTACATGCAGATAACAGCATCGTATTTTTCGGACGCGGCTCTTGCGAACAAGGCATCTGCCGGGTGCGGGCCGCTTGCCTGGATGCCTTCTTTCTGCGCTGTCTTTAAAGCGGGGAGGATCATTTCTGTTTCTTCTTGACCAAAGATTCCTCCATCACCAGAATGTGGGTTGAGTCCCACCACCGCTATGCGAGGGATTTCAGTCACATACTTTTGCAGCCAGTCGTGAGTCAGTCGAATGGTTTGTAAAACTTTTTCTTCAGAAATTTGTGATTTGACCTGATCGAGAGGAAGATGGGTGGTTACTAAAACCACACGTAATGAATTGCCTTCCATCATCAAGGTGGGTTTTTTAGAATCGGTTAGATGCCCTATTAGCTCGGTATGCCCTGGAAAGGGGTGGCCGGCTAAATGTAAACTTTTTTTATTGATAGGGCAGGTGGCGATAGCTGCAACCTCATCATTGAGTGCTAACTCGACTGCTTTTTGGATGGATTCATAACTGGCCTTGCCACCCTCTGCTGAAGGTTTCCCCATTGGAAGTGTTTCGGGAACATTATTGAGGTCAATGACATCAATGGTGCAAGGCTGGTACCAACCTTCATTGGGTGATTCGATTGAATGGATTAGAATTTCGGGAGCAATTTGTTGGGCTGTTTTTTTCAGTGTTTTGGCATCGCCAATTATCAGAATCCGGGTGTCGATTGTTAAGATTTCGTCTTGAAACGCTTTAACAATAATTTCGGGTCCAATCCCTGCTGGGTCTCCTAGGGTCAGGGCAATGATGGGTGAAGCTTCCATTTTTTTGTTCTTTATGCTGAGTGAGTCTCTTGGAATATTTTTAATAATCTAAGAGAATATTTTTTGATTTAAAAACTACCCGCTCCTGGTATGCAAGAGCGGGTATGGTGTTTAAACAATTTTGGAGAGGCCGTTATTTTCTAAGTTCGTGAATTTTTCCAGAGGACTTGGAATTTTTCCCGATAGGCCTTGGGCTCGCATCGAGTATTTTCTTGTCCACATTACTTTCATATTCTTTGAAATTTTCAATGAACTGGTTTGCCAACTCATCGGCCTTTTCATCATAAGCTTCCGGATTCTTCCATGTGTTTCTGGGGAACAGATACTCTTTCGGGACACCTTTAACCGCTAGTGGAATTTGAATTCCAAAAACCGGAGCGGTTTCGGTTTCAACATTATCCAGTTGGCCTTCCAAAATGGCTTTGATCATGGCGCGTGTGTATTTGATTTCGATTCTTTTTCCTACACCATATGCACCGCCCGTCCAGCCTGTATTAACCAACCAGCAAGAGACCTCATACTTGGCAATTTTTTCACCCAACATGTCTGCATACACAGAGGGATGCAATGACATGAAAGGGGCTCCAAAGCATGTGCTGAAAATTGCTGTCGGTTCGCGGCTCATTCCCTTCTCGGTTCCCGCAACTTTGGCGGTGTAACCTGAAATGAAATGATACATGGCTTGTTCGGGTGTCATTTTTGATACCGGGGGCATGACTCCATATGCATCACAAGTGAGCATGATCACGTTATCTGGGTGTCCACCCATCCCCTCAAGCACAGCATTGTTGATATGCGTGATGGGATAGCTTGCGCGTGTGTTTTCAGTCAAACTGGAATCATCCAGATCAAGTCTTCTTGCTCCGGGGCTTAGAGCCACATTTTCCAGCAGGGTGCCGAATCGGCGCGTGCATTCAAAAATCTCCGGTTCTGATTTTTTCGAGAGGCGAATTACTTTTGCGTAACAACCGCCTTCAAAATTAAATACACCACGATCACTCCATCCGTGCTCATCATCGCCTATGAGTTTTCTTTGTGGGTCGGCCGATAACGTGGTTTTGCCGGTTCCTGAGAGGCCAAAAAATATTGAAGTATCGCCTTTTTTGCCAATATTTGCAGAACAATGCATAGAAAGAACGGACTGTTTTTGCGGTAACAGGTAATTCAATATAGAGAAGACCGATTTCTTGATTTCTCCGGCGTAACTGGTGCCTCCGATAAGGACCAACTGCTTGCCAAAGTCGACAATAACAAATACTTCTGAATTGGTTCCGTCAATGGCCGGCACTGCCTTGAAATCAGGCACATGCATGATGGTAAAGGCGGGGTCGTGATTTTCCAGTTTTGCCATATCGCGGATCTGGATAAACATATTGCGTGCAAATAGATTGTGCCAGGCATGTTCGGTGATAACGCGGATATGTG
>Ga0114932_10001001_pt1 | contig 33301 bp, 29 predicted proteins | sample 2SBtaG_2_FD_87286 | JGI IMG/M metagenome (GOLD analysis project Ga0114932, IMG submission 87286) | Deep subsurface microbial communities from Kolumbo volcano to uncover new lineages of life (NeLLi) - 2SBTROV12_ACTIVE470 metaG | ecosystem: Environmental > Aquatic > Marine > Volcanic ...
GAGTTTCGCACGCTCAGCGCGCGGATCGCCGCCAAGATTGGCGTCGAGCCCCCCGCCATCAAGGGGGCGGCTTCCGACGGGGTATCGAGCCCGGTCGAAAGCGGCGCGGTCGTGGCCGCACAGGTGCCGTTTGATGCGGAAAACTATGAATGCGTGCGGGACAGCGAAGCGTTGCAGGTGTGGATCGACAGAATTTACGAACGCGGATTTGTGGCGGTGGATACGGAAACTACGGGCCTTGACGAAATGCGGGTGGATCTGGTGGGAATATGCCTGTGCGTGAAGGCGGGTCAGGCCTGTTACATTCCGCTGATCCATAAAGAAGGCAAAGGCGACTTGTTTGGTGGGTCAGCGCTGACCGCAGGGCAGATGCCGGTGGATGAGGTTTTGGCGATGTTAAGGCCGGTGCTGGAGGATCCTGCAATCCTGAAAATCGGCCAGAACATGAAATACGACGCCAAGATTTTTGCCCGCGTCGGCATCGATGTGGCCCCGATTGATGACACCATGTTGATGTCTTACGCCCTGCACGGTGGTGAACACGGGCACGGCATGGACTATTTGTCGAACCGCTATCTGGAACACGCGCCGATCCCGATCAAGACGCTTTTGGGCGCCGGAAAATCGGCGATTACTTTTGATCGCGTCCCGATAGACGAGGCGGTGAAATATGCGGCCGAAGACGCGGACATCACCTTGCGTCTGTGGCAGATGTTCAAGCCCGAACTGCACACTGAACGCGTCACGGAGGTTTACGAGACACTGGAACGCCCGCTGGTGGCGGTTTTGGCGGAAATGGAAATGCATGGGATCAAGGTCAACCGCGATCACCTGTCGCGCATGTCCAATAATTTTGCCCAGAAAATGGCGGGGCTGGAGGACGAAATTTACGCTCTGGCGGGGGGCAAGTTCAACGTGGCGTCGCCCAAGCAACTGGGGGAAATCCTGTTTGACCAGATGGCACTGCCCGGTGGCAAAAAAGGCAAGACCGGCGCTTACGGAACCGGTGCCGACGTGCTGGAAGATCTGGCCGCCGAAGGGCACGAACTGCCGACCAAAGTGCTGGACTGGCGGCAAATGGCCAAGCTGAAATCGACCTATACCGATGCATTGCAGGAACATATTCATCCGGAAACCGGGCGCGTGCATACGTCTTACGTGATTTCGGGGGCGTCGACCGGACGCCTCGCCAGCACCGATCCAAACCTGCAGAATATTCCGGTGCGCACCGAAGAGGGGCGGCGTATCCGCGAGGCTTTTATTGCCGAACCCGGCAATGTTTTGCTGTCGCTCGATTACAGCCAGATCGAATTGCGTATCCTGGCACATATTGCCGATATCGACGCCCTGAAAGCGGCGTTTCACGATGGGATCGATATTCATGCGCTGACCGCCAGCCAGATGTTTGGCGTACCGCTGAACGAAATGACACCCGACATCCGCCGCCAAGCCAAGGCGATCAATTTCGGGGTGATCTACGGGATTTCCGGTTTCGGACTGGCACGCAACCTGCGCATTCCGCGCGCCGAGGCGCAGGCATTTATCGACACGTATTTTGAACGTTTTCCGGGCATCCGCACCTATATGGATGACACAGTGGCCTTTGCCAAAGAACGGGGTTACGTTCAAACGCTGTTTGGCCGCAAAATCCATACGCCGGAGATTAACGCGCGCGGACCCCACGCCGGATTTTCGCGCCGCGCCGCGATTAATGCGCCGATACAGGGCACCGCCGCCGACGTGATCCGCCGCGCCATGATACGCATGCCAGGCGCGATCGCGCATCTGCCTGCTCGGATGTTGCTTCAGGTGCACGACGAGCTGATATTTGAAGTGCCGAAAGACGACGTCGATGCGGTCACGACAGCAGTGCGCAGTGTTATGGAGGGCGCTTGCCAGCCGGTGATAAAACTTGACGTACCCCTGGTTGTGGACGCAGGGCAGGGGTTGAACTGGGCGGAGGCACACTAAAGTTTCCGGCCTGCGGCGCGGATATTTAACCCAATAAGAAATGAGGCGTGAAATGGCGGAAATCGGACTGGTCGGTGTGGGCGTGATGGGCGCGGCTTTTGCGCTTAATCTGGTGGAAAAGGGTCACCGGGTTTCTCTGCTGGACCGCACGCAGGATAAGATTGACGACGTCGCTGCCACCGCCCGGGCACAGGGACTATCGGGCGAAGTCGTGGCCTGTGTCGCGCCGAAAGATTTTGTCGCCTCCTTACGCACGCCGCGCTCTATTCTTGTGCTGGTGCCTGCGGGCGGGCCATTGGATGTTGTCATCGACAGCCTGACGCCGCACTTGGACAAGGGTGACCTGATTGCTGATCTTGGCAATTCGAATTTTCGTGACACCGAGGCCCGGGTGAGCGCGTTTGAGGCACAGGGGTTTCAGTTTTTGGGTATCGGCGTATCCGGTGGTGAAGAGGGCGCGCGCAGCGGGCCGTCAATCATGGCGGGGGGCTCAAGGAACAGCTGGGCGCAAGTCAAAGACACACTGTCGGATGCTGCAGCGAAATACGAAGATGTGCCCTGTTGCGACTGGTTTGGGCCCGGCGGTGCCGGTCATTTCATCAAGACTTTGCACAACGGGATCGAATACGCCGATATGCAATTGATCGCCGAAGTCTACGGCATCATGCGCGACGGACTGGGCATGACCGCTGCGGATATCGCACCGGTTTTTGAGCGGTGGAACACGGGGCCGCTTGAATCCTATCTGGTTGAAATTGCGGGCGAAGTTGCCGGTGCCGTCGATTCGGTTTCGGGCGGTTCTATGCTGGATATGATTGTCGACAAGGCCGGACAAAAAGGGACCGGACGCTGGTCAGTGATAGAGGCGCTGCATTTGGGGTCGCCCGTAGGAATGATTGCGGCGGCGGTTGAAGCGCGCAACATATCGGCGGCGCGCGGCGCGCGGTTCCGCATGGAAGCGTCATTTGGCCCGGCGCCGCAGTGGCTTGAAGGCAGCGCCGAGGACCGCGCGCCTGTCATAGATACATTAGAGCAGGCGCTGATCGCCGCCAAGATAAACGCCTATATTCAAGGGCTTGAGGTTCTGGATCGCGCGTCGGCAGAGTTTGGCTGGGATCTTGATCTGGCGGCGGTGGCGCGGGTATGGCGCGCCGGGTGCATCATCCGCGCTGGGTTTTTGAACGAGATCGCGCAGGTTATCGACTCGGGCGGCAGTGCCAATCTGGCGATGGACGGCGGCTTTGGTCAGAAATTGGTCGAAACGCTGCCTGCGCTGCGCGTGGTCGTGGCGACGTCGGTCAGTGCGGGATTGTCGACGCCGGCGCTGTTTGCCGCGTTGAACTTTCACGATCAGCGCCGCACGTCGCTGGGCACCGCCAACATGATTCAGGGGCTGCGCGATTATTTCGGTGCGCACGGGTTCGAGCGGTACGATTCTAAGGGCGAAGTCGCGCACGGGCCATGGGGAGAACAGTGACGGTCGCGGCATGCGCCTTTATTATCGTTTCTATTCCAGCTCAGCCGACGGAATAACCTTAAAGAAACTCCCGCCTGACCACAGGCCAAACCAATCGGTGCCATCGATGGTCTGGCGGGTGCCAATATCCACCAGCCGATAAAAACTCTTGCGGTCGATCAGGGCCTCCAGGTTGGCGCGGACCAGAACATAGGGCGACGGTTCGCCGGTTTCGGCGTCTTTGGCGACACGGATCGGGTTTAGCGGGCCCGCGGCAACGGTTTCGTCCACCTGGGTGGTAAAGGTGATGACCTGATCTTCGCCAACGCCGTCGGTTTCAAAGTCCACAGCCACAAACGGGGCGTCGTCGACGGTAATGCCAACTTTTTCTACGGGCGTCACCAGAAAATAATCATTCCCGTCCTTGCGCAAAATCGACGAAAACAACTTGACCAGCGGTTTGCGGCCAATCGGCGTGCCCAGATAAAACCACGTGCCGTCGCGCGCGATCCGCATGTCCAGATCACCGCAGAATTCCGGGTTCCACAAGTGCACCGGTGGCAGGCCCCTTTTACCGGCGAGCCGGGCTGCGTTGGCCAGTCGGTCGGCTTCCGGCTTCACAATTTTTTGTGCGTCAGTTTGATTTGCCATTTGTTATTGCTGCTTTAGTTGGGTTTAATAGCTGAAATCGCGCGCACGCACAGCCTGAACGTCGCGATCATACCGCGCAGGGAGAAAAAAACCATGGCAGAAAACAATGAAAATCTTGTGGCGGACATCGCGGTGCTGGGCGACAAATTGTCGACCGCCAAGGCCAGCATCGGCAAAACTATTATCGGGCAGGACAGGGTGGTTGAACTGGCGCTGACGGCTTTGCTGAGCGGCGGTCACGGTCTGCTGGTCGGAGTGCCGGGGCTGGCCAAGACGCTGTTGGTTGAAACGCTTGGTATTGTCATGGGCCTGTCGTCGAACCGCGTTCAGTTTACCCCCGATTTGATGCCCGGCGATATTTTGGGTTCTGAGGTTCTGGAAACCGCGAGTGACGGCAAGCGCACGTTTCGCTTTATCGAAGGACCGGTTTTCTGCCAGCTTCTGATGGCGGATGAAATCAATCGCGCCAGCCCGCGCACCCAATCAGCGTTGTTGCAGGCGATGCAGGAGCGCGAGGTGACCATCGCAGGCGAAGAGCGCCCATTGGCGCGTCCGTTTCACGTGCTGGCCACACAGAACCCGATCGAGCAGGAGGGCACTTATCCCTTGCCCGAAGCCCAGCTCGACCGGTTTTTGTTGCAAATCGATGTCGACTATCCCGACCGCGCGACCGAACGCGATATTCTATTGGCTACAACCGGTGCGAAACTGGCGGAATCTTCGCAGGTATTCAGCGACGCCGATCTGATAGCGGCGCAGGACATCGTGCGCCGCATGCCAGTAGGCGACGCCATCGTGGATTCGATTCTTGATCTGGTGCGTGCGGGTCGTCCGGACGAGGCGGGCGTGTTGCAAACAGTTCGTGACAATGTGTCCTGGGGTCCCGGGCCGCGCGCGGCGCAGGCTTTGATGCTGGGCGTGCGGGCGCGGGCTTTGCTGGACGGGCGTTTGGCGCCTTCGGTTGAGGACGTGGCGGCATTGGCGCATCCGGTATTGATCCACCGTATGGCGCTGGGTTTCGCTGCGCGCGCCCAAGGCGTGCGTCTGGATACTATTATCGCCGAAATGGTGGCTTCGACGACGCAGGTGAATGTCGCCGCATGAACCTGGTTCTACCCAAAATCCACCAAACGGCACGTGAGCAGGCAGCGCAACTGGGTCCGCTTTTGGCGGAGGCCCGGCAGTTGGCCGCCATGGTTGTCGCGGGATCGCACGGGCGACGGCAGGCAGGCGCGGGCGAGGAATTCTGGCAGTTCCGCAACGCCGAGGCCGGAGACAGCTGGCGCGCGATAGACTGGCGACGCTCGGCGCGCTCGGACGCTCATTACATTCGCCAGCAGGAATGGCAGGCGGCGCAATCGGTGGTTCTGTGGATCGACAGCGCCAAATCCATGGAATTTTCCGGCGATAAGAAACGGCCGCACAAAAAGGATCGGGCGCGGGTTCTGGGGTTGGCAACGGCAATTGGTTTGGTGCGTGCAGGCGAGCGCGTCGGTCTGATCGGTGACCCCGAACCGCCCAAGAGCGGTGAGAAACAAATCGACAAAATGATCGCGCAGATGGGCGGTGAGATGGGGGCTGCCGACTACGGTGTCCCCGACGCCAACACGTTTCCCAAACGCGCGCGCGCGGTTTTTCTGTCCGATTTTCTGGGCGACATCGATGCGGTCAAAGGCAGCGTGTACCACGCCGCCGACCGGGGTGTGCGCGGCGCATTGGTGCACATTCTTGACCCCGTAGAAGAACAGTTTCCTTTTGACGGGCGCACCGTGTTTGAAAGCATGGGCCGGTCTGTGCGCTTTGAAACGCTGCGTGCGCGCGGGTTAAAGGACGCCTATCAATCGCGGCTCGCGGCCCGCAAAGTGGCGCTGGCCGAAATTGCGCGCGCGGCAGATTGGCAGATTTTATGTCACCATACGGATAGCCCGGCGCAGACTGCGATGATCTGGTTGCGCGGCGCGCTTGGGGAGGTGCGATAGCCAATGTTCGGACTGCCCGCCATAGGATTTCTAAACCCGTGGTTGCTGCTGGGGTTGCTGACTTTGCCGATTCTGTGGTGGCTACTGCGGGCGGTGCCTCCGGCGGCGGTGCGGCGCCGTTTTCCGGCGGTGACAATGCTGCTGGGATTGCAGGATCCTGAGAGCACCCCGGTCAATACGCCGTGGTGGCTGTTGCTGATCAGAATGCTGGCCGTGGCGCTTTTGATCATTGGTTTCGCCGGACCGGTGCTTAATCCCGAGGACGTGCAATTGCGCAAATCCCCTTTGTTGGTCTTGCTCGATGCCAGTTGGGCCAGTGCGACGGACTGGGATGCGCGCCGTGTCAAACTGGACGAAGTATTGGCTTTGGCGGGGCAACAGGGTCGGCGCGTTGCGGTGGTGTCGCTGTCCGATTCACCGTTTCAAGGTGACGCCATACCTTGGCAGGACGCGTCGGTTTGGGCGTCCAACAGTGCCCGGTTCGCACCGCGTCCCTATGCGCCCGATGATGCCGCGTTTTCAGAGTGGCTGAACGCGATAGATGCACAAGGCTTTGACACGGTGTGGTTTTCTGATGGGCTGGCCCGCGCCGGGCGCGATGCGCTGACGGCCCGAATCCAGCAGGCGGGCGATCTGAGAGTCATTCAAAGCACCCGCGCAATACTGGGTTTAAGGCCACCAGTCTTTGCGGATGGCAACGTGGTGGTTACGGTTTTACGCAGTCGGGCCGTTGCAGCGCGGCGCGTCACTGTCAGGGCCTATGGGCCGGACCCGCAGGGGGTCGAGCGTCGACTGGCCGCTGTTACTGCGGTTTTCGATGCTGACGCGCTGGAGACCGAAGCCGTGTTTGATCTGCCCAGCGAATTACGCAACCGGATCAGGTTTTTTGACGTCGAGTCCACGCGCGCCGCCGGTGCGGTGGCCTTGGCGGATGACGCGCTGAAACGGCGTAAAGTGGCGCTTTTTGCCGGTGTACAGGCACGTGAAGGTCAGGAATTTGTGTCCTCGCTGCATTTCCTGCGCAAGGCATTGGCGCCGACCGCTGAACTGATCGAGGCGCCGGTGCGCGACAGCTTGCTGGCTTCGCCCGACGTGGTTGTGCTGGCGGATGTGGCCAAACTGACCGGATCAGAAGAGCGCGATCTGCTGAAATGGGTCGAAGACGGTGGGTTGCTGGTGCGTTTTGCCGGACCAAAACTGGCGGCGCGCACCGCGAATGCCCCCAAGGACGATCCGTTGTTGCCGGTGCGCCTGCGCGCCGGAGGCCGCAATATCGGCGGTGCCATGTCGTGGGGCTCGCCACGGGAATTAATGCCTTTTGACGCGGAGTCGCCTTTTTTCGGGCTTGATATTCCTGCAGACGTGACGGTGTCCTCGCAGGTGCTGGCTCAGCCCGATCCCGAACTGAGCGCGCATACGATTGCCTCGCTTATGGACGGTACACCTTTGGTTACGCAGGCGCATCGCGGCGACGGTCGTGTGGTGCTGGTGCATGTCACTGCAAACGCCGAATGGTCGACATTGCCCATATCCGGACTGTTTGTCGAGATGCTGGAACGGCTCGCGGTGTCAACCCGCAACGCGGTGCCCACCGCCGGTCAGTTGGCGGGGCAGGTCTGGGTGCCGCAGATCGTTCTCGACGGGTTTGGCAACCGCGTCGACGCGGGTGATATGGCCGGAGTGGCTGGTGAGGTGCTGGCCAAGGCCGTTACCGGACCGGATTTGCTGCCCGGAATTTATGGCGTTGGCACACGTCAGGTGGCGCTGAACGTTCTGCGCGCCGACAGTCTTTTATCGCCCGCGCAATGGCGCGCGGGTGTTCACGTCGACGGTTTCGTCAAACCGGTGCAGCGCGCGTTGAAGCCGGCTTTGCTGATGGCTGCGCTGGGCCTGATGTTGCTGGATATTTTTGCAACGCTGTGGCTTGGCGGGCGACTGACCGGACCGCGCGCCGGTATCGTGACGACAGCCTTATTGGCGCTGTTCTTGTCCGGCGACCCCGGCGCGGCGCAAAGCAGCAACCAAAGCGACACGCGCAGCAGCGATGCCGCCGTTCTGCGCGCGGTCAACGATACCGTGTTGGCCTACGTGAAAACCGGCGATTCCCGCGTGGATCAAAAATCCGAGGCGGGGTTGTTTGGTTTGGGTCTGGTGCTGCGCCAGCGCACCGCTGTGGAACCCGCCGAACCGGTTGCCGTGGATCTGGAGCGCGACGAACTGGCGTTCTTCCCGCTGATTTACTGGCCCATTTCGGAAAACCAGCCCGCGTTGTCAGAGGCCGCCAATGACAAGATCAACAGGTATTTACGCACCGGCGGCATGATCCTTTTTGACACCCGCGACAGCAATTTGGGCAGATTCGGCAGCGGCACCCCGAACGGGCGGCGCTTGCAACAACTGGCGGCGTCGCTGGACATTCCCGCGCTCGAACCGATACCCAGCGATCACGTTCTCACACGCAGTTATTATCTGCTGCAGGATTTCCCGGGCCGTCATCGCGGACGCGACGTCTGGGTCGAAGCTGCGCCTGCCAACGCCCGCAAAATAGAAGGCGTGCCGTTTCGCAATTTGAACGACGGAGTGTCGCCGGTGGTCATTGGCGGCAACGACTGGGCCGCGGCATGGGCGCTGTCGCGTCAGGGTCAGCCGATGTATCCGGTCGGTCGCGGAGGCACCGGACAGCGCCAGCGCGAAATCGCCTACCGCTTTGGCGTCAATCTGGTGATGTATGTGCTGACCGGAAATTACAAATCTGATCAGGTGCATGTGCCGGCTTTGCTGGAACGGCTGGGGCAGTAGCATGGTCACACAAATCGTTTTTGATCCACTGATTTCAATTGCTTTGCTGGTCCTGCTTGGGGGCGTCATGGCGCTTGGGGTCGGGTTGGGATTGTGGCGCGGTCTTAGCGGCTGGTGGCTGCGTGGTCTGGTCGCCATGGTTGTGTTGACGGCGCTCGCCAACCCGTCGCTGCAACAGGAAAACCGGCAACCGCTGTCGGACATCGTGCTGGTCGTGACCGACCGCAGCGCCAGCCAGTCCATCGATCCCCGCACCGGGCAAATTGATCAGGCCACCGCCGCGCTTGAAGCGGCGCTTGATGCGCTGCCTGATCTGGACGTGCGTACCGTCTCTGTTCAAAACGCGGCGGACGGACGCGATGAAGGCACATTGGTCATGCAGGCGTTGACCGAGCTTGCAGCCGAAGCCGAGCGCAGCCGCATTGCAGGGGCGATCGTTGTGACAGACGGTCAGATTCACGACATGGCTGCCGCGCCGGATTTTCCTGCACCCGTACACGCGTTGATCACAGGGCACGAAAACGAATGGGACCGGCGCATCGTTCTGCTGGGCGCGCCAAGCTTTGCCATTCTGGGCGAACCGGTGATGTTGACCCTGAAAATCGAGGATCAGGGCCGTGTGCCCGCAGATCTGCCGACGACCACCGATCTGAGCATTTCAATCGACGGCGGCACACCGCAGGAATTTCGCGTTCAGGTCGGTGTCGCACTCGAACTGCCGCTGACGCTGCCGCACGGCGGGGCAAACGTGTTACAGTTTGTCGTGCCGACCGCAGAGGGTGAGCTGACCGACCGCAACAATGCCGCCGTGGTGTCGATCAACGGCGTGCGCGACCGCCTGCGGGTGCTGCTGGTATCAGGAGAGCCGCACCCGGGCGAGCGAACCTGGCGGAATTTGTTAAAATCCGACAGCGCCGTGGATCTGGTGCATTTCACCATATTGCGTCCCCCAGGCAAGCAAGACGGCGTTCCCGTCAATGAAATGTCGCTTATCGCCTTTCCGACGCGTGAACTTTTTTTGGATAAAATCGACGATTTTGACCTGATCATTTTTGACCGGTACCGCCGCAGGGGCATTTTGCCATCGATCTATCTGGAAAGCGTCAGCCGGTATGTGGAAGACGGCGGTGCGGTGCTGGTGGCCACCGGTCCGGCCTTTGCCGGTGTCGAAAGCCTGTACCGTTCGCCATTGGCGCGCGTGCTGCCCGCGCAACCCACCGCGCGGGTGTTCGAGGTCGGTTTTACCCCACGGGTTTCGGACCTTGGTGCCCGCCACCCGGTGACCGAAGGGTTAGAGAATTTTGCGCCGCGCCCCACGGCGGAGGACGGCACACCGGGATGGGGCCGTTGGTTCAGGATGCTCGATATGGACGCGCGTTCGGGCAACGTGGTGATGACAGGGCCCGACGCGCGCCCGCTGTTGATTCTTGATCGGGTCGGGCAGGGGCGGATTGCCATGCTGGCGTCGGATCAGGCGTGGCTGTGGCATCGCGGATTTGAAGGCGGCGGCCCGCAGCTGGAACTGTTGCGCCGACTGGCGCACTGGATGATGAAAGAACCCGAATTGGAAGAAGAAGACCTGAGCGCCGGCGCGCGTGGTCAAAACGTGACCGTGACGCGGCGCTCGCTTGATCCTCTGGCACGCGATGTCACCGTGACCGGCCCCGACGGCGTTACGCAGATTTTGGAGATGACCGAAACCCGTCCGGGGCGGTTCGAGGCGCAGTTCACCGGCAATGAAAACGGGCTTTACCGTCTGTCCGATGGTGTGCTGGACGGGGTCGTTGCCCTGGGCCCAACCGCACCGAAGGAATTTGAGCAAACGGTATCCACCGGCACGATTCTGGCGCCACTGGTTAACGCCACCGGTGGCGGCGTTTTTCGGCTTGAAAATGGGAACCCCAAAATCCGTCGCGTGCGTCAGGGCCGGGCGGCATTTGGGCGCAATTGGCTGGGGCTGGAAACCCGCAACGCTTATGTCACGAAAGAGATACGTTTGTACCCCATCGGTTCGCCTTTGATTTTTTTGCTGGCGGCGTCGCTGCTGTTGCTGATCGCGTGGCGTCGCGAAGGACGGTAAGCGCGGAACATGGGCCAAAAGCCCCCCCCGCGCGGGTCATGACCACGGGCGACGCCCCTTTGGTGCTGTGGTTCGCGCGGCGTGCGCGTGTAATTTTTGGACCAATGAACTGGGTGAACCGCAGATTTTGCATGGCGGCGATTGCTGGACAGTTGGCGTTGATTGACTGTAATAGTCGCTCGATCAAAGAGGACTGGATGCCGTCGTGGACATGCCTGAACCGGATAGTGGCATTTTGCAGCGCAAAGATGAAATTGTGCGCGCGTTGCAGGCTGTGCTGGCGCATTCAGATGTTATCGCGGAACCGTTGGAAACGCGCGCCTACGAATGCGACGGCCTGAGCGCGTACCGGTGCCCGCCGCTGGCTGTTGTGCTGCCGACGTCAACCGAAGAAGTTGCAGAAGTCTTAAAGCTTTGTCATCGCGAAAAAATTCCGGTGGTGCCGCGCGGTTCGGGCACGTCGCTGTCCGGAGGCGCGCTGCCGACCGCCGATAGTATTGTTTTGGGGGTTTCCAAGCTGACCCAGGTGCTGGAAGTCGATTTTGATAACCGGTTTATTCGCGTGCAATCCGGGCGCACAAACCTGAGCGTTAGCGACGCCGTCGGGGCAGAAGGTTTTTTTTACGCCCCCGATCCGTCCAGCCAGCTGGCCTGCGCCATTGCCGGGAATATCGCTATGAATTCCGGCGGCGCGCATTGCCTGAAATACGGGGTGACGACAAACAACCTGCTTGGGGTGCGCGTGGTCCTGATGGACGGTACGATTGTCGACATCGGCGGGCCGATGCTGGATGCGCCGGGGCTTGATCTGCTTGGCGTGATCTGCGGCTCTGAGGGCCAGTTGGGTGTGGTGACCGAGGCAACCCTGCGCATTTTGCCCAAACCCGAAGGCGCGCGCCCGGTGTTGATCGGGTTTGACTCAGCTGAATCTGCCGGGGCCTGCGTTGGCGACATCATCCGATCCGGCATTTTGCCGGTCGCGATCGAGTTCATGGACCGCGCCTGCATACGGGCCACCGACGCGTTTTCCGGTGCGGGGTATCCCGATGTGGAGGCCATGCTGATTATCGAGGTCGAAGGTGCGCAGGCAGAAATCGACGCGGTTATGGAGAAAATCACGATTTGCGCCGCGCGTCACGATCCCGTGGAAATCCGCCAGAGCGCCAGCGAAGGCGAAAGCGCGCGCATCTGGGCGGGGCGCAAAGCCGCATTTGGTGCCATGGGCCAGATTTCGGATTATATGTGTCTTGACGGGACAATTCCGGTAAGCCAGTTGCCGCAGGTTTTACGGCGTATCGCTGCTTTATCTGATCGCTACGGCCTGAACGTCGCCAATGTGTTTCACGCCGGCGACGGCAATATGCACCCGCTTATTCTATATGACGCCAACAAACCCGGCGATCTTCAGACCTGCGAAGAAATGGGCGAAGACATACTGAAACTTTGCGTCGAGGTAGGCGGATGCCTGACCGGTGAACACGGAGTGGGTGTGGAAAAGCGCGACATGATGGCGGCGCAATACACCGACGACGACATGCGCAGCCAGATGGCGGTAAAAGACGTGTTCGATCCGGGCTGGTTGCTGAATCCCGCGAAGGTGTTTCCGTTAACCGTTTCGGCTGGCCATCGGATTGCGACAGGTGGTTGATGGCGATTTGTCGGCCCCAAAGCGAAGCGGAACTGGCCGCATCCATCGCTGCGGCGCGCACGCCACTGGCAATTCGCGGTGGCGGGACGCGTGGGTTTGCGCCGCAAGTCTGTTGCGACGATTTGGACGTCACGGCGCTGCGCGGAATTTCGCTTTATGAGCCCGGGGCGCTGACCATCGTTGCGGACGCGGGCACGCCGCTGGTGGACGTTCAGGCCGCTTTGGCCGCCAAGGGTCAGCAACTGGCGTTTGAACCCATGGATCACCGGGGTTTGCTGGGCACAACGGGTGAACCAACGATCGGCGGTGTTGTGGCGGGAAATATTTCAGGTCCGCGACGCATTCAGGCCGGGGCTTGCCGTGATTTTTTGCTTGGGGTGCGTTTTGTCGACGGGACCGGTCGCATCATCAAAAACGGCGGTCGCGTGATGAAAAACGTCACGGGGTATGATCTGGTGAAACTGCTGGCAGGCAGTTTCGGTACGCTTGGTGTGCTGAGCGAGGTGGCGCTGAAAGTATTGGCGATCAGCGAAACCCAGGTCAGCGTCGTGGCGCGGGGTCTGAGCGATCGTCAGGGTGTGGCGATGCTGACCCGGGCGCTGGGTTCGCCCTTTGACGTCACGGGGGCCGCGCATCTGGCCTGCGTGGCGGGCAACACCACTACGATGATCCGGCTGGAAGGATTCACGGATTCGGTGGCGTACAGGGCTGACAGATTGGCGACACTGCTGGCAGATTTTGGCGATATTTCCATTGATAACGATGGTGAAAATGTAGCGGCCCAATGGGCGGCGCTGCGCGACGTGCGCGAATTTTCGAACCGGCCCGGCGATGTGTGGCGCATTTCGGTGAAACCCTCGGACGGGCCGTTGGTCGGGGACAGGATGCACAAGATAACCCGGGCGCAGATCATCTATGATTTGGGCGGCGGGCTGGTTTGGCTGCTGGTACCGGCCGGTACCGATGTGCGCCGCGCGCTGGCTGACATAGATGGCCACGCGCGACTGGAACGCGCGAGCGATCCGAAATTTGCCACGTTCGCGTCGCAAGGCCCCGTACTTGATAAAGTGTCAGGGGCGCTGCGGGAAAAATTTGACCCGCGCGGCATCTTGAACCCCGGATTGATGGGGTAGATCATGCAAACAAATTTCACACCCGAGCAGTTGCAGGATCCAAAGCTGAGCGCGGCCAACGACATCCTGCGGTCTTGTGTACATTGCGGATTTTGCACGGCGACCTGCCCGACGTATCAGGTGCTGGGGGATGAGCTCGACAGCCCGCGTGGCCGGATTTATCTGATCAAGGACATGCTGGAAAGCGGGCGCGATGCCGACGCGCAGACCGTCACGCATATCGATCGCTGCCTGTCGTGTCTGGCCTGCGTATCCACCTGCCCGTCGGGTGTGGACTATATGCATTTGGTCGACACCGCGCGCGAACATATAGAAAAGACATGGAAACGTCCGCTGTTTGACCGCATGATCCGAATGGCGTTGGCGGTGATACTGCCTTACCCTCGCCGTTTTCGTTTGGCGTTGCGCGGCGCAATGCTGGCGCGCCCTTTTGTTGCGGTGCTACCGCGGGTTTTGCGCGTAATGGTGGGATTGGCGCCGCGCCAGCTACCGCGTCCAAGTGCGCACGACCGGCCACAGGTGTTTGCGGCCAGTGGCCAGCGCATAAAACGTGTGGCCCTGATGACGGGCTGCGCGCAAAAAGCCCTGAACACCGACATAAACGACGCGACGATCCGCATTCTGACGCGCCACGGCGTCGAAGTCGTGGTGGCGAAAGGCGCCGGGTGCTGTGGGGCGCTGACCCACCATATGGGCAAGACCCGCGACAGCCACGCATTTGCACGGGCCAATATCGCGGCGTGGAATAGGGAAATCGCGGGCGACGGGCTGGACGCCATCGTCATCAATACGTCGGGCTGCGGCACAACGGTCAAAGATTACGGCCACATGTTCGCGCACAGCGATCTGGCAAAAGAGGCCGCACAGATCGCCGCGCTGACAAAGGATATTTCCGAGGTTCTGGCGGAACTGGATATTCAGGGCACAGCACCACGGGACGTGGCGGTGACCTACCACGCCGCCTGTTCGCTGCAACACGGCCAGCAGATCAAGAATACCCCCAAGGACCTGCTGCGCGCCGCAGGATTTGCCGTGGCTGAACCGGCCGATGCGCACCTGTGCTGCGGATCGGCGGGCACTTACAACCTGCTGCAAAGCGAAATCGCCGGGGAACTGAAGGCACGCAAAGTGGGCACGATCCGCGCCACCGCCCCCGACGTGATCGCCACCGGAAACATCGGTTGCATGATCCAGATCGGCATGGGCATCGACGTGCCCGTGTTGCACACGGTCGAGTTGCTTGACTGGGCGACAGGCGGGCCAAGCCCAAAGGCGTTGGGCTAGACGGGATGGTTCTGAATCGACAAAATGTCGTCTTACCTTAAAGGTTCTGTTCTGGCTGTTGCTTGGCAAGGCTCGCCAGTTTGGCCGGAAAATCATTCCTGCTGTGCAGAAAATCCACGACGATCACGCTGGCCTTATCTTCGATAAACACGATGAAATGCTGACCGGAACGGGCAAACCGCAGATCCTCTTTCAGATCGGGGTCGATGATCGTCCGACAGCTTTGTGTTGTAACATCGCCGCCGCAATGCCGGAACACAGGCCGATCAAATCTTCTTCATAGGCCTGCGCCTGACGTGGCCCGAAGGTGTCGATCGTCCAGAGAGCAATATCGGGACGCGCGATGTCCTGTTCAGCTTTGCACAGGCCGGTTTGTTCAGGGCGCGGTGACATGCCTGCGCCCGGCTCTGGCGCGGGCGGACATCGAGCAGCTTTAGGACCGTCTGCCTGTCTCTGACAAAAGGCGTATTTCTCCGGCAACTCCGAAAACTACACGCGGTGACTGAGGGTCTGCTCATCAAAAATTCACGGGTGTTGCAACCCGTTTCCCCGACCACGCCGCCCTACCATCGTCATAACCTGCCGAACACCACAAAACCCCATTCCTGACCGCTATCCCCACAAAGTGGCCACAATCCTGCCCGATGCGTGGGTCAGTCTGTTCCTTGGGGTGTTTGTTTGAGGTCGTGTAATGCGCTTGTTTCTGCTGCTGGTTTTGGTTTTATGGTTAACAGCTGACCGGTCCAAAGCCGAAGAATTACCACTCCTGACCGGCTTGACCACAGCCGATTCCGCCCGACCGTGGGAAGCCGTGGGGCGGGTCAATCTGATCGGCACCGGATTTTGCACCGGCACGCTCATTGCGCCAAAATTGGTACTGACAGCCGCCCACTGTATTTACGACAAACGCACCGGTGCCCGAATTGACGACGGCAATATCGAATTTTTGGCGGGCTGGCGCGACGGTCGCGCTGCCGCAACCCGCTGGGCCAGACGCGTCGTAATTCATCCGGATTACCGGTATCAGAACACCAATCGCATGGACCGTGTGGCCGCAGATATTGCCCTGATAGAGTTGGATCATCCTATCAAAAATTCCCGCATCGTGCCGTTTGGCTGGTCCAAACGCCCGCGTGTCGGCCAGAAAGTGCAGGTGGTGTCTTATGCCCGCGACCGCGCAGAATCGCCGTCGTTGCAGGAAACATGCAACGTGCTTGGGCGCGATCCCAGCGTTCTGGTTTTGTCGTGCCAGGTCAATTTTGGGGCATCGGGATCACCCATATTCGTGATCAAAGACGGCAGGCCACTGATCGCGTCGATCATTTCGGCCAAAGCCGAATGGAAAGACCGCCGCGTGTCATTGGGTGCGTCGCTTGGCCGTCCGCTGTTAAAATTGATGGATCAGCTCGCCAAAACCGACGGCGTGTTTCACCGCATCGAATCTACCAGCGCCGATAACTCGCTGCGCGATACTTTCAAAAAACCCTAAAAACCTCAAAAAAACCCGACCCCTTGAAGCGCCGAATAGGGGCACCCATATCAGTGTTGTCAAACGCCAAAATCCGGGTTTGACGCAACAACCTGATGGTCTGTCCACGATGGAAGGCCGCACCATAGTATCGCTCAGATGGAGGATGCCCCATGCGCAACTTTGATTTCACTCCCCTATACCGTTCAACCGTTGGCTTTGACCAATTCGCCGATCTGTTGGACCGCACGTTTTCAGGCGACGTAACACCCAAGTCTTATCCACCATACAACATCGAGAAAACCGCCGAAGATAAATATCGCATATCAATCGCCGTCGCCGGGTTTTCAGACTCTGAACTGGCGGTCGAAACCCGCGAGAACCAGTTGGTGATCTCGGCACGCAAGTCTGAAGAGGACAGCGGCAGCTACCTGCATCGCGGGATCGCCGCGCGGAGCTTTGAAAAGCGCTTTCAGCTGGCCGATCATGTACGTGCGACTGGCGCCGTGGTGGAAAACGGATTGCTGTACGTCGATTTGATCCGCGAGATGCCCGAGGCGCTCAGGCCGCGCCGCATCGAAATTGCCTCGGCCAATACGGTCATCGGCAAAGCGGCCAAGAAAAAGGCCGTCACAAAAGCCGCCTGACTACAACCGATGAAATGCCAAGGCCCGCAATTGTTGCGGGCCTTTGCGCTTTAGCGCGACAGGCTGTCAGCCAGCCGCATCAGCGTCACCGCCTGTGCGCGGTAGCCGAACGCGTCGTTGCCTTTGTTGGCCGCCGCCAGCGCGATCGCGTCGCTATAGCTCCAGTCGCCCAGATATTTTCCGCTCCGCAGCAATTGCCCAAACCCGGCAATCGCGGTGGCAAAGGCGCTGTCACCGCTTGGGGCCGCGTCGTCCAATTGAAAAGGAGTGGTAAGCAACCGGCTGGTATCGTCACCCGGTTCTTTGTAACGCAGTTTCACAAATCCGGCCTCGTTGGTGTCGCTTGTGGTGTCCGGCGCGCTTTGATAGCGCAGCGGATCGGATTTGATCGCCGGTGATCCGGCCGGGGTGACTTCGTAAATCGCAGTCACGCTGTGGCCTGCACCGATATCGCCCGCGTCAACCTTGTCATTGTTAAAATCCTCGCGTGCCAAAGCGCGGGTTTCATAGCCGATCAGCCGGTACTCGCCAATCAGCGCCGGATTGAATTCCACCTGGATTTTCACATCGTTGGCGATGGGGAACAGTGCGCCCGACACCTGATCGACCAGCGTTTTTTGCGCCTCGGCCAGCGTATCGATATACGCCGCGGTGCCGTTACCGTTTTGGGCCAGTGATTGCATCATCGCGTCGTTGTAATTACCGCGCCCAAAGCCCAGCACCGACAGATAAACCCCACTGTCGCGCTTGTCGGCGATGTAGGTTTTCAACGCCTCGGGATCTGAAATGCCCACGTTGAAATCACCGTCGGTCGCCAGAACAATCCGACCGATGCGTCCGTCACCGGACATTTTTTCGGCGATACCGTAGGCCTGCTGCAAGCCTTCCTGACCGGCAGTCGATCCGCCGGCCTCCAACCGGTTCAGCGACGCCAGGATGGTTTCGCGTTCACCTGCTGCGGTGGGGTCCAGCACCACGCCGGCGCTGCCCGCATAAGTCACGATCGAAATGCGGTCGTCAGCGTTCAGGCGCGATAACAACAGACGGAACGACTGTTTGAGCAGCGGCAACTTATCGGGGTCTTGCATCGAACCCGACGTGTCGATCAGGAACACCAGATCAAGTGGCGGCCGTTTATCACTGTTTGGTTTTTCGCCCTGAATGGCAATGTGAACCAGACGGGTGCCCGAATTCCACGGCGTTTGAAACACCGACACGTTGGTCGAAAACGGTACTGTATCGGACGTGGGTGGTGTGTAGTCATAGGGAAAATAATTGACCATTTCCTCGACCCGAACGGCGTCGGGATTGGGCAATGCGCCATCGTTCAACGCGCGACGCACAAACGCATAAGACGCAGTATCCACATCGATCGAGAATGTCGAAACAGGGTTTTCAATCGTGATGTTCAGCGGATTTTCGTCGTCGTTGGCAAAGCGTTCGTTGTCAATACGACGCGGATTCACAGCGTCGTCGCCGACAAAGTCGAGAGCCTCAGGAGAAGATGCAACAGGAGCATTTACCGCCTGAGAACGAATCGCGTCTGATTGAACAGCGATTTCGGCCTCGGGCGCCGGTCCGGGCTTGAACTTTTTGGCGCCCGCGTTGGCTTGTTCCTGCCGCTCCTGTCCGTCGAGTGCCAGCGGTACCGGCTCTGTCACGGTTGCGGGGCGGCCCAGATCGATATCCGGTGTCAGTTCATCAGACGGCAAAATGATCAGAACCCCAAGCCCGACAACGGCCAGACCGGATGTGGTCATCAACGCCGAACGTAAACTCATTTTTGCAAACATGTTTTTTACTCCTGCTAAGAACAGGCGCGGATTTTCCGTGCCTTCCCCAGTAGGACGTGTTTGCATGGCTGATCCTTGGCGGGCCGCGAAATTTTCTTTTGCCAGCGCGATGGCACGGGCGCGGGCATCGGGGTCCGGCGCCGGAGTGTTTGCGCGCAACGCGTCTTTCAGGCGTTTGATTTCGTCGTCAATCATGCCGTTTTCTCCTCGGATTCTGCCAGTGCGCGCAGGTTTTTTCTGACCTCGCTCATGCGCCACGAAACTGTCCCCTCTGAAATGTCCAGCGCGCGGGCGGCTTGGGCGTGGGTCATATCCTCACCCAAAGTCAGCGCCACAGTGGCCCGCAGGTCCGGCGGCAACGTGGTCATAGCCCGTGCAAGCCAATCCAGTTCGGCCCGGCGCGAGTCGTTGTCGGCGCGCTGCATCAACTCCAGATCGCCCCAGCTCTGCGCAGCTTTTGTGCGCACCAGGCGCTTGCGCAGCCGGTCCACGGCGGCGTTGGACACCACACGGTACAGCCACGTGGTAAACCGTGCCTCACCGCGAAATGCCCCAAGCTTGCCGGGCAGAGCGGCACAAACGTCTTGCGCCAGATCTTCGGCGTCGGCGCGCCGCCCGAGTACTCGAAAGGCGTTGCGGAAAATCAGATCGTAATGGCGCTCGATCAATTGTCCGAACGCCTCTGCATCGCCACTATTGGCCAAAGATACCAGTTGTGAATCGCTGATTTCCATTCGCATAGTGTGGGTGAGACGAACGGGCGGGGTCAATCCTTGGAAAATTTTGTAAATATTACGGGCGGACAAGCATGAACGAAATCGACTGGGACGATGCCTACGCCAACGGCGCGCATATTGAGGATGCGCAATCCTATCCGCCAAAGTGGGCTGGCCTGGCCGCTGAATTTCGCACGAACCACAGTGCGCAAAGCCGGCTTGACGTAGCTTACGGGACAAACCCGCGCGAAGTATTGGACCTGTTCACACCAACCGTCGCGTCAAAAGGTTTGGTCGTATTTGTGCATGGTGGTTATTGGAAGGCTTTCGACAAATCGTCTTGGTCGCATTTGGCCCACGGTGCATTGCGACGCGGTTTTTCGGTTGTGCTTCCTTCGTACCCTTTGTGCCCCGATGCACGGGTGGCCGGGATTACAAAATCCATCGCACACGCCATAGAAAAGGCGGCGCATCTTGTCAGTGGTCCTGTACATCTTAGCGGCCATTCAGCAGGCGGGCATTTGGTGACGCGGATGCTATGCGGTGACGTAGGAATGGCTAAAGATGTGCGCCAACGGCTGGCGCGGGTTGTGTCCGTTTCCGGTGTGCATGATTTGCGTCCTCTGCTCAACACCGCGATGAAAAAAGAGCTTTGCCTTAGTGCCGAAGAAGCCGGTTCTGAAAGTCCGCTTTTGCAACAACCTGTATGCGAAATTCCCGTAACGGCCTGGGTCGGAGCCATGGAACGGCCCGTCTTTATTGATCAATCCCGTTGGCTCTCCGAAAATTGGCCGCTGGCTGATCTGGCAATCGCGCCGCAGAAACATCATTTTGACGTCATCGACGACCTTGCGCTGCCCGAAAGCGCACTTATCCAGGCCTTGCTGGGTTAGCTCGGGTCACGCACCGCCATCAAATCGTCGTCGTCCAGATAACCGCCGGTCTGCACTTCGATCAGATGCAGGTCGATACGGCCGTGGTTTTCCAGCGCATGTGCGGTGCAGGCAGGAATATGCACCGACTGATTTTCGCGCAATTCCTGCTGCGCACCGCCAATAGTGATGCGCCCGCAGCCGCTGACCGCGATCCAGTGTTCGGCGCGGTGATAGTGTCCCTGCTGGGTGATAGAACATCCGGGGCGCACGATCAGGTGTCGGACTTTGAACCGGTTTTTTCGCGTCAGCGCCTGCTCGCGTCCCCAGCGGTGACCACGCCACGGGCCCGCACCGCCAACGTGGTCGAAATTGGCATCGGGTTGGTAGATATTCATGGGCGATCTCCCGCTGTAGACTCTTAACAAGGGCCTAAGATCGGTGGTCTAGGTTAACGGGCTATTAACGACAGAGCGTTTTGCTACCGGTCTGTCCAGCACGGCAGCCTGTCATTGTCCGCAGGACGGGCATGATAAACACCCCGTGCAATGGCCCGCGACAGACAAACTGCAGCGGCATGACCAATTTGCAAAGTGTCGCTAAGCGGATCAGTCAGTTTTTTCGCACCGGTGGCGGCCGCAAAGACCAGATCGCCGTCAATCGGCGTGTGGCTAGGCACAATCGCACGGGCCATGCCGTCGTGCGCGGCCACGGCCATTCGCGTTGCCTGCGCCTGATCGATGGCGGCATCGGTGGCAACAATGGCAATGGTCGTATTGCCGCCCGTCGGCAGGGTGGGGAATTGGCCTGATTCATCAGTAGGATCAAACGCATCGCCCTGACCCAGCCCGCCAAATTCGCCGTCCATTTCAAACGGAGCAGCCCAGAAATGTTTGGAATGCGGGCGCACAACGGCACCTACCGCGTTGACGGCGACCAGTGCGCCAACAGTGATTCCGCTGTCCAGAATAACAGAGGCCGAGCCAAGCCCGCCTTTCAAATCCAGCGTCGTGGCGCCGGTTCCGGCACCGAATGTACCCAAATGAAATTCTGGTGCCGCAACCGACAACGCTGTGGTCGCAAGCGAACGATAGGGGTTGTCCACCCAGTCCTTGTCGCCGCCATTCAAAAGATCAAACAGGATCGCGGCGGGTACAATCGGAACACGGGCACCGCCAACAGCAAAGCCCCGGCCCATGGCGCGCAAGCCGTCCATCACGCCTGACGCCGCTTCCAGACCAAATGCAGACCCGCCCGACAGGACAAGCGCATCGACCTCTTGCACCAATCTGTCGGGTGCCAGCAATTCGGTGTCGCGCGTTCCGGGTGCACCGCCCATGACATGCACCGCCGCCGTAAAAGGCACGTCACCCAAAAGAACGCTCACGCCAGATTTCAAAGTGGCGTCCTGTGCATTGCCGACGCGCAAGCCGGTTACATCGGTGATCAGGTTGCGCGGACCCGGTTTCATATGCAGCGCCCGCCGTCAATTTCCATGGCCACGCCGGTGATCATGCCGGCTTCGTCCGAACACAAAAAACAGGCGGCGTTACCCATGTCTTCGGGCGTTGAAAAGCGGCCCAACGGAATGGTGGCTATGAATTTGGCCCGCATCTGAGGCGTGTCTTCGCCCATGAATGATTTCAACAAGGGTGTTTCGCCCGCCACCGGATTTAGCGCGTTGACCCGCACACCGTATGGCGCCAGTTCGACAGCCATGGTTTTGGTGGCGGTGATCATCCAGCCTTTGGACGCGTTGTACCAGTTCAGATTGGGGCGCGGTGACACACCGGCGGTAGAAGCCACGTTGAGGATCGCGCCGGATTTATTGGCTTTCATATGCGGCACCAAATGGCGGGCGGTCAGGTAGACAGATTTTGCGTTGACCCGCAGCACCCGGTCGAATTCATCCTCGGCCACGTCCTCAAGCGGTGTGGGCAAATGGGTGATACCGGCGTTGTTGATCAGGATATCAAGACGCCCGAACGCTTTGATCGCTCCGTCCGCCATAGCTTTGACGCTGTCGTTGTCGCCCACATCGACCACGCAGGCCTTTGCGTCAAGTTCGTCAGCCACGGCATTCGCCGCATCGCCATTGATGTCGGCCACCAGAACGTGCGCGCCTTCGCTGGCGAATTTACGGGCGATTCCCGCACCAAATCCGGAACCGCCGCCGGTAACGATGGCCGTTTTACCCTTTAGTCGCATGACAGAACCCCTTGGCGTTATTTTGTCTCTAAGACATTGGAATTTGCAGCCAGTGTAAAGCCGGAACTGAAATTGTGTTTACCGGCGATTGGCCAACTCGCGATACAGCGCCTCGGGGGAGACGCCGATTTCCTGCGCCACATGGTGCCAATTGCCTTTTTGCGGCAGCGCATCGTCGTTCCATGCCAGCCATGCATCGAGCTTGTCGGAAACTTTTCGCAACAGGCCCATTTCTGCGCGCAGACGCGCGGTGCGCACTTCGCGGCCCAGATGCATGACCAGTGCCATAGCGGCGGTTTTGTCACCAGCGATAAGGTCCAGAACCTTTTTGCGCTGAAATGCTGCGACAGTGGACTCTTTGATCGCAACCGCTGAACAGTGGTAGCGGGGGGTGGTCAGAGACGCCTCGGCCAGAATTGTCCCCGCACCTGCACGTTGCAAGACGAATGCGGATCCGTCTTCCTGACGGCGCAGCAAATGCACCTCGCCGCTGTCAACGCAGTAGAGGTTGTCAACGGGATCGCCCTGCTCGAATATCAGCCTGCCCCGCGCAAAACGACGCGATACCGCGGGAATTCTCGACAAAAAGTTATGAAAATCATCTGACATGATCTCTATCATGTCATGAACCGCCATAATGGCGCAAGACGCGCTAGTAAACGACTTAAAAAAGGAATCACCAATGAAACGCAGCACAATATTAATCGCGTCCCTGCTGGCCGGTGGCTTGGGCGTCGCAGGCCTTGCCTTCGCACAGGATCACACCGCCACGATGGATCACAATACAATGGATCACAGCGCCATGGACCACAACGCGACGGATCAGGGGATGATGGCCGCGCCGGTCATTGAGCCCGGTCAGGGCGCGTTTGCGGCGATTGCCGAAATCGTTGCCAAGCTTGAATCGGATTCGACTACAGATTGGACAAAAGTCAATATCGCCGGTCTGCGTGCGCATTTGCGTGACATGGACGTCGTCACAGTGGATTCGCGCGTTGCCGTCAATAATATCGACGGTGGGGTTGAGTTCACCGTGACCGGTGCGCCGGACGTGGCCCCGTCCATCCAACGCATGACTGTGGCGCACGCTGCCGTCATGGGTGGCACCAACGGCTGGCAGTTTACCGCTAAGGAAATTGATGGCGGTGCCGTAGTCACCGTAAAAGTGCCGCCGCTTGATCTGGACAAGGTGCGTGCTCTGGGGTTTTACGGGGTGCTGGCACTGGGGTCGCACCATCAGGCGCACCACTGGATGATGGCGTCAGGGCAAGATCCGCACGGTTGAACCTGCGTTTCGCCCCGAAAACGCCATTTGCGATCGGTCTGTCATGCAACTTTGCCGACGACGCCAAAGCGGCGCGTTGGCAGGACGGGTGTTTGGGCAAGAATGAAGGTGGGTCGTCAGCCGTGGTATGCGGCGACGGTTTTCAGACTGGAAAAACCGTAAAGCGCTTCGAAACCTTTTTCACGCCCAAATCCCGATTTGCCGATGCCGCCAAACGGCAGCTCGACACCGCCGCCCGCGCCGTAATTATTTATGAACACCTGCCCCGAATGGATCGCTTTGGCCATGCGCATTTGCCGCGCGCCGTCGCGGGTCCAGACCGAGGCGACAAGGCCGAAATCGGTGCCATTGGCAATCGCGATGGCCTCGTCTTCGTCTTCAAACGGTATCACCACCTGAACGGGGCCAAATATTTCGTCGCGTGCCAGTATGTGGTCCGGCGAAACATCCGCCAGCAGCGTGGGCCGCACGTAATGCCCCTGTGACGGCGCGCCGGAAACAATGTGTCCCTGCGCTGCCACTTCCAGATCGGTGCCCTTGTGCAGAAAACCGGTAACCGTGGATTTTTGCGTGCCGGAAATCAACGGCCCTACGTCCAGATCGTCCACAGCGGGACCAACCTTCAGTTCACCGTACCGCGCAGACATTCTGGTCAAGAGCGCGTCATAAATCCCGCGCTGCACCAGAACACGCGACGACGCTGAGCAGGTTTGACCGGCGTTTTGAATACCCGCGTTGACCAGAAACGGTAGCGCTGCATCCAGGTCGGCGTCGTCAAACACCACCTGAGGCGATTTACCGCCCAGTTCCAAAGTCACCGGTATCACGTTTTGCGCCGCTGCCGTCTGGACCAGCGTGCCCACGGCGACCGAGCCGGTAAACGAAATATGCTGAACGGCGGGGTGCGCGGACAATGCTGCACCGGCCTCTTCTCCCAAACCGGGCACCACGTTGAGCGCGCCGTCGGGCATGCCGGCCTCGCGGGCAATGTCGGCGAAGGCCAGTGCAGTCAGGCAGGCCTCTTCGGCGGGTTTAAGCACACAGGCGTTGCCCATGGTCAGCGCCGCGCCAACGCTGCGACCAATGATTTGCATCGGATAGTTCCACGGCACGATATGGCCGGTGACGCCGTGCGGTTCGCGCAGGGTGTAGACCGTGTAACCGTCAAGATAAGGGATGGTTTCACCGTGGATTTTGTCGGCGGCACCCCCGTAAAATTCCAAGTACCGCGCGAGCGCCAGCGCGTCGGCACGCGCCTGCGCAAGTGGCTTGCCGACATCGGCGGCCTCGAGCTGTGCCAGCGCATCGACCCGCGCAAGCACGAGACGGCCCATGGACGACAACATGCGCCCCCGCTCGGCGGCGGTAAATTTGCCCCATTTACCGGCGCGCGCGGCGGTGGCTGCGGTCACAGCCGCGTCGATGTCGGCGACCCTGCCACGGGCAATCCGCCCGATTTCAAGCCCCGTTGAGGGGTTTTCTATTGGCAGATATTCGCCGCCCATCGGTGCCTGCCAGCGTCCGTCTATAAAGCATTTTGTGGCGTCAAACCAAAGCGCAGAAAGGGTCATATCGGGCTCTTTTTTTCAGTTGTCAGGGAGTTGAGGCGTGGCCGCAATCAGTTGTTTTGTATAGGCGTGCGCGGGGTTGTCAAACACAGTTTGCGTCGGCCCGCTTTCGACAATTTCGCCAGATTTCATCACCAAAACGCGGTCGGTAATCGCGCGAACCACCGAAAGATCGTGACTGATGAACAGATAGGAAAGGGCGAACTTTTCCGACAATTCCGCCAACAGGTCAAGGATTTGCGCGCGGATTGACACATCGAGCGCCGACACCGCTTCGTCGAGGATGATCAGGCTGGGTTTAATGATCAGAGCGCGGGCGATGGCGATGCGCTGACGCTGGCCGCCGGAAAATTCATGGATATACTTATCGGTGTCATCGGGCTTCAGGCCGACGCTGATCAGAGCCTGTGCAACGGCGGCGGTTTTTGCGGTACCATTGGGGGGATTTGCCATCGCAAAAAAAGGCTCTGCCACCAGCCGCGCCACTTTGTGACGTGGATTGAAAGAGCCAAACGGGTCCTGAAACACCACCTGCATTTTGCGCCGTTGGTCGCGGTCCATCCGGCGGCCCGCCTGCACGGTTTGGCCGTCTATCTTGATTTCGCCGCTTTGCAACGCATCCAGACCCAGAATGGCGCGTGTCAAAGTGGATTTTCCACAACCGCTTTCGCCCACCAGCCCCAGACTTTCGCCATTTTTCAGCGTGAACGACACCTTATTAACGGCCGCGAGTACCGGTGGTTTGCCAAACAGCGAGGTGCGCGGCAGTGCATAGGTGCGCAAGGCCGACCTGACCTCGAGCAAAGGCGTCTGCGTTACCTGTGTTGCGCGATCCGGCACGTGGCTGGAAGCGGCCAGCAATTGTTTGGTGTAGGGGTGCTTCATGCGACTGAAAATATCGGTGGTTTTACCGGCCTCAACGATTTCACCGGATTTCATGATCGCGACGTGATCGGCCAGACCGGCGACCACCGCCAGATCGTGGGTGATCAGCATACAGGCCATGCCGTCGTCTTTGACCAGCGAGCGCAGCAGCGCCAGAATTTGGGCTTGAGTGGTCACATCAAGCGCGGTGGTTGGCTCGTCCGCGATCAGCAGTTTCGGGCGCAGCGCGATCGCCAGTGCGATGACAACGCGCTGGCGCTGACCACCCGACAGTTCGTGCGGGTAAAGGTCAGGCGGAAAGCGGTCCGCAGGCAGGCCAACACGGTTCAGGCGTTCGCGGGCGATTTTCACGGCCTCTGCGCGCGACGTCCGCCTGTGCACGATTAATGTCTCGGCCACTTGATCGCCGATGGTTTTGACCGGGTTCAGTGCCGTCATCGGTTCCTGAAAAATCATGCCGATGTCCTGACCGCGCAGCGCGCACATCGCCTTTTCGGGCAGGGCCAAAAGATCCTCTGCGCCAAAGTGAGCTGCGCCTGAAATCTGCGCACCCTGCGGCGCCAACTGCATCAGTGATAGCGCGGTCATCGACTTACCCGATCCGCTTTCGCCAACGACGCCGAAAAACTGGCCCTCATACATTTTGAACGACAAGTCCCGTAATATCGGTGTGCCCCCGATAGACAGGTTCAGATTTTCGACACTCAACAGGGTCATTGGCGTGACCGGCGCAGACGGGGATCAAGAACGTCCCGTAGCCCGTCACCCATCAGGTTCAGACCCAAAACTGTGAATACAATAGCGAGTCCCGGGAACAACGCCAGATGTGGCGCGAACGATATCATCGTCTGGCTGTCGGCCAGCATGCGGCCCCAGCTGGGCGTTGGTGGTTGCGCACCAAGTCCGATGTAGGACAGCGCCGCCTCGGCCAGTATTCCCAGACTGAACTGGATAGTTCCCTGCACGATTAACAGGTTGGCGATATTCGGCAGGATATGTTCCACCGAAATCCGCCACGCCCCCTTGCCCGCGACCTGGGCCGACAACACATAATCCAACGTCCAGATCGACAGCGCCGCTCCGCGCGAAATTCGTGCAAACACCGGAATGTTGAAAATGCCGATGGCGATGATGGCGTTCAGCGCGCTTGGGCCGAAAACGGCGGTAATCAGGATGGCGATGACCAGACTGGGAAAGGCAAACACCAGATCGTTGCCACGCATGATCAGCTCGTCCAAAATCGAACCACGACGGGCTGCGGCGGTCAGCCCCAGCGGTACGCCGACGACAATGCCTATCCCCACCGCCACCACGGCCACCGCGATGGATGTGCGCGCGCCAATCATGACCATCGAGAATATATCGCGGCCACAATGGTCGGTGCCGAACCAATACTGGCCGCCGGGCGGTTGGAATTTCGCCGAAATGTTCAGGGTTTCGATGTCGTAGGGCACCCACAGAAATGAAACGAGCGCCCCAAGCAGGAACAGCGTAAACAACACAGAGCCGATGATCAGGGTTTTTGGCAGTCTCATGCGCGCCGCCTTAGCCGTGGGTCAACCAGCGCATAGGCCAGATCGACGATGAACGTCACGATAATCACGGCGAACACCAGAAGCATCACGACGCTTTCCACCACCACCAGATCGCGCTGCGTGATACCTTGAAAAATCAGACGCCCCAGACCCGGTAGGAAAAAGACGTTTTCGATAATGATCGCGCCCGCCAGCAGAAACGAAAACTGCATGCCAATGATGGTCAGAACCGGGATCATGGCGTTGCGCAGGGCGTGTTTCCAGACCACCTGACGGCGCGACAGACCTTTGGCGCGGGCGGTGCGGATGTAGTCTTGATCAAGCGTGTCCAGGATGCTGGAACGCATTATCCGCGCCAGTATCGACGCCTGCGGCAGCGCCAGCGCAATTGCCGGCAACGTCAGCGATTTCAGCGCGATCAACACGCCTTCGTCCCATCCCGGAAAGCCTCCGGCGGAAAACCAGCGCAAGTTGATGGCAAAGACCAGAACCAACAACATGGCAAACCAGAAATTGGGGACGGCGACACCCAGTTGAGTGCCCGCCATGACGCCAATGTCGGCAGCTTTTCCCCGCCGTGCGGCAGCGATCATTCCCACAGGGAATGCGATGAAAGTGGACAGGGTCAGGGCATAAAGAGTCAGCGGCAGCGATACCCAGACACGCGCGAGCACCAATTCGCTAACCGGGACACGGTAGGTATACGACGTGCCGAAATCGCCCTGCAGCATCCCGGCAATCCAGCCGAAATATCGCACCCAAATGCTGCCGTTCAGGCCCAGTTCCTCGCGCAGAGCGTTGACGGTGTCTTCTTGCGCATTGAGACCCAACATGAACGCGGCAGGGTCGCCGGGAATAATTTCAATAACGGAAAAAATAACCATACTGGCGACGATCAACGACAGAGTAAGCGAGATCAGACGCATTGTAACATAGTGCAGCATAGACGAATGCTAGGCGGGGATCGGGGCAATGGGAAGGGGGGTTGTGCAGTTTAGCAAAGCCCGCATGACCGTGCTGTGGGTCTTGTGGTCAGCCGATGGTGCCTTCGCTCATGCTGCCGCCGCTTTGGGTGAAATGGCTGCCTTGGCGCGAATAGGTCGCTGGAAGGCGCAGGAATTTCGAATAGGTTCTGATGGCCCACGACACCGGTCCGCGAAAATAATAATCTACGGGGACTGCGATCTGGTCGATGTCTTTTTTGTACTTATGGGCTGTGCCTTTGGCGAGGTGAAATTGTAGTTCGGCAGTATTTTCAAAAGTCTCATGCACGATGACCGCGGCTTCACCGTGCACGCGGTAAGTTTCAAAACGCAGCAGGCCTTTTTCCATACCATAGGCATCGGTGCCGACCTGTTGCCACCAGTGGATAAGCGCGTTGATCTTGGACGCTTCGTCCGGTTTGCACGCCCACTTTGCGGTCACCTGTATGGCGGATTTTGGGTCGGGGCGGCGGTAATCGTCTTTGACGAAGCCAAATAGATGATCGCCAAAAACCGCGGGAACGCCTTTGGCGGCAAGCGTCTTTGTGACGGCAGCTGGAATAGCGGTACCGCGTACCATATGCAGTTTGGGTGTGGCGACATTGGTCAGCGCCGCCATATGTTGCGTCGCCGTGGTCGAGAAATACTGCGTCAACGCTTTGGGTGATTTGAAAACATGGTTGATCAGAACCGCGTCTTCACCCACCGCGAGGTTGATTTCAGTGCTCAAGACACCCGGGTCGGACTTCGCACCTTTGTGGATGTCTTCCCATTCCTGCACCATGTTCTGCGCATCGGTCGATTTTCGGAACAATCCCCGGGGATGGCGGGGCACCCATTTGCCGGTGATGGTAATCTCATCGCCGATTTTTGTGGGCGTGCGCATATGGGACGGCAAGTCTGCACCCGTGTCCGCGTTTATTTGATCCCTCATGGTGTGTGCCTCTGTCGGTGTTTTGGTATTAATGGAACGAATGGTCCATAAATGTCAAGATTTATCGACCGACCGTTCCAATTATCGGAAATTTCCCCTATATATCCTCCATGACCATCACCGAAACAAATCATACCACCCCCCGCGGTCGCCCGCGCGCCTATGACGAGGACACGATGCTGAATGCGTTGACACAGCTGTTCTGGGATAAAGGTTACGAGGCCACGTCGATGTCCGACGTCGTGCGCGTCAGTGGCGTCAATAAATCCAGTCTGTACAATGCTTATGGCTCGAAACGCGATCTATTTCGTCTGGTACTCAGCCGATACGTGGCGCAGCGGATGGAAGCTCTGGGCCACTTGGCGTCGCAGGGAGGCGGTGACGGGGTCCAGCCTATGCATGGGTTTTTGGCCGCGATCGGAGAATTTGGCCGCAACGGCTGTTTGGCGGTCAATACTTCGACCGAACTGGGTGTCGCCGACGCTGAGGTGGTGAAACTGGCGCAGGACTACCGCGACCGCACCCGCGCTGCTGTGCATAATATCGTCAGCGCAGTGACACTAAGCGCCGGGCTTTCGGGCGACCTCGTCGAGTCCCGTTCTGACATGCTGCTGGCGTTTTTGCTGGGATTTTCTGTTGCTGTGCGCGGCGGGGCAAGCGACAGTGAGATGGACCGGTATATTCAGGCGGCGCACAGGACAGTTGAGTCGTGGCTGGATAAGCCGACTTCAGATTAAAGGTGGCGATCCTTTGGCGCAAAATCCATGTCAAATCACAGCGCGGTTTCTGGATAGCTACAAAACGGCACTTGAAATCAGGCTTGCAGGTAAAAAAGGCACATCCGAGGTGCTGACGCGTCTCAATGCGCAGAACTGCAGCCAATCGTTGACCCCAAATGCGAACTTTCAAAACGTATCGACCTGCCGCTATCTGGCCACTACTTTGCGCACCACTTACGAATCGAACCAACCACTGGCCGACTCTATCGCAGCGCTGGCACCATATCTGAAGTGGGAACGTATGGGTCCGCACATACCCCGCCCGCCGGGGCCGTTTATGGACGATTATGCCTTTACGAAAATAGTCGGCCCGAACGGTGTTTTCCCCGGCGATGATTTCATGATGGGATTTTTTATGATGGGGCCGGACCAATACTATCACGGCCATTATCACGCCGCGCCCGAGCATTATTGGTTATTGTCGGGACCAAGCGAATGGCAGTTTTCGCCTGACGGACCGTGGGAAGAACAACCCGCAGGGACCGCCCTTTGGAACAGGTCGTTTCAGTTCCACGCCACGCGTACGGGCGCCGCGCCACTTTTGGCCATCTGGGCGTGGACCCGCGATATTTCCGGGATTTACCAGATCGCGGGCGCAGGTGGCGCGTCAACGCTTGATAAAAGCGCGCAATCCGGGTGAGCTACGACGCGATCATTGTGGGCGGCGGCATAGTCGGGGCCACCTGTGCGCGTTATTTATCTTGCGCCGGACTGCATGTGGCTTTGATAGACCGCGGTCAGTTGGGCGGAGGCACAACCGGCCGAAGCTTTGGGTGGATCAACGGGGCGTCCAAAACATCAAACGAGGACTATCACCGCCTGAACGCCTATGGTGTGGACCTGTACGGCGATCTGGCGGTCGAACTTGGCGCTGACGCCATGGCCATGAATACGGCGGGCGGTCTGGCAGTTGTTTCCGGCCCCGGTAGCGCAGAATTCAATGGCCAGCGACGGCAGGCAGAGATATTACAGAACTTTGGTTACGATTGCCGCTGGGTCGGCCACGACGAGCTAAGCGAACTGGAGCCGTGTATAGATTTTGCACCCGACGCCGAGGCGATGCTGACACCCGCCGACAAAGTTTTGGACGCGCCGGAGTTTACGCGGCTCATGGCGGCGCAGACATCGGGCGATGTGTTTGAGAATTGCACGGTGCAGGCGCTCTTGAGTGACGTTCAGGGCGCGGTTAGCGGTGTTGCGACCGATCAGGGCACATTGAACGCACCACGTGTGATTCTGGCCTGCGGTCCGGATACCGCCCAGGTACTAAGCGATTTGACGGGGTACGACGGGTTTGCCGCACGGTTTCCCGTGGGCAAAGTACCGGGGCTAATTCTGACGACACCAAAAGTGCCCAATGGTTTGGTGCGGCACGTGGTGTATACATCAACGCGCGACGAAGTGCATTTTCTGCCGGATATCGCGGGCGGTCTGCGGATCGGGTCCGACGATATCGACGGGCTGTTGACGTTGGATCAAACGCCCGCACGGATGCGCGAACTCGCCACCACACTGCTTGACAAAGCCCGCACCTATTTGCCCGGTCTGACTTTTGACGCGGACGCCTGTGATTTTGGCATTGGCGTGCGCGCTTATCCCGAAGACGGTATCACAATAGCGGGGGCCATGCCGGGGGCGGCTGGGTTATATGTGGTCGCCACCCACAGCGGCGTGACGCTGGCACCGGCGCTGGGGAAACTGATGACAAAGCTGGTGGTGTCAGGAGCGATGCCCAGGATGTTGCGGCCCTTTGGATTGGGCCGTCTGCCGGGATTTGGGTGAAGGCTTGGCCTGTATGGTGTCTTCGCCACCCGTAACGACGCGCGATGATTTTTTTGCATGGACCCACGCCCCGAGGCAAAAATTGCGCCAAAATTCGCTGAAAGGGTAGGGAATTCCGTACCCGGAGTGGGGTTTCCCGTACTTGAGAGAAATCACTTTCGCAGCTTTTATAGTGTCAGAAATTAGCAAAAAGGAGCGAGACAATGACTTTCGTAAATGCAACCCAGGCCACCATCCCATCATACCAGCGTTCGACCGGCACGAAGTTTAACGCCCTTAATTGGATGAGAAAGCTTCAAACCCGCAAATCGTTGCGCGGGTTGACCCTGCAGCAGCTAAACGACATCGGGATCAGCGAAAAAGCCGCCAACGCCGAGGCCGCCAAAGCATTCTGGCAGTAAGCCAACCGATCTTTTGAAATGATTACACCCCCGGCATGACCGGGGGTATTTTCTTTGTCTGCCCGTCAGTCAACCCAGCTCACGCCGGTCAGGTCATTGGCCTGAGTAGGGGAATTTTCCCACATACCGCGAATCTTGGCGTTCACCACGGATGTGCGCGCCAGCTGGAACAGATAGCCGTTGACGTAATCTTCAGAGATCATGGTTTGCGCGGCTTTCAGGATGGCCGAGCGTTCCGCCGGATCGGTGGCGGCATTCAGATCGTCCATCAGCGCCTGAAACGCCGGGCTGTCGTACTGAAAGTAATAATCGGGCCGCGCGTAGATGTTGATGTCCATCGGCTCTGTGTGGCTGACGATTGTCAGGCCGTAATCCTTGCCGCGAAACACCTGCTCCAGCCATTGCGCCCATTCCAGATTGCTGATCTCGGCGTCAATGCCCACA
>Ga0114932_10001002_pt1 | contig 33291 bp, 26 predicted proteins | sample 2SBtaG_2_FD_87286 | JGI IMG/M metagenome (GOLD analysis project Ga0114932, IMG submission 87286) | Deep subsurface microbial communities from Kolumbo volcano to uncover new lineages of life (NeLLi) - 2SBTROV12_ACTIVE470 metaG | ecosystem: Environmental > Aquatic > Marine > Volcanic ...
AAAGTGCAGAAAGTATATGTGGATGGGGATGAGTTTTTTGGTGATGACCCTACTATGGCTACACAGAACCTGAATAAAAAGGATGTGGCACAAGTGCAGGTATTTGATAAGAAGAGCGATCAGGCGGCCCTCACAGGTATTGATGACGGACAGAAGCAGAAAGCCATCAATTTAGTGATGAAGGAAGATGCCAAGAAAGGATATTTCGGTAAAGCGGAAGCTGGTAGTGATTTCAAACAATATTACCAATCGAAAATTACGGCCAACTGGTTTACCAGTACTAAAAAAATGGGAGCTTACCTGACTGCCGACAGAACAGGCAATAACCACATGAGTTGGGAAGAACAACAGGATTTTGGAAGTCTGAATATGCAGATGATGGATGGCGGCGGAATCATGATTAACAATGAAGGCGACGAATTCAACACCTGGAATGCCAAGGGTATTCCAGAAAGCCAGCAAATGAGTTTCATGTACAACAATAAGTTCGGCAAGCTGAAAAGCAATACTGCCAACAATTATGGGTATAACCATCAATTTCTTTCGGGCGACAGCTATACACGCTCTACCTATATTTTGCCAGACTCAGTGTATTACAATAACCAGGATGAACACATGAGGGGAAGCCGCATGCGAAATCGCATCAGCACCAAGAATGAGTTGAATCTCGATTCCGCTACTACCCTCACTATCAATGCAAGAGGCAGTTGGAGTAAAAACGATCAGGATGCCACCCGTTCCAGCGAGTACCTGAACAGCCATCAGGCCCTTATCAACAACAGTTTTCGTCACCACTATTCCAATGGCGATAAAAACGACCTCAAAGCAGATGTATTTCTCAAACGTAAACTGAATAAGGCCGGTACCCGTTCCGTAACCATCAGCGCCGGCATGGGCAAGATCACCGACAATTCAGATGGATACCTGTATAACAAGACCCAGTATTATACGAACGGGCTGGTCGACTCCACACAACTGATCGACCAGCGCAAACGCAATGCCAGTATTATTACTACTTCCCAGGCAATGGTGACTTATGTTGAACCGTTAACCAAAAGGACTTCTATCAATCTGAATTATACATTCAACAGCAGTAACAGTGAACAAGACGCGCGTTCTTATGAAAGAGGCAATGGTAAATATGACTCACTGAACCTGCTTTACAGTAACCATTTCAAATACGATTACTATTCTCACCGCGGAGGCATCAGCTGGAACTACATTTATAAAAAGATCACATTGCGGGCTGGTTTAGGTTTGCAGGAGCTTTCAATGAAACAAACCAACCTGTACAAAGATTCTTCTTATGCACGCAATTTTGTCAATTATTTTCCTTCTGCTAATTTCAGTTGGCGATTTGCCCAAACAGGTGCCTTCAACCTTGGTTACAATGGAAACACACAGCAGCCATCTCTCTCTCAACTGCAACCTATTTTAAATAATATCGATCCTTTGAATATCACCATTGGCAACCCCGATCTTAAACCGGCATTCAATCACAATTTTAATTTCTACATGTACCATTATAAAGTCATTTCCAAGCGAAATATCAATCTTTGGGGTGGCATTAATATCAACCAAAATGCTTTCAGTAATAAAAGTATTGTAGATAAGCAAGGTAAAAGAACCAACCAGGCGGTCAATGTAGACGGCAATTACAACTATTATTTAGGAATTAATATTGGCAAGGAAATCAAATTCATGAAACTCTCTATTAATTTCTCGCCACGTATGAATGGTGGCCAGTACAAGAGTTTCATCAATGGGCTTGAAAATACCACCAGGAATTTCACTATTTCACCGGAAATAAATATTGGCCGGTATTCCGAAAAGAAATTCGATCTGAATCTCTCCTATGGACCGGGGTATAACCAGTCTACATCATCCTTCAGCACAAGTATCATCACTAAATATTGGACCCAAAACTTCGGTTTAAACTTCCATTATTTCATGATCAAAAACTGGATATTCGCTACCGATATAGACGCCACCTACCGGCAGAAACTATCTCCTGGTGATAACGGAATCCATACGTTCGTGTGGAACGCTTCCATTGAGAGAAAGATCATACCGAAAAAAGACATTTCTCTTATTGCATCCATCAATGACATCCTCAACCAGAGAGTCGGATTCCAACCAAGTATTACCAGCAATTTCATATCGCAAAACACCTATACCACGGTACAACGTTATGCCTTGTTATCGCTGAGATGGAAATTCAACAAGAACAGAAAATCTTCAGACAACTAATCACCGCAATATGAAAAAGATATTATTCTTGATACTTGTATTGACTACCACATGTGCGCATGCGCAAACACAATTCATCCAATCGGGCAAGATAGAATTTGAAAAGAAATGGAACATCTATAAAGAAATGGAAGGAGAAACCTTTCTCGATAACTTCAAAGACAAGATGCCCAAATTCCAGATCAGTTATTTTAATCTTTATTTCAAAGATGGAAAAACATTGTATGAGAAAGGAAAAGACTCGGATGTAAAAATTCCTTTTTGGGGTGATCCTATCGGTATTGATGATATCATTTACAGCGACCTCGAGCACGGCACTTTCCAGAAGAAGCAGAGAGTATTCGACGAAAAATTCCTCCTCGCTGATTCCATTCGCAAGATCAACTGGCGCATCTTCAATGAAACCCGTGATATTGCCGGGTTTGAATGCAGGAAAGCTGCGGGCATTATCATGGACTCGGTGTATGTGGTCGCATTTTATACCGATCAGATTCCTGTTAGTGGTGGCCCGCTTTGTTTCACCAACCTGCCCGGCATGATCCTGGGTATTGCCATTCCCAGGTTGAACATTACTATTATGGCAACCAAACTGGAACTGGAAACACCCAAGGCCGATAAGCTGGTACCGCCTGCACCTGGTAAGTTGAAAAAAACAGATTATAAAAACTTCCTGACCACTTTGCAGAAAGCCATGGGCGATTGGGGCAAATGGGGGCGGCGCAACCTATTTAATTTCATGCTATAGTTCGGTATCTTTGTGGTATGACGAAGCTGAGTGTGAACATCAACAAATTTGCCACTTTGCGCAACAGCCGCGGTGGCAATAATCCCGATGTATTGCGGGCCGCTATCAATGCCCAACAATTCGGCGCCGATGGCGTTACCGTGCACCCACGGCCCGATGAACGTCATATCCGTTACCAGGATGTGCGTGATATCCGGGAGATCATCACCACCGAATTCAACATCGAAGGCAACCCTACCGAACAGAAATTTATTGACCTGGTACTGGAAACCAAACCGCACCAGGTAACGCTGGTTCCCGATGCACTTGGGCAACTTACCAGCGATCATGGATGGGACACCATCAAACACAAAGATTATCTCATCGACATCATTGGTGTATTCAAAAAGGCCGGCATTCGTGTTTCCATTTTTGTAGACCCGGTATTAGAAATGATAGAAGGCGCCGCACTCACCGGCACCGATCGCGTAGAACTGTATACGGAAGGTTATGCCAACGCTTTTGCTTCGGGCAATTCACTCGAAGCTGTTACGCCTTATGTACATGCAGCCAACCGCGCCAAAGAACTGAAGCTGGGTCTGAATGCGGGGCACGACCTCGACCTGACCAATTTAAAATACTTCAAACAGCATATCCCTTTTCTTGACGAAGTAAGCATCGGCCATGCGCTTGTTTGCGATGCCATTTACCTGGGATTTGAGAATACGGTACAATTGTACAAACGGCAACTGGCCTGACAATCGTTTGCCAAAAAAAATTGCTGTTGCATTATAAATCACTATCAAAAAATGGTTATTATTGTTTGCACCATTGCAAACAATAATCATGACCAATCGCATCAAACCATTCGTTGCAGCATGCCTGTTAGTGGGTCTGGCCTTACAAACAACCCAGCTTCACGCACAACATATCCAGCCGGTATTACCTGTCCCCACAGAAAAACAATTGAAATGGCAGGAAAAAGAATTTTACCTGTTCATGCATTTCGGTCCGAATACTTTTACCGATAAAGAATGGGGAGATGGCAAAGAAGACCCCAATGTTTTCAACCCCACCGATCTTGACTGCGTGCAATGGGCAAGGATCGCCAAAAAGGCCGACGCCAAAGGCATCATCATCACCGCCAAACACCACGATGGTTTTTGTTTATGGCCCAGTAAATTCAGCACACATACCGTTCGGGAAAGTAAATGGCGCAATGGCAAGGGCGATGTGATCAAAGAACTGGCCGCTGCCTGTAAGCAGGAAGGCATTGAAATGGGCGTTTACATCTCCCCCTGGGATCGCAACCATCCTGCTTATGGTACGGCTGCATACAACGATGTTTATCTTTCTACCATGAAAGAATTGCTCACTGGTTATGGCAAATACTTTGAACTCTGGTGGGATGGCGCCAATGGTGAAGGCCCCAATGGCAAAAAACAGGTATACGATTTCAAAAGATTCCAGGATTCTGTTTTTAAATGGCAACCACAGTTGATTGTATTCAGCGATATTGGCCCGAGTGTACGCTGGATAGGCAATGAAAGAGGCATCATTGGCAATACCAACTGGAGCCTGCTGGACACAGCCGGTTTTAAAAGAGGTCACGGCGCTCCACCCAATGACACACTGAACCAGGGAAACAGAAACGGTAAAAACTGGATACCAGCCGAAGCCGATGTCTCTATCAGACCAGGATGGTTTTACCGCGCTTCAGAAGATAGCAAAGTAAAATCGCCTCAGATACTTTTCAACATCTACCTTAAATCCGTTGGTAATGGCGGCAACCTGTTGCTGAATGTGCCACCCGATACACGCGGAAAGATCGCTGATGCCGATTCTGCATCACTCATGGGATTCCTTCAATTACGCAATCAGGCTTTTCAACACGATCTGCTGGAAGGTGCTTCTATTAGCACCAATGCCGGTGATGAAAAGCAATTGAAACATCTCACCGATCACAATATCCAAACTTACTGGATAGCTCATCGGGTCGATGATGCGCAACTGGAATTCAGGCTTCCCAATAAAACATTGGTGAATACACTGGTATTGGAAGAAATGATCCGCTACGGGCAACGGGTAGCGGCTTTTACCATTGAATTATATCAAAACGGGCAATACGAAAAAGTGTTTACCGGCACCACCATCGGCCGTAAAAAAATTGCCTCATTCGAAGGAAAAGAAACCGACCGTATCCGGATAACAGTGCAGGAAGCAAAAGCCGCTCCTGTACTAAGGAGTATTGCCGCTTATGCCATCAGCCGGTAACCACTCAAACGGTTTATTGAGCATTGGTCATTTTTAGATTCCTGCCTGCATAAGGGTTATATAGTTTAGTCTTCTTAAAACTATACTGTATGAAATGTTTATGTTTGGGGATATTACTATTGAGCGCTTCAGTAGCACAATCCCAACCCCTTACCATGCCGCCTAACGGTGGAAACAAAAAAGCCATGGTAGGTGAAAGAATCGGCATTACCGATGTTACCATTCACTATGATCGTCCGCATGTAAAAGGCCGCGAAGGAAAAATATGGGGGCAACTGGTACCTGCAGGTTTTACTGATCAGGGGTTTGGCAATACCAAAGAAGCTCCCTGGCGTGCCGGCGCCAATGAGTCTACCACCATTGAATTCAGCACGGATGTTAGTATTGAAGGACAACCCCTTGCAGCCGGCAAATACGGGTTCTTTGTAGCTTACGCACCCGACGCCTGTACATTGATCTTTTCGCAGGATAACAGTTCATGGGGCAGTTTTTATTACGATCCATCCAAAGATGTTTTGCGCGTTAAAGTGAAGCCTGTAGCCAATAACGAATCGACAGAATGGTTGGCTTATGAGTTCAGCAACGAAACAGATAACAGTGCTGTCGTTAACCTGAAATGGGAAAAGCTGGTCATCCCTTTTACAGTACAGGTAGACCTGATCAAAACCCAACTCGCTTCATTCAGAAAGGAATTACGTATGGAGAAAGGCTTTATCTGGCAACCATGGCAAACGGCCGCTCAATGGTGCGTTGATCACAACACCAACCTGGAAGAGGCGCTGGCATGGGCCGACACATCCATCAACCCGCAGGTACTTGGTGACCGGAATTTTGCCACACTTTCAACCAAAGCCGCCGTGCTGGATAAGTTGAACAGGAATGCCGAGGCCAATGCCATCATGAAAGAAGCATTACCGATGGGGAATATGGGGCAAGTACATCAATATGCCCGCCAGTTACTGGTACAAAAGAAAAATAAAGAAGCACTGGAAGCATTCCAAATGAATTATAAGAAGAATCCCGATCAATTCATGACCACCTGGGGATTGGTTCGTGGCTATTCTGCATCAGGCGACTTCAGCAAAGCCCTGGAGTATGCCGGCAAAGCATTGCCGCTGGCTCCTCCGGGCGCCAATAAAAGCATGGTAGAGAATGGAATAGAATCATTAAAAAAAGGGAAAGACATCAATAACTAAATCAGTCCTCTTTTTTCCTGCTTTTTCTTGTATCGTTTTCATTGCCGCGACCCTGCCCGTTACCCGATGGTACGGGTTGCGGCATTCTATTATACCTTCTGTCCTGTTGAGGAGACTGTGCTGGCGCATATCTTCTGTTATCCTGCTGCCGGGAAGCCGGAGGTACCGGATAATATCTTTTTCCCTGTTCCCGGGACTGGGGATCGTATATCCTTCTGTCCTGCTGAGGAGCCGGGTCTACTCTTCTCTCCTGTTGTGGCATTGATGACACAGGATTGTTTTGTTGTGGCTGAGCCGGCGCTACCTGTTTATTCTGTACAGGTTGATTGGTTACCGGCTGCTGCTTGGAAACATCTTCCCTGATCACCGGCCTGTAAATGGCCAGGCGTCTGTCGTTCAGCTGCTGACCCGGCTTTCCAGTTGTTTGCACAACAATAGGATTAATACGCTGTCCGGTTGCTTTCTCTACTTCATGTACTTCCGGTCCACGGTTATATACCGCTCTTCCTGATACCTGCCTGTTATCTCCGCCAGCATAATAATTATTATTGTTGATGATGGTTACATTTTTGGTCAGGTTATTTACTACAGTAGTATTGTTGTGAACGATGTAATTATTCACATTAACCTGGTTGATATGCTGAGACGGAACGAAATTCCAGTAGGCTGAAACAGATACCCCGCCATGCGGCATCATTGGAGACCATCCATAATAACCATTGCAGCTGCCCCAGGTTACCCAGGCAGGCGCCCATTCGCTGCCCGGAACCCATATCCATCCATAAGGACCATCATAAAGCCAACGTCCGTAGTGGAAGGGGGCCCATCCCCAACTATAGCCCGAAGCCCACACCCATCCGTCTGCACTATATACCCAGCGGCCATTGGTAGCATAGGGACTGAACCCTATTTCCACACTGGGTGTCCATACACGTCCGTAGCCGGGGTAATCGAACCAACGGCCATAAGGACTGAGGGCGTCGTAAAATGTGCCATATCCAACCGAAGCCGAAACCTGGTAATCAACATCGGTAGATTGAATAGACGGTCCGCAAGAACTGAGTGCCGCCATTCCAAAAATCATTGCCAGGGTCATCGTTTTCATAACATACGATTTAAAATTTGTGCTTGCTCTTCTTTACTGACAACAGCCGGCAGGAAAGGTTTATTATGCAATTGTTAAGCAATCCCCAAAGCCCGTGCCAGCCCTCATAAACTGGCATGCCAATTGTCTTATGATGTTAACTTTCCCGTTAATTTATGTCGTAAAACTGGGCTTATGAACCATTTCAACACGGTCAAATCCTGCATCCGCAACAGCAATGATGCACAGTTAAAGAAAGAGCTGGAGCACACAAAATTCGGGGAAATCTTATCCATACTGAACAAACTGCAAGATCAGGACCAGGTAAAAGTATTCGAGGCATTGAATGAATATACTGCTATCAAAGCCTTCAAAGTACTCAGCTTCAAAACCAGGCAGGACCTGATCCGGGGCATGCACCACGAAAAAGCGGCGCGCCTGCTCAATGCGATACCCGACGACGACCGTACCGCTTTCCTCGAGGGACTTCCCAGCCTCATTGTGAATGAGCTCATCAAACTGCTGAGCCCCGCAGAAAGAAGCAGTACCCTGCAATTACTGGGTTATAAAGAAGGAACCGTAGGCAGGCTCATGACGCCGCATTATGTAGCGGTGAAAAAAGACTGGACGGTACAACAAGTGTTTGATTTCATCAAATTACATGGTCAGAATTCCGAGACCGTAAATGTGATCTATGTGATAGATGACAATGGTGTGTTGATCGATGATATCCGGATACGTGAATTTTTATTTGTCGATACCGGCAAAAAAGTGAGCGAGGTGATGGATAATAAATTCCTGAACCTGGTAGTTACCGACCGGCAAAAAGATGTTATTGAAATATTCCAGAAGAACAACCGCTTTGCATTGCCCGTAACCGATGAAAAGGGCGTACTCATTGGCATTGTAACGATCGACGACGTATTGCGTTTAGCAGAAACGGAGAATACAAGAGAGATACAGAAGATAGGTGGTTCTGAAGCACTCGACGAACCTTATACACAGATCTCTTTTGTAAACCTCATCAAAAAAAGAGCGGGATGGCTGATCATCCTGTTCCTGGGAGAAATGCTGACCGCTACTGCAATGGGGCATTTTGAAGGAGAGATCAGCAGGGCTGTTGTGTTATCACTCTTCATTCCCCTGATCATTTCCAGCGGCGGTAATTCCGGTTCCCAGGCATCATCTATCATCATCAGGGCCATGGCACTTGGTGAAGTAACATTCAGTAGTTGGTGGTATGTGATGCGGAAAGAGATCATATCCGGTTTCACACTGGGTATCATCCTCGGCATCGTGGGTTTCCTGCGCATCTTTTTGTGGCAGAATCTTCATATTCATGATTATGGTCTGCACTGGCTGCTGATCGCCACCACCGTTGCCTTCGCCTTACTGGGCGTGGTTTTGTGGGGAACCCTGGCTGGCTCTATGTTGCCTCTTGCATTGAAAAAGGTGGGCGCCGATCCTGCTGCATCTTCGGCTCCGTTTGTCGCTACTTTGGTAGACGTAACTGGACTGATCATTTATTTCAGCGTAGCATTCCTTATCATGCATGGCACATTGCTGTAAAAAGCATACCATAAAACCGAGTATCTTGCATTCGTTATCAACAGCAATATGACAACACCTTCTCCTCTTGTAGGCATTATCATGGGCAGCGACAGCGACCTGCACATTATGCAGGCCGCCGCCGATGTACTCAAACGATTTGATATTCCTTTTGAATTAACAGTCGTTTCCGCTCATCGCACGCCGCTGCGTATGGTGGAATATGCTACTGTTGCCAGGGAGCGGGGCCTACACGTGATCATTGCCGGCGCAGGAGGTGCCGCACACTTACCGGGAATGGTGGCAGCGCTCACCAGTTTACCGGTGATCGGCGTTCCCATCAAATCTTCCAACTCTATCGATGGATGGGATTCCGTGCTTTCCATATTACAAATGCCCAATGGTGTTCCTGTTGCTACCGTAGCATTGAATGCAGCCAAAAACGCCGGTATCCTGGCCGCACAGATCATCGGCAGCACCAACCGCGATGTGGCTACTGCGTTGGACACCTATAAAGCCGAGATGAACGATGAAGTATCGGGCAAAGTAAAAAAACTCAAAGGCGATTGGAATAACAAGTTTGATGTGTAATCGATCACTAAGCAGAACTGGCGAATACAACGATTCGCCAGTTCTGTTATGTTAGTGTGATGATGTTAAAATTTAAAAGATATGCCTGTCATGAAGTTCCTGCCAGGCATAGGAATGATGCCTTCCCAAAAAGCGCCTTCCCGCTTCGTAAAATACCGCTCGTCAAATACATTGTTCAATGTAAAACTGAAGCCCCATTTTTTCAATTGGTATTGCAATGAAAAGTTAACCGGATGATAAGCGTATATGGGACCATTTTGTCCATTGGCTGTTCCTGTTTCGCTATTTGCCAGATCAGTGTATTGCTTGCCTACATAAGTCATCCATGCATTGGTTGTAAACTGGCCCGCACCCAAACGGTTACTATAACGTACACCGGCTGTGTAAGTGAGTTGGGGAGCATACACCATGTATTTATCTTTAGTGGTACCGCTTGTTTGTTTAGCATCCTGGTAAGCGCCGCTTCCATACAGACTCACATTTTTTACAGGATAAAGATCCAATTCCAGTTCTACTCCCTTCTGCAATGAAGTGCCTACATTTTGCCATACCTTGAATTGGTTATCCGGTGTCATCACCTGTACAAACTTATTTTTATAATCAATGATGTATCCGGTAAGGTTAGCGCTGATCCATGTTGCCGGTTGTGTACGAAGACCTAATTCATAGTTCATAGAAGTTTCGGGGTTCAGCTCGCCGGCATAAGAAACCGTGTTCGCATCCAGGGCCCAGTAGATGGCAGGCGGTTGAAAACCCCTGGAAACATTCACGAATACATTGCTTTTCTCATTGAACTTATATACAAGCCCGGTCGAAAAAACTACGGCATCGGAGTTGCTCTTTACATCCAGACCAATGTTATTGGTTAACGGGTTCTTTGCAGTAAAATCCTTCTTCTTATAATTCACCGAAGTATAACGCGCGCCTAGTGAAAAGGAAAATTGTGGTAAGAAATTGATCGTATTGTAAGCGTATACTTCTTTGATCAGGCTGGTGCTGACGCCGTAACCACTGGCCTTCCCAACTTCCTGGTTCCCCAGGCTCGCTGTCATGGTCATATCATTCAAACGATCTGTATGTAACCGGACACCTACTACAAAATTATTTTGCAGGTTTCCGATCGGGTTGTTATTCTGATAATCAGATACGATGCCTATCAGGTGGATATCGCGGATAAATGCAACCGTTGTGTCAAAGCTGGTACTGGCAGCGCTTTTCTTGCGTGATACAAACCAATCTCTTTTAAAGTAGTTACCATAAATAGAGGTATTGAGCTGTTGGTGCTCTGTCAATTGCTTATCCAAAGAAATGGTAGCCGTATAACGATCCGATGTAAAATGGTCAAACGGATGCTGACTGAGCTTGACATTTTGATCATATTGACTCTGGGTTAATCCACCGGGCGTTTCAGAATTTTCACTAAACCCATTCAGGTAAAAAGAAAGTTTGGTAGTAGCATCGATTTGATTGTCCAGTTTTACTGTGAGGTCGTTAACGCCGAATTGACTTCTTTCCCTAAACCCATCTCCCTGTCTCCTCACACCATTCACCATGTAACCAAACTTACCATTGCTGCCGCTGGTATTTACTTCCGCTGTCAATGCATTCCAGCTTCCATAATTTAATTTCAATAACGTTGCTGGAACTGCCGATGCTTTTTTGGAAACCAGGTTAATCACACCACCTACTGAATAACCGCCATACAATACAGAAGAACCTCCGCGGATCACTTCCACTTTTTCAATCTGCTGAAGCGGTGTCATATAATAACCACCGGGGTCGCCATAATACATGGTACCATTGGGAATTTTGCCATCGATCAAAATCAAGGCACTTCTGTTGCGGTTGGGATCCAGTCCGCGAAGTCCGAAATTTGGTTTTAGTCCTCTGCCATCTTCATCAACAGCCACTACACCGGGAATACGGGTAATGACTTCTGTAAGGGATTGCGCGCCCGATTCACGGATGGTTCTGCCATCAATAACAGAAATGGAGCCAGGCAGATCCGATATTTTACGACGAAGTCCGCCGGCCGTAATGGTAACTGCATCCAATTCTTTGGCTGAACTTTCCAATCCAACATTCAAAACCGTATTTTGATTGAGCATAATTCTTCTTGAATGCGATTGTATATTCAAACCGCTGATATCAATAGTATAATTCCCGGGAGTCAGCTTCTTAAAACTATAAGCGCCGTCTTCACCTGTAATCACTATTTTGGATAATTCTTTTATCGAAACTACAATACCCTCTAAAGGATGATTGGCTTTGTCTGTAATAACCCCATGTAAGGTCAGGGTACCATTTTGTCCACGACTCATCTGTGCAATAAACGCAGCAACAAAAATGAGTACAACACGCGTAAATTTTCTCATCATTATTCCGATTTGTTTTAAAAAATTGATTGTGGCGCAAATTAAATACGGCTTAAAATCAACTTTTTTAAAATCGGGAAAACGATTTACGCATTCAGTAATTAAACGGGATGTAGTAATGTGTGTATCATTTCAGCTGATACACCCTTACATAGTCTACATACATACTGGCAGGTATACGGGTATTATCTACCTGGCTGCCGGGCCAGTTGCCTCCTACCGCCAGGTTGAAGATGATAAAGAAGGGATTGAAAAAAGCGCCGGTACTGTTGATATTGCTGTTGAGGTTAACAGTGTGATACAGTGTACCATCGATATGCCATTGAATGGAATTCGCATCCCATTCCACATCATACACATGATAAGTGGCAGGTGAGGAAAGCATTTTATCGCCGGAAGATACATGCTGCCCATTATCATAAGCATGTGCCGTACCATAAATAAGACTGTCGGCATTGATGTGTTCCATAATATCTATCTCACCGCATTTGGGCCAACCCACTGAACTAATGTTGGTGCCCAACAGCCAGAAAGCGGGCCAGAGTCCCTGTCCTACCGGCATTTTGATACGGGCTTCGATCCTGCCGTAAGTAAAACTTTGTTTTCCTTGCGTCTTCAGCCGGGATGAAGTATATGGGTTATTACCTACTGTTTCTTTTTTGGCAGTGATCACCAGGTTGCCATCAACCACGGTTGCATTTGCTTTCTGATAGTATTCCAGTTCATTGTTTCCCCAACCGTTGCCTCCAATATCAAATACCCAGTTGGTGGTATCCAGACTGGCGCCATTGAACTCATCGGCCCAAACCAACTGATAAGTCTTAGTGCCGCCCGTGCCCGGGTTGGGATTGGAAGTAGCATTGGAAGCAGGCTGCCCTTTAGAGCATCCGCTGAGCAGGAACAATATTACACAGCAGGCTGTGCGTGACAGGTGCTGCTGGTCAAAAAAACGAGTTTGTATTTTCATAGCGTGGTCAACAAAATAGTCAATCAAGTTACAATAAAATGATTATATGGCCAGTGACCTGTTTTAGGAAAGCTTTTTCGTTTTATCTTAGGATAAGATTATACTTCATTTATCTATATCAATCGAGAGCCATGAGAAAAATAATATCATTCCTGCTGACCAGTTCTTTCAGCGCAATACAATTGTTTGCACAAACCGATCGTCCGCTGCCATCTTCGCCCAGGGTAACCATTGCCAATGGTGTGTTGGAGGGCATAGATGCATCCGGTGTGTATATTTTCAAAGGTATCCCTTATGCCGCACCTCCGGTGGGAGCTTTCCGCTGGAGGGAACCACAGCCGGTGAAGCAATGGGAAGGCGTGCGCAAAGCAGACCAGTTCGGACCCAGGGCCATGCAGCGCGGGCTGTTCGGCGATATGGTGTTTCGTTCCAATGGAATGAGTGAGGACTGCCTTTACCTCAATGTATGGACGCCGGCTAAAACGGCCGGCAAAGCGCATTTGCCGGTATTAGTGTATTTTTTTGGCGGTGGTTTCATGGGTGGTGATGGCTCCGAGCCCCGTTACGATGGAGAAAGTATGGCCCGCAACGGGATCGTAACTGTTACCGTCAACTACCGGCTCAATGTGTTTGGTTTCTTTGCACACCCTGAACTAACCAAAGAATCGCCACACCATGCTTCGGGTAATTATGGGTTGTTAGATCAAAGCGCCGCCTTGCAGTGGGTACAACATAATATTGCTGCTTTTGGCGGCGATCCGCATAGGGTAACCATTGCCGGTGAATCTGCAGGTTCCATTTCAGTGAGCGCACAGATGGCATCGCCATTATCCAAACAGTTGATCGCAGGAGCCATTGGTGAAAGTGGTTCATTACTGGGTACGCTATCGCCGGTATCACTGGCTGATGCAGAACAAAGCGGACTGAAATTTGCCAGCATGGCAGGTGCGGGTTCGCTTGCAGCATTGCGCAACCTGCCGGCGGACAAGCTGCTGGAAGTGGTAGCTGGCCATGAGTGGGAATTATTCCGTATAACGATAGACGGATATTTTTTCCCAAAATCGCCTCTCAAAATATACAACGCCGGCGAACAGGCAAAGGTTCCGCTGCTGGCCGGATGGAATTCAGAAGAAATGAATTACCGCGCACTGATGGGCAAAGACACCCTTACAAAAGAGAACTTCGCCAAAGCAGTACAAAAATTATACGGCGACCAGGCAACAGCCATATTGAATGTTTATCAGGCAACCACACCTGAGGAACTGACACAGGCAGCTACCGACCTGGCAGGCGACCGCTTCATCGGATTCAGTACCTGGAAATGGACCGATCTGCACAGCAGTGCCGCCCAGCCGGTATACCGTTATTTTTATACACGGCCCAGGCCCGGAGCCAAAGGAGGCGCTGTACATTCTGCCGAAATCGAATATGCCATGGGAAACCTGCCCACCAATAAAGTATTCGCCTGGCAACCGGAAGATTACAAAGTGTCTGCCATCCTGCAAAGTTATTTTGTGCATTTTATCAAATCAGGTAATCCCAACGGAGAAGGGGTACCTGCCTGGCCTGCTGTACAGAAAGGAGTACCAGCTGCAGTCATGCATATTGGCGTACATACAGCAGCTCAAACAGAAATGCACCGCAATCGCTATCTTTTGCTCAGCCGGTTGATGCATTAAACAAAGAAGCAAAATAATTGCTGCATGGTTATTCGTATGCAACGATCGTAAAGTTGTTCGGAAATCCTTCCGAAACTTTATATATCATCTGCAACCATTGGGGGCCATAAGTTGCATACCAGGTGGCGAAATTTTCCACACGTTCCTGTAAACTGTTGTTGGGAAACAGATCCTGTTTGAGTTTGGCAATCTGTTTTTGCTGCGCTTCAAATTTAGTCTTCTCTGCGCGCAGCATTTTCTTTTCCAGTTCTTTCAAACGCTTCACCGCCTTTACTTCCAATGCTTCTACATGCTGCTTCAGGGTAGCATCGATAGCGCCTGTCAACGTTTTGAGTTTTTCATAATAGGTTGCCGCCTCTTTCAATTCATCTGTCAGGCAAAGCTTCACATTCGATTCACGCATCACCAGGTCATACACCAGGTTTTGTTCTGTATTGAAAAGCGCGGTAGGGTCAAAGCCAAGCTTTTGCAGTTTCTGTTCCTGCTCGCGCTGCATCAGCAAAAAGGAATTACGCAACACCAGTACCGGATAAGGTACCTGTATGGCTTCAAAAACAGCTTTCAGTTCCAACCAATAAGCCAACTCTCCTCCTCCGCCTATGAATGCAATGTTGGGCAATATGGTTTCCTGGAAAGCGCCGCGCAGGATCACATTGGGACTGAAACGCTCGGGGTGCGCATCCAGTTCAGCAAGAATAGCCTCTTTGCTGAACCGCAATCCAAGCGTCTTCACTTCATATCCACCTCCATTCCGTTCTATTCGCTCGCGCTTATCATCCAACAGGTAAAATAAGTTGATCTCTCTTCCACCGGCTTGTACTTTATAGTGTTTACTCAACGAAACAATGGTTGTTGCTACCATTTGATGGGAGAAACCTTCCAGCAATTCTTTTTTCACTACTGAACGAAAAGCTGATTTCAGTTTGGCATGATCGGGTACCAGCACTACTACACCATAAGCGCCGAAGAGTTCGTTTACCAACTCCAACGTTGCCTGTTGGATGGTCTTTCCTTCCGTATAACATCGTTTGAATAAACCAACCAGTTCTTTTCCTTTGGGCAATACGGCTATCTGCCCTTCGATGGCGTGTAATACTTTCGTGAGCTCTTTGTCTACTTTCATTCTCCCTACGGCGCCTGTTTGCCGGGTATTCCAAACCAGTTTTTGTCCGCCCAGGTTGAGGTATCCCAATTCATCCAGGTCCGCATCTTCACTGCCCATATAATAAACGGGCACGAATTTGTATTGAGGCAGTTGTCGTGATAATTCATCTGCCAGCCGAACCGTATGCATGATCTTATAAATAAAATAAAGCGGACCGGTAAATATATTGGGTTGATGGGCTGTGGTAACAGTAAAAGTATTGTTTGATGCCAGTGATGCAATATGCTGCTGGAGTTTTTCTGTTACAGGTAACCCTTTGTATTGCGCTTGCAGGGTCTCTACCAGCAAAGCACGTGGTGTATCAAAAGCCTGCCGCTCATGTATGGCTTGCTGTATGCCTTCGAGGTTGGCATTGTGTTTATAAAAAGGCTGCAGGGAGGCGGATTGGTTAAGATAATCCGAAACGATCTTCGTAAAATATCCGGTGCGCTCGTATGGTATACGGGTGGAGGTATGGTTCATATAAGCTGCTAAATTACAACTTACTGTAAACTGCCGTTTCCGCTCCTGTAATAGGCCATTTCGAAATCAGGAAAAACGGTCGGGGTTGAATGGGCGGATGTCCATGCTCGTTTCCCGCTCATCCACAACTTCACTCACCAGTTTTCCCGTTCCTGCGCCCAAACTCAGTCCCAACATGGCATGCCCCGTAGCCAACACCACATTCTTCCATTGCCGGGTGCGCCCCAGGTAGGGCAACCCATCCGCCGAGCAAGGCCGGTAGCCATACCATATTTTATCGGCAGCAGGTATCGGCACATTGAATTCAGGGTAAAAATTTTTCACTGCATCCAGAATGCCCTGCACCCTTTTGAGGCGAGGGGGTGTTTGTGTGGAAGTAATTTCCATGGTTCCGCCCATGCGCAGCTTGTTGCCGTCCATCGGCGTCATGGCCACCCTGCCTTCCACCAATATGGCCGGATAGTTGAGCCGGTAAGGTGAATCTTCCAGGGTAACCGAATATCCCCTGCCGGGCACCAATGGTATACTGACATTCATTTTGGCAGCCAGTTCACGGCTCCAGGAGCCGCCGGCTATCACAACCGTATCTGCATGGTAAGCGCCATTGGTTGTAATTAGTTGAGTGATATTTCCATTGGCATTTTCAAAACGAATCACTTCTTCATTTGTTTGTATGCGCACGCCTTTTTGTTTCAGATCGGCTATCAGTTGCTGCATCAATTTGTTGGGATAAAGATGTGCATCACAACGAAAGAAAACAGCGCCCTGCGCGTTGATCCTTGTCTGGGGTTCCATCGCCTGCAATGCATCGTAATCCAGCAAGGCAGTATCGGTCAATCCCAGTTCGCGGGCTTTCTCTACTACGTGTTTGGCATGTTCTGCACCTTCCGGCGTTTGGAAAATCTCTAACAATCCTTTGTGCTCATAGGCGAAGTTGAACTGCGGTAATGCTGTCCATTCTTCATACATTTTTTTACTCAGGATCGCAATATCCCTAAGCGGTATGGCTGAGTCTTCCACGTGCTGTTGGGTTGCGGCTTTCATGAATTGCATGCCCCAGTTGATCAAACTGCGACTTAGCCTCGGTTGCACATAAAAAGGACTTTTAGAATTCCACATCCATTTGAGCCCTTGCTTTACAATACCCGGTGTGGCAAGCGGTGTAAAATGACTGGGACAAACATATCCCGCATTGCCATAAGAGCAGTTACTGCTCATATCCGTTTTATCGATGACAGTTACTTCATGTCCGCCTGCCTGCAAATAATAAGCGCTGCTTAAACCAATGATGCCTCCTCCGATGATAACGATCCGCATTTGTCTATAAATTATGATCTGGTGTTAAATTACCTGGAATCCGTGGGCATAAGGATCATCATTCGCATCGATGCTGATCGTATTATACCCGTAAATTTTAGCCCATCCTTCGATGCCCGGAACAATAGTTGGCTTATCGCCTACTGTTGTTACCGCTTCGATGGTACCTGTAAATGTAGAACCTATGATGCTTTCATGCACAAACCTGTCTCCTTCTTTTAGTTTTCCTTTGGCATACCATTGTGCCATGCGTGCCGAAGTGCCCGTGCCGCAGGGCGAACGGTCGATGGCTTTATCGCCATAAAAAACCGCATTCCGTGCCGTTGAATGTTTGTCCAGCACCGCTCCTGCCCATAAAATGTGCGAGCATCCGTTGATGGTAGCATCCTGCGGGTGAACGAATGAATATTTTTCATTGATGTTTTTTCTTAACTCGCGCGACCAGGCTACCAATTGACTGGCTGTATAATGTTCCAGTCCCGGGAAATTGGGTTGCACATCTACAATCGCATAGAAATTACCACCATAGGCTACATCTACTGTTAATGTTCCTAAGTCAGGACAATTCGCTTGCAGTCCTTCCGAATCGAGATAGGCTGGTACGTTTTTCAGTTTAACCGATGTTACTTTATTGCCTTCCTGACGGTAAGAGATCAACACCAATCCTGCCGGCGCTTCCATGCGTACGATACCAGGCGTTTTGGGTTGAATCAATCCTTCTTCAATGGCAATGGTAATGGTGCCGATGGTGCCATGTCCGCACATAGGGAGGCAACCGCTGGTTTCAATGAACAATACCGCCACATCGTTTTGCGGGTCGTGCGGCGGATACAATATGCCGCCGCTCATCATATCATGTCCGCGCGGTTCAAACATCAATCCCTTGCGTATCCAATCGTATTCACGGAGAAAATGTTGCCGCTTTTCGCTCATGTTCTTTCCTTCCAGCACGGGACCTCCCTGGGCTATTACCCTTACTGGATTGCCACAGGTATGCGCATCGATGCAATGGAACAAATGTCCGCTCAACTTTTCTATATGCTGCCTGGCAAAGGCAACCGGACCTGTCTTCATGTATGGATTCTTTTATTGAACAATGATGTTTAAATTTGTTATGACCCGATTGTTATATGGAAACCTATGGAAAAATATTGTTGATTGCCATGCCTGCTTTCCATGTTGGTGTGCCTGTACTTTGTATCCCGTAACAAGCAGAGCAACACAGCTGTTTCCTTATAACAATATCAAAGAGCAAATCATATTTATTCTTTTCCCATTACACCATTGCGCATCCTCCAGATGTTCAAAGGATTGCCTTCCTGCAGGGCTTCGGGCAAAAGTGTTGGGGGGCAATGTTGATAGCATACAGGTCTCACCCATCGCTTCACGGCGTTGATGCCAACAGCTGTAAAACGGCTGTCGGTAGTAGCCGGGAATGGTCCGCCATGTACCATACTCGGACATACTTCCACACCGGTAGGCACTCCATTGAACACGATCCTGCCGGCAATAGAAACGGCAGTATCCAGTAATGCGGGGTAATTAGCAAAATCTTTATCGGTACCCATTAAGCTGGTAGTCAACTGACCGGTTAGCGAGATCCACACTTTCAACAATTCATCCATATCCTTGCATCGCACCAGCAATGAATAGGGTCCAAATACTTCTTCGTGCAACAAAGGGTTGGCGAGGAAAGTAGTGCCGTCTACCATAGCAACAGTGGGCAATGCTTCCATCTCCTTTGGAGCGATGACTGCCTGTTGTATCACTGTTACATGCTGCTCGTGTAAAGCCGCTTCCATTTTTTTGTAATACGCTTTATGTATGCCTGTATGCAACATTTTAGCGGGAGCTACTGTTTCAATCGCTGCACGAAGGGTATCGATGAAAGCGGGTAAGGCGTCCGTTTCAATGGCCAACATCAGTCCGGGATTGGTGCAGAATTGTCCCATTCCCAATGTAATGGATGCAGCATATTGTTGCGCCAGCGCTGAGCCGTTTTGTGCAATGGCATCCGGCAGGAATACAACAGGATTGGTGCTACCCATTTCTGAAAAAACAGGAATGGGTTTTTCCCGCGCAATGGCGTAATCGTACAATGCCCTACCACCTTTGTAAGAACCGGTGAAACCAACGGCTGCAGTAGCCGGATGCTCTACCAGGTTTTTTCCTGCTTCAAATGAAGTATCGGTTACATGCTGAAAAACATGTTCGGGCATGCCGCAGGTTGTGATGGCTTGCTGAATGGTTTCATTCACCATTCCAGAAGTGTGCAGGTGCGCCGGGTGTGCTTTAACTACTACAGGGCAACCAGCCGCCAACGCACTGGCGGTATCGCCCCCTGCAGTGGAATAAGCGAAAGGGAAATTGCTGGCGCCGAATACCACAACAGGGCCCAATGGCAACAACATTTTACGAATATCGGGCCTGGGGGGATTCTTATCGGGTATGGCTGTATCTATCGATGCTTCCACCCAGCTTCCTTCGCGCAGCATGGTTGCGAACATGCGCAACTGCATGGTGGTTCTGCCCCGCTCTCCTGTTAACCTGGGCAAAGGCAGGTTGGTTTCTGCCGCGGCCTGGTTCAATAAACGATCGCCAAGCGCTTCTATATTGGAAGCAATGGTTTCAAGGAAACGGGCTTTATCTGTAGCGGGTATTTTTTTATAGGCCGCAAATGCTTGTGCTGCCTGCTGCATGACCTGGTTGATAGCGGCATTCATTTGATTACAATTTTATTTGCAAATAATCCGGCAATACGGGGCGGGATGCGATACCATCATTGATGATCTTCAAAATCCTTTCACGCTCTGCTCCTGCCAAACTAAGACGTGGCGCACGTACATACTCCGCACCAACACCCGCCTGCGCTGCTGCTAATTTAATGTATTGTACCAGTTTGGGGTGAATATCCAGTTCCAGCAAAGGCATGAACCAACGATAGATGGCAGTTGCTTCTGCTATACGACCTGCTTTAACCAGGCGATAAATGGCTACGGTCTCGGCGGGGAAAGCACATACCAATCCGGCTACCCATCCATCCGCCCCCAATGCCATCTCTTCCAGTGCAATGGTATCTACACCACACAATATGCTGTATCGATTGCCAAAACGGTTACGTAGTCTTGTTACATTCGAAACATCACGGGTAGATTCTTTAATGGCGTTGATATTGCTGCTGGCAGCCAGTTCACCGAACATGTCGAGTGTTACTTCCACCCGGTAGTCTACCGGGTTATTATAGATCATGATAGGCAGGTCTGTGGCTGCTGCTATGGTTTGAAAATAATGCACGGTCTCCCTGTCGTCACTTTTGTATCGCATGGGAGGTAATAACATCAATCCATCGGCGCCCCATGATTTGGCATAGGCCGATTGTAACAAAGCTTCCCTGGTACTGCCTTCTGCAATATTGAGTATCACTGGCACTTTACCTTTCACTTTATCGATCGTGAACTTTACCAGTCTTTCTTTTTCATCGGTGGTTAATACACTGGCTTCACCTAATGTGCCGCCCAATACCAGGCCGTCTACCCCGGCATCCAGTTGTGCCTGCAGGCTTTTTTCAAACAATGGCATATCCAGTCCGTCATTTGCGGTAAACTGTGTAGTGATGGCGGGAAAAACGCCTTTCCATGCAAACTGCATACGTATAAAATTTGAATCAAAGGTAGTTCGCGCCGGGTAGCGCTTATTGATCGCAATTCATCAATACTGATACTATTTTATCCATTTTTTAAATAAATATTTCATAATTGAATTAATTTAGGATCACTAATCGACTCCAAGGCCCTTTATGAAAATCGTTCCCTTTAAAATTCCCCGCTCAGGAAATGAAGCCATTCGTGTGCAGGTAGATGCCATGCCGCATCTTTATAACCATCTTCACCAGCATCCTGAGATACAGCTTACACTGGTGGTGGAAAGCCATGGCACACTGGTTGCCAGTGATTATGTAGGCAGGTTTAGAGAGGGGGATGTATTTGTGATCGGCTCCAACCAACCACATGTATTCAGGAATGATGCGGTATATTTCAAGAAGAAACTAAAAGCCAAAGCCATTACATTATTCTTCGATGAAAGTACATTGGGCAACCTGTTTTGGCAGCAGGAAGAAGTAAAATCATTCCTTCCTTTTTTCAGGAACAGTTTGGGCGGGTATCGTTTCAAAGGAAAGAAACAGGAGCAGTTGCGCAATTTATTATTGCAAATAGCCGGCGCCGAAAAAATGGATAAGATCATCCTGTTCATGGAAATGATCAAACTACTGTCTTCTAAAAAAGAAACGACGGCTTTGTCCCATGCCGTTGTACAAAGACCTATCCGCGATTTCGATGGCAGCCGGCTCAATGCCGTACTGGAATATACATTCCGGGAAAGCCATCGTACCATCCGGCTGGAAGAGATTGCCGCTGTGGCTAATATGACAGTGGTGGCGTTCTGCAAATATTTCAAGACCAGGACCCGTAAAACCTATACGCATTTCCTGAACGAGATCCGCATCAACAATGCCTGCAAGTTATTACTGGCCGGCGACCAGCCTATATCAACGGTTTGTTATGAAACGGGGTTTAGCAACCTTTCGCATTTCAACCGGATATTCAAAAAGATCACAGGAAAAACACCCGGGCATTACCGGGCATCGGTATGATCAGATCACTTCTCCTTCGAGATCGTAATCGTAAGCTTTGGTAATTTTCACCTGTACAAATTCGCCGATGGTGAGTTTTTTACCCGCATGTACCACCACTTCATTATCAACCTCCACACTATCGAATTCTGTTCTGCCTAAATAGCGGCCCGCTTCTTTTTTATCGATCAGCACTTTGAATACCTTTCCTACTTTTTCCTGGTTCTTTTCAAAGCTGATCTCCTGCTGCACTTCCATGATCTCCTGTGCACGTCTTGATTTTTCATCGGCCGGCACATCATCAACCATATCATAGGCCGATGTATTTTCTTCGTGACTGTAATTGAAAATACCTACGCGATCGAAACGATGTTCCTGTAAAAATGCTTTCAACGCTGACACATCGGCTTCTGTTTCACCGGGGAAGCCTGCGATCAGTGTGGTACGTAAACAAATACCCGGCACTTTTTCCCTGATCTGTTGGATCAGTTCGGTCATTTCTTCACGGGTGATGTTCCTGCGCATGGCTTTGAGCATGTTGTTGCTGGCATGCTGCAACGGCATATCGAGGTATTTGCAGATATTATCGCGCTCACGCATTACATCCAGTATTTCCAGAGGAAACTTACTGGGATACGCGTAATGCAGCCTGATCCATTCCAGCCCCTTTACATCGGCCAGGGCATTCAGCAAGCTGGGCAATTCCCTTTTCTTGTAAATATCGAGTCCGTAATAAGTAAGCTCCTGTGCAATGAGCATGACCTCTTTCACGCCTTTCTTCACCAATGCTTCCGCTTCGGCCACCAATTCTTCAATGGGTTTGCTTACATGCTGTCCGCGCATGAGCGGGATGGCACAAAAAGCGCAGGTGCGGTTGCAGCCTTCGCTGATCTTCATGTATGCATAGTGCTGGGGAGTGCTCAGTAAGCGTTCACCTAACAATTCGCTTTTATAATCTGCTTCAAACTTTTTCAGTATCAGGGGCAATTCCATGGTGCCGAACCAGGCATCCACTTCAGGTATTTCAGATTCCAGGTCGCCGCGATAACGTTCACTGAGGCAACCGGTCACATACACTTTGTCGAGTTCGCCTCTTCGTTTCAATTCTACCTGGTCGAGGATGGTATTGATGCTTTCTTCTTTGGCTTTGTCGATAAAACCGCAAGTGTTCACCACCACGATGTTATGGTCCAGTCTTTTATTCTCATGCACCACCGCAATATCATTGGCAGCGAGTTGTCCGCTCAACACTTCACTGTCTACCAGGTTCTTGCTGCAACCCAGCGTAATGATATTGACCTTATCCTTTTTTAAACTCCGAACTTTCATAAGCGGCAAAAATACCGCAAAAAGGCGAGTCAGGCCCGGTAATCTTCCCTGTTCATATAGAAGAGGTCCAGCGGTTTTTGCTGTTGTGTTACAGGTACTTTGCGCATAAAGCCCGCTTTTTCCAACACTTTGCGGGAAGCGGTATTAGCGGGTTCGGTAATGGCAAAAATGACAGCACGTTTCGTATTATTAAAAAAATACCCAATGCCTGCTTTCAGTAATTCCACCGCATAGCCACGGCCCCAGCATTCCGGCATCAGTCCGTACCCGATATGAATATCATCGGTGCCCGACATATAAAGAAGAGAAAAAGTACCCACAAAATGACCTGTATGTTTATCTGCTACAAAATAACGACCTAAACAGGAGCCCGGCTGGTACAGGTTGAGATTCTCTGTGAGAAAGGCATCGCATTCGGTTCGGTTCTTCACCGGCCTGATATACTGCATAACAACCGGGTGGCTGTTGAAGCGGTAAAAGTCTTCAGCGTCTTCCTGAGCAAAATGCCTGACCGTTAGTCGTGCTGTCTCAAATATTTGCATAGGTTATGAAAGGTTGCCGGCAATATGATCCATGATCTTTATTGCATGCTCCCTTGAGTTCTCAATAAAAAGGCTATGCGTATCCATGCCACCACAGATCACACCTGCCAGGTATATTCCCGGTACATTCGTTTCATGGGTGACGGGGTCGTAGCTGGGCTTTCGCACTACATCCTCCGATAATTCAATGCCCAGTTTTTGCAGGAAAGACAGGTCAGGCTGGTATCCTGTAGCGGCGATCACGCAGTCATTGGCCAGGGTGATCTTCCCTTCTGGTGTAAAGATATCCACTTCCTGTTCTCTTATTTCACTAATACAGGAATTGAAATAAGCTTTGATGGAACCTTCCTGTATGCGGTTTACAATATCCGGCCGCACCCAGTATTTCACACGGGTACCGATCTCTTCCTGCCGTACCACCATTGTGACTGCCGCGCCTTTGCGCCAGGTTTCCAGTGCTGCGTCTACTGCCGAATTGTTCGCTCCTACTACCAGCACTTTCCGGAAAGCATAAAAATGCGGATCGTTATAATAGTGTGTTACTTTGGGCAGGTCCTCTCCGGGCACATTCAGCAGAAAAGGTATATCGTAAAAACCGGTTGCCATTACAATATATTTCGCCTGGTATGAATGCCCACTGGATGTATGCACTTCGAAACCATTTGCGTTTTTTCCGACTGTTTCCACTTTTTCAAACAAGCGGATATCCAATGCCGCAGCAACAGTCACCCGCCTGTAATATTCCAGCGCTTCGTTCCTCGTGGGTTTGGCATTGTTGCTTACAAAAGGAACACCCCCAATTTCCAGCCGCTCCGAAGTGGAGAAAAAAGTCATGTTCACCGGGTAATGATACAGGGAGTTCACCAGGCAGCCTTTCTCCAGGATCATATAACGCAATCCCCTGACTTTCGCTTCCAGTCCGCAACAAAGACCAATAGGCCCTGCCCCTACAATGATGATGTCCAGTGTTTCCTGCATATATCTCTACGCTATCAAACCTCGTTTTTATTATTTGTGCACCTCGCTTGAGAAATGGAATTGAATATCGGGATTATTGGTGATTTCCGTATTCAAAAACCATTCGCTTTGCGCCAGGTACACCGGGTGGCCGTCTTTGTCTTCGGCTGAATTCTGCTGTTTGAAACGCAGGAAATCGTCGAGTTTCTTTTGATCATTGCTGGTAAGCCAGCAAGCTTTGTAAAAAGGCATGGCCCTGAATTCACAGGCTGCACCGTATTCCTGCAACAAACGATATTGGATCACTTCAAACTGGAGTTCTCCCACGCAACCTATGATCTTCTTATTGCCGCCGAATTGGGTGAACAATTGCGCCACGCCTTCATCGGTGAGCTGACTGATGCCCTTTTCCAGTTGTTTGGTCTTCATGGGATCTTTGTTCACCAGTTCCTTGAATATCTCCGGTGAGAAAGTGGGAATGCCCGTGAAGAAAAAATCTTCTCCTTCCGTGAGGGTATCTCCTATTTTAAAATTGCCTGTATCGAACAAACCTACTACGTCCCCGGCATACGCATCTTCAATCACATCTTTACTGCGCGCCATAAAACTGTACGGGTTGCTGAAGCGTATGTCTTTATCGAGGCGTACGTGATGATAATATTTGTTCCGCTCAAAACGCCCGCTGCACACACGCATGAATGCAATACGGTCGCGGTGTTTGGGATCGAGGTTGGCATGGATCTTAAATACAAAGCCGCTGAACTTGTCTTCATCCACACTTACTTTCCTGACAGATGTTTCCCTGTCGCGCGGCGTGGGGGCGATCTGAATAAAAGTGTCGAGCATTTCCTTCACACCAAAATTATTCACGGCGCTTCCGAAGAATACCGGCGCCACTTTACCCGACAGGTAATCGGGTACATTCAGTTCACCGTGTACGCCATCGATCAGTTCCACATCTTCTCTTAATTGTTCGGCATCTCTATCTCCCACTTTGGTATCGAGCAAAGGATCGGAAAGGTCACTGATGGCAATGGTATCGTCTTCTTCCGCCTTGGTACTTGCTGTGAAAAGGCGCAGGTTTTTTTCATGCAGGTTGTATACGCCCTTGAATTCTTTACCGCTGTTGATGGCCCAGGTCATGGGGTGCAATGAAATGCGCAGTTCTTTTTCTATTTCTTCCAGCAGATCGAACCGGTTCTTTCCGTCGCGGTCCATTTTGTTGATGAAAACGATCACGGGTGTATCCCGCATGCGGCAGACTTCCATCAAGCGGCGTGTTTGTTCCTCTACCCCGTTTACGCTGTCCACCACCAGTATAACGCTGTCTACCGCCGTAAGTGTGCGGTAAGTATCTTCTGCAAAGTCTTTGTGACCGGGGGTATCGAGCAGGTTGATGAGGGTGTTTTCGTATTCGAAGGTCATCACCGAAGTGGCCACCGAGATACCACGCTGCCTTTCGATTTCCATGAAGTCGCTGGTAGCATGTTTTTTAATTTTATTGCTTTTCACTGCGCCGGCCGTTTGTATGGCGCCGCCGAACAGGAGCAATTTCTCTGTGAGGGTTGTCTTACCCGCATCGGGGTGTGATATGATCGCAAATGTTTTGCGCCGGTTGATCTCCTTCTCGTATTTCATATAATGGGCGCAAAAGTACGAGGGAATAGGTGATTTCTAATACATAATCGTCACCCTGAGCGAACGGAGTGAGTCGAAGGGCCTACCGAAAGCTTCAGCAGGTCCCTCGGCTCGCTTCGCTCGCTCGGGATGACGATAGAAAGAGAAGTTAAATATCAATGGCTTCTCCATAAGCGGCGGCGGTAGCTTCTTTCAAGCCTTCGCTCATAGTGGGGTGCGGATGCACCGCATTGAGTATCTCGTGGGCTGTGGTTTCCAGTTTACGGGCTACCACCGCTTCAGCGATTATCTCAGTTACATTGGTGCCGATCATGTGGCAACCCAGGAATTCGCCGTATTTGGCATCGTAAATCACTTTTACAAAACCTTCGGTAGCGCCGGCTGCGCTGGCCTTACCGCTGGCCATGAAGGGGAACTTGCCCACTTTAATATCATAACCGGCTTCTTTAGCAGCTTTCTCTGTGTAACCAACGCTGGCGATCTCTGGTGTACAATAAGTACAACCGGGGATATTGTTGTAATCGAGCGGATCGGGCAGGTGATTGTGTTTTTTCTCCAGGTAAGCCATGTGCTCGGCAGCATTGATACCTTCTTTAGAAGCTACGTGCGCGAGTGCTTGTCCCGGTGAACAGTCACCAATTGCATAGATACCAGGAACAGAAGTTTGCTGGTATTGATCCACGATGATCCTGCCTTTTTCTGTTTTGATGGCATTCTCTTCTAATCCGATGTTCTCTATATTGGCCACAACACCTACCGCGCTCAATACCACATCTGCTTCCAGCGTAACGGCGCTGCCATCCTGTTTTTTAACGAGGGCTTTCACACCGGCGCCACTGGTATCTACCGATTCTACAGAAGCGTTGGTCATGATCTCGATGCCTTGCTTCTTGTATTGTTTTTCCAGTTCTTTTGAAATCTCTTCGTCTTCCACCGGAACCACGCGCGGCATGAATTCTACGATGGTCACTTTGGTACCCATGCTGTTATACACATAGGCGAACTCAACACCGATGGCGCCACTGCCTACCACGATCATGCTCTTGGGCTGATTGGGTAATACCATGGCTTCGCGGTAGCCGATCACTTTCTGGCCATCCTGTTTAAGGTTGGGCAGTTCGCGACTGCGGCCGCCTGTTGCAATAACAATGTATTTGGCTTCCACTACCTGCTTGCTGCCATCGGCGGCGGTAACTTCTACCTGGCCTTTGGCTTTGATCTTACCATAGCCCATGATCACGTCGATCTTGTTCTTCTTCATCAGGAACTGAACGCCTTTGCTCATTTTATCGGCCACACCGCGGCTGCGTTTGATCACAGCGCCAAAATCGGCTGTTCCGGTGGCATTGATACCATAATTGGTACTGTGTTTTACGTATTCGTACACCTGCGCACTTTTCAGCAGGGCCTTGGTGGGAATACATCCCCAGTTGAGGCAAATGCCGCCCAGGCTTTCCTTTTCAATGATCGCTACTTTAAATCCTAACTGAGATGCACGGATGGCCACAGGGTAACCACCCGGACCGCTACCAATGACAATGACGTCGTATGCCATAAGATGTTGATTGTTGAATTAAACAGATATGCAAACATGGATTTGCGGATGCGAAAATACTGCAAATCAGGATAAAATCAGTCACGGGGTATTTTATTCGAAAAACACCCTTACCGTCTGGTAAAACCATTTATTGTGGCTCTGGCTTCCACCCGATTGCTGCATTTGCTCGTTAAAGCCCTGTAGACCGAACAGACCGGCCATATTGCCGTTGCGGAGCGCTATTTCGAGGTAACCGGCCGAATTGAACCAGGCCAGTTTTTCCGTTTCGGGAACGGCAGCATAGTTATCGCTGATGGTATCGATGACTTCATTGCGCTTGAAAACAATTTTGAAGCGCCGGCCCTTGCAGTGGTCGTTGAATTCTTTTTGGGTGATGTTGATGACCACATTCTCGAAATTGTCGATGAACAGTATCTGTCCTTCGATCCAATCCGGACCATAAGTAGGCCGCAAAGGATACTTCTCAACGATCTCCCCGGCAGCCACCTCCCCTGCCAGGCCACCCCGCTGGATGATACGTGTGATAGCCGTGGCGGCCAGTTGGGTGAGTTCCAGTAATGTGCGTTGGCCGCCGGCAGGTATACGAACGATCTCATGGGGCTTTTCCGCGGTGATCATGGTAAGCAGGCCATTATCCGGGCAGGTAATGAATTGATCATTGAATTTCGCTACCAGCAGATGTGTAACCGGCGACTCGAATACATTCACCAGGATAAAATGATGCGTGCCTGCCGGAAAATAACGGATAGCATTGCCGCAGATATAAGCGGCCTGCGGGAAATTGGTCTGCGAAAGCTGGTGCGTGATATCGCATACCTGCAACGCAGGATCCAGAGACAGGAACTGGCCCTTGATGGCGCCTACGAGAAAGTCGCGCTGGCCTATATCGGTTGACAACGTTAAGATGGGCATGCCGGATGATAAACGTCTGGAAAGATGAGTTATTTCACCAATCTTCCATTTTTAAAGAAAAAACGATGCACCAGTTTATCGGCCAGGGAGGGCAGGAACCGGTTGAGGAACACAGTTTCTTTTCCCCGGAAAGTGAGCACCAGGGTCCTTTTCCTTTTGTTGATCGCTTTCAAAATATGCCTGGCACATTCTTCGGCGGTCATCATTTTTTTTTCGTCCATCGGTGATTCTCCCTGTGCTTGTCCGTCTTTGTTGAGCGCCGCATTGCGGATATTAGAAGCAGTGAAGCCCGGACAAACCCACATCACATTCACACCGCTGTGCAGCAGTTCAGTGCGAAGGGCTTCCAGGAAGCCGTTGACGGCATATTTGGAAGCGGAATAGCCGCTGCGACCGGGCAATCCGCGGAACCCGGCGATGGATGAAACCCCTACGATAGTTCCTTTGTTTTTGAGGATATGCGGCAGTGCGAATTTGGTGCAGGAAACCGTGCCCCAAAAATTCACGTCCATCACTTTGCGGATGGTCTCCAATTCTACATCCTGTACCATAGCGCGCATAGAAACACCTGCGTTATTGATCAGTATATCGATGGTGCCGAAATTTTTAACCACGGCATCGATAAAGCTTTTGCTTTCCTGCTCTTTGCTCACATCGGCCGTATGGATCATGAGGGGTTTACCGGGATAAGAAGCCTGCAAATGATAGAGTTTATCGTAATTACGGCCGCAGGTAGCCACTTTGGCTCCCTGGTATAAAAAAGCGTCTACCAATGCCTTTCCAATTCCTTCAGAACCGCCCGTGATAACGACTACCTTGTTTGTGAAGTCCGACATATTATGCTTGTTGTTACTGCAAAAATAGGCATAACTGAAACAGTTATCAGCAGTAATGTGGGTAACTGGCTGAAAAAAGATTTATAAAAATTTGGCCATTTTTTTATTTCTCCTATTTTTGCACTCCCAAATCAAACACGGGGTATTCATCGAAGGGTGAATGGTTCGATTCCGTAGCTCAGTTGGTAGAGCAATACACTTTTAATGTATGGGTCCTGGGTTCGAGTCCCAGCGGGATCACGTTTTAAGCTAATCAATTTGGCCCAAATTTCTAAAAGCCCTGCAAATACAGCATTTGCGGGGTTTTTCTTTTTTGAAACATTGTCAAAAAAGCCCAAAAATCCCCTATTGCAGTTCGTCATTCGAGCGGGCAAATCAAAAATAAAATCTGCCCGCTCGAATTTCTCCGAAACCATTGTACAACAAGGGGTTCAGAGTTTGAACATGTCCTTTTAACGTGGCTATTAATGGTAATTTTATCACCATTTTAAAGCCATTTTATGAGCCAAAGTTTTAAAGTGCTTTTCTTTCTCAAAAAAGGGAAAAGAACAAACGAAAAATTATTGCCTGTTTACGTCCGCATCACCACTAACGGGCAACGGGCAGAATGGAGTGTTCAGCGTTGCTGTGATCCGAATAAATGGAATCGGCAGGCGGGCAGATCAACCGGTACAAAAGAAGAATGTAAAACACTAAATGCTTATTTGGATGCAGTGCAGGGACAAATCCTGATAGTCCAGAAAGAATACACTATACGCAACGAAATTGTTACCGCCGAACAGGTCCGGGCGGCCATCTTGCACACAAATGAGTATGAAAAACAGCACAAACTGCTGGAGGTTTTTCAATACCATAATGACCAGTTTGCAAAACTGGTGGACAAAGAGTTCTCTAACGGCACATACAAGAAATTCAAGGTCGCGTATAATTTCCTGCATGCTTTTATTGAATGGAAATACAGGCAACAGGACGTTTACCTGACTGAAGTCAACCATAAGTTGATTTCAGATTTTGAGTTTTACCTGAAAACAGAAAAAAAGCAGCAACACAATACTGCAATGAGTAATATCAAGAAACTCAAAAAAATTGTCCGTATCTGCGTTGCCAATGACTGGCTGGATAAAGACCCTTTTAAATCATATAAGATCACGACCAAAGAAACACACCGGAATTTTCTTTTAAAAGAAGAACTGGAAACCTTGATGGCCAAACCTATTACCCTGCAAAGACTGGAACAGGTAAGGGATATTTTTGTATTTAGCTGTTATACCGGTCTTTCCTATTCAGATGTTATGCTGCTTACGCCACACGACATCAATATCGGTATTGACGGAGAACAATGGATATTCACTACAAGAATAAAAACAAATACCGGTTCAAGAATACCCTTGTTGCCCGTTCCAAAGAAAATACTGAAAAAATATGCCAGCCATCCGCAGGTCATTGCCAACCATGCCCTTTTACCTAAAATAAGCAACCAGCGGTTGAATAGCTATTTAAAGGAAATCACCGAAATATGCGGTTTTCATAAAGAGCTAACCTTTCACTGCGCCAGGCACACATTTGCTACAACCGTCACATTAACCAATGGTGTACCCATTGAAACGGTTGGTAAGATGTTGGGGCATAAATGTCTTCGTACCACACAGATTTATGCGAAAATACTGGACACTAAAGTCAGCCAGGATATGCAGGCGTTACAAAACAGGTTAAATCCAGTGCTAAAACCAACCAGATATAAACAAGCTAAGTAATATTGAAAAAGAAGGTATCCCAAATTGCGACATCCTATTTCTAATCGTAAAAAAATGAATTTATGGCAAAATCAAGTAACCATCCCAGCCTTGCAGACGAAGTAATAATGAATAAGATATACTTTATACGAGGGCAAAAGGTTATGATAGACAGGGACCTTGCAGAACTATATAATGTTGAAACAAAACAGTTAAAAAGGCAAGTCAAAAGGAATTTGGAGCGGTTTCCCTCCGATTTCATGTTTGAACTAAGTCCTGATGAATTTGAAAATTGGAGGAGCCAATTTGGCACCTCCAATTCAGCAGATAAAATGGGTTTAAGATATGCCCCGTTCGTCTTTACAGAATTAGGCATAGCCATGCTTTCCAGTGTACTAAATAGTAAGACTGCTATTGAAGTAAATATTCAAATCATCAGAATATTTACAAAAATGCGCGAAATGCTCCTTACCCATAAGGACATACTTTTGAAACTTGAACAACTGGAAAGAAAAGTCGGTGATCATAACGAAGACATTCAACTGATCTTTGAATATTTAAAACAGCTACTTAATCCACCGCAACCGCCCCGCAGAAAAATTGGGTTTATTCAGGAGGATAGAGAATAAACAGCCATTAAGCATAGTGTCGCAAATTGCGGTACCATGCGGAAAAGAAATTGCAGCAATCACCCCCTTTCCTTTTTTATTATCAGGTCATTCAATTCCGGCGTATCCATCATCCTTTCCAGTTCTGTCTGAACCAGTTCAGCCACACTTTTTTTGATATGCAAATAATTGGCCAATACATCAGTATTAGATATCTGTACAAACTGAGGAAGCTCTTTGTAACATTCCTGTTCTTTTGCTAAAGCCGCATGATCATTAATGACCTCCGCGCAAAAGGCTTTCAATTCAATTTTGCAATCCGGGTTGTCCGCAACCATGCCGACAAATTCACCGCTGGAAAGAGAGGATATTTTATTAATGGGTATGGCAAGTTCCAGTTGTTTGGAATTGGTTATGCTGGTATCGTTCCGGTTAATAGCTATACTTTGTCTATCCTGCAAAATCTTACCGAATTTTTCAGATAACTGTTTAGCTGTATCACCGCTTACCTGGCCGCTGATAATATTACCTACAATATTCATGATAACTTCTGCCTGGTCTTTGCCATAATGCAGCTTTAACTGGCTTGCATCCTGCACGGCTAATGTAGTGGCTACTTTATTACTCCTGGCGGTGGCGATAAGGTTGTCCATACCGTTAAAATAGATGGTTGGGAACTCGTCAAATATCAAAGAACTTTTGTTGCAGTGTTTCTTATTCATCATCCTTGTAATCGCAGTTATATATAAGGACAATACTGCACCGTATGTTTGTGTTTTCTGCGGGTTATTACCCATGCAAACGATCTTGGGCTGTTCCGGGTTATTGATATCAAGGGTAAAATCATTGCCTGATAACACGTAATAAAGCTGAGGGGATGATAATTTTGACAAACTGATCTTGGCGCTGGCAATCT
>Ga0114932_10001003_pt1 | contig 33289 bp, 29 predicted proteins | sample 2SBtaG_2_FD_87286 | JGI IMG/M metagenome (GOLD analysis project Ga0114932, IMG submission 87286) | Deep subsurface microbial communities from Kolumbo volcano to uncover new lineages of life (NeLLi) - 2SBTROV12_ACTIVE470 metaG | ecosystem: Environmental > Aquatic > Marine > Volcanic ...
ACGGCGACGGCCATCGGGTACGTCGCCATGGCCTTCCCGGAGTACGGGCGGTCGGCCGAGTGGCTGAGCTGGGCGATGTCCGAGCTGGACTACCTCTGGGGCCCCGACGGCAAGTACGTCCAGGCCGACGGCGGGGTGTCCGAGGGGCCCTTCTACTTCGGGTTCGCGTGGGGCGTGTCCACGGCGATGTTCGTCGCCTGGGACAACCTGTTCGGGGACGGTCGTGGGATCGCCCCGGCGCTCGCGCGGGACTGCCGGAATCGCAACGATCTCGACCCCTGGACGGGGCACGGCTGCGTGGACGGCGAGGCGTTCACGTTCGCGAACCCGCTCCGCACCGCCGAGTACCGCGCGACGGTGGACTGGTCCATGTCGATCCGGCTGCCGTCGGGCCATCGGCCGCCGCTGGCCGACGCCTACTTCAACCCGTTCAACGGGGGCGCGCTGCTGTCGTCGTTCGGGGGCGGCGGCCACTATCGGTGGGACTGGGAGACCAACGTCGACCGGCCCTACGAGATGGGGCACGGGGCGGACCTTCGCGCGCACCACCTCGCCTACTTCGACGACGCCGTGGCCGCCGAGGAGCCGCCCTGGACGTCCCGGTTCCTGCCCGACGCGGGCAACGCGGTCTTCCGGTCGGACCACGGCCCCGACGCGATCTGGGGGCTCCTGGTGGGCGAGTCCGGGGCGGCCCGCAAGACGCTGCACGACCACGTGGACGGAACGTCGTTCACGGTGGCGGGGTACGGCGAATACCTCCTGATCGACCCCGGGTACTACAAGCCCTCCCAGCTCGACAACGCGGTCACCGCGCAGTCGCCGTCGCACAACCTGGTCCTCGTGGACGGTCGCGCGGCCCCGGACAAGGGGCTGCTGAACGACTTCGGCGACGCCGACGCGTTCCTGGACGGCTGGGAGGCCGGGGACCTCGCGCGGGTGGTGGCGCACCAGGACTACGGGGGCACGACCGTCGAGCGCACCGTGCTCTTCGTGCGGGATCGCTACTTCGTCGTCGCGGACCGGCTCGAGACGGCCGACGACGGCATCCACGACTACACCCAGCGGTGGCACGGCGGCTCGCGGATCATCGCGCTCGGGGAGGAGCAGGCCCGCTGGAGCGTGGGTGGGGCGTTCGTGGACGTGTTCGTGGGGGCGGACGTGCCGCTGGTCCTCGACGAGCCCGCGTACGTGGAGAATGAGGCTCCGCACGTCGATCAGTACCGCCTCGATCGGTCCGTCCAGCGCCACGCGGTCCTGGACGCGACGGCGGCGGGGCAGGGGACCGCGCCGTACTTCGTCACCGTGATCGTGCCGTCGGACGCGGGGGCCGACGGCGACGACGGGCCGCTCACCGTGACCCGGCTGGACGCGCCCGGAGGGCAGGTGGGCTGGACGGTCGCGGGCGACGGCTGGACCGACACGGTCACCGGGTCGCCCGACACCGGGATCGTCGTCGAGTAGAGTCCCCCCGATGCGCACCTTGGTCACCGGCGGCGCCGGCTTCATCGGCTCCCACCTCTGCGAGCGGCTCCTGGCGGACGGGCACGAGGTCCTCTGCCTCGACAACTTCTACACGGGGCGGCGGTCGAACATCCGGCACCTGCTGGACCACCGCGACTTCGAGCTGGTGCGGCACGACGTGACCCAGCCGATCCTCCTGGAGGCCGACCGCGTCTTCCACTTCGCGTGCCCCGCGTCCCCCGTCCACTACCAGTACAACCCGGTGAAGACGGTCAAGACGAACGTCATGGGCACCATCAACATGCTGGGCCTGAGCAAGCGCGTGAAGGCGCGGATCCTCCACGCGTCCACGTCCGAGGTGTACGGCGACCCCGAGGTGCATCCGCAGACCGAGTCCTACTGGGGCAACGTGAACCCCATCGGGATTCGGTCCTGCTACGACGAGGGCAAGCGCGTCGCGGAGACGCTCTGCTTCGACTACCACCGCCAGAACGGGGTCGAGATCCGGGTGATCCGCATCTTCAACACCTACGGCCCCCGCATGCTCGCGGACGACGGCCGGGTGGTCTCCAACTTCGTCGTGGCGGCGCTGCGAGGCGAGCCCATCACGCTCTACGGCGACGGGAGCCAGACGCGGTCCTTCTGCTACATCGACGACCTCGTGGAGGGGGTCGTGCGGATGATGGATCAGGAGGAGACGGTGGGCCCGGTGAACCTCGGCAACCCCGCCGAGTTCACCATCGCCCAGCTCGCCGCCCTCACCGTCGAGCTCACCGGCTCGAGCTCGACGATCGAGCACGGGCCGCTGCCCCAGGACGACCCGACCCGGCGCAAGCCCGACATCGCCCTGGCCCAGCGGGTCCTCGACGGGTGGACGCCCTCGATTCAGCTCCGCGAGGGCCTGACCCGGACGATCGCCTACTTCGAAGCCCAGCTCGCCGCGGGTTGAGGCCCCCGGCGATCGCCCCCCGGGTGGTCTACAGTCCCCGTCCCTACGTGGAGGAAACATGCGCCTGACCATGGTCGGCACCGGATACGTCGGTCTCGTCACGGGGACCTGCCTCGCGAACACCGGCAACGACGTCGTGTGCCTCGATCTCGACGCGGCGAAGATCGCCAAGCTGCGGGACGGAGTCTCCCCGATCTACGAGCCCGGGCTCGACGATCTGCTGAGCCGCAACATCGAGGCCGGGCGCCTGCACTTCACGACCGACCCCGCCGAGGCCTACGACCGCGCCGAGATCATCTTCATCTGCGTGGGCACCCCGTCGGACGACCGCGGCCGGGCGGACCTCAAGTACACGCTGGGCGCGGCGCGGGACATCGGCGACGCCCTCGAGAGCCGAGACGACCACGCGGGCGAGGCCCCGATCATCGTGGTGAAGTCGACGGTGCCCGTCGGGACCAACGAGAAGGTGCGGGCGGCCATCGCGGGGCGCACCAGCAAGCCCTTCCACATGGCCAGCAACCCCGAGTTCCTCAAGGAGGGCGCGGCCATCGGGGACTTCAACAAGCCCGACCGCATCGTGGTGGGCACCCACGACGAGCGCACCGCCGAGCGCATGCGCCACCTCTACGCGCCGTACGTGCGCCAGGGGAACCCGATCCTGTGCATGGATGTGCCGTCCGCCGAGATGGTGAAGTACGCGAGCAACGCCATGCTCGCGACGAAGATCTCGTTCATCAACGAGATCGCCAACCTCACCGAGGCCTACGGCGCCGAGATCGAGCAGGTCCGCAGGGGCATGTGCAGCGACTCCCGCATCGGCAACAAGTTCCTCTACCCGGGCCTCGGCTACGGCGGATCGTGCTTCCCGAAGGACGTGCTCGCCTGCATGTCCATGGGGGAGGACAGCGGCGTGCCCGCCGAGCTGCTGGACGCCGTCCACAACGTCAACCAGCGGCAGCGGTCGGTGTTCCTGGACAAGATCCTGGGGCACTTCGACGGCGCCCCGTCCGGCCGCACCGTGGCCGTGTGGGGCATCGCGTTCAAGCCCGGCACGGACGACGTGCGCGAGGCCCCCTCCATCACGATCATGGAGGCGCTGCTGGAGGCCGGCGCGACGGTTCGGGCCTACGACCCAGTCGCCCACGAGACGGGGCACGAGGTGTTCGGCGAGCGCATCACCTATGCGGATTCGTCCTACGACGCCCTCGACGGGGCCGACGCCCTCGTGATCTGCACCGAGTGGTCCGAGTTCCGCACGCCCGACTTCGGCGAGATCAAGTCCCGGCTGCAGCTCCCGGTCGTGTTCGACGGGCGCAACATCTTCGAGCCCGACGAGATGCGTCGGCTCGGCTTCGTCTACTACAGCGTGGGGCGTCGCCCGGTCGGCTGACCCCTACTTGGAGGCGGCCGTCTTCATCTCGATGAGCGTGTCGAAGGTGCCGCCCTTCTGGAAGCTGTTCACGATCCACTTCGGGACCTTTCCGCCGGGATCGTAGAGCAGCCCGTACTCGACGGTGCTGCCGCTCCCGTTGGGGGTCACGTCCCAGTACCCGTCGTCGGTGATCGCGAGGATGCGGCCGTCGCCGAGGGCGTCCTGCGGATCCGAGCGCGTCCAGCTGGTGCGGAAGCCGCCGTCGGCGCGCTTCTCGTCGGTGAACTTGAGGGTGACCTGCCGGTCGGAGATGCCGCTGGCCTGGTGGACCTGCGTCCAGCGACCCTCGCCCTTGTCTTCGCACGACACGACCGCCGAGAGCCAGTCGTCGTGCATCGACACGTCGGCCACCGTGGCGATCATCTTCTCGGCGGGGATGTCCCACTCGCACCTGGCCACGACGTTGCTGATCCCGCCCGCCATCTTGTCGCCCTTGTAGACGACGCAGCCGTGCTTCTCGCCGAGCTTCTCGAGCTCTTCGGCGTGGGCGGGGGCGGCCGCGAGGCACAGGGCGAGGGCGGGGAGGGCGATGCGATTCAGGGACATGGGGTTCTCCTCGGAGCGGCAGTTATAGCAACCCCTCCGGGTAGGACCGGACACAGGCCGGTCACAGCGCGAAGAGGTCGATCACCAGTTCGTCGCGGCCGAGGTGCTCGGCCACGGCGTTCATCACCTCGCAGTCGTCGTCGAAGCCCTCTTCGGAGTCGAGGTCGTCGTCCCCGTCGCCTTCGAGGCAGAAGTAACGGCAGGCGGCCTGGAGGACGCGGCGATCGAACTCGGGGGCGGTCTTGCCGACCTTCTTGAGCATGCTCACGAGGCGCTTGGCGATCCCCTCGGCCATCTCGTAGTTGATGACGCGGTTCACCTCGGCCATCGACTCGACCAGGCGCAGGTAACTGAGGACCTCGTCGCGCAGCGCCCCGCGGGGCACCAGCTCGTCCTCGTAGCGCTCCGCGAACTCCTCCCGGGCCTCGGGGGGCAGCTCCCGGAGGATGTCCTTGAGCGTCGTCATCCGGGGCCGACCTTACGGGACATCGAGGAACCACGCGTTCGTCAGGGCGAACGGCGTGGCGCCGCCCCAGGCGTGGCCCATGGCGGCGTCGCCGTCCACCTCGACCGCGAACCAGGCGTCTCCGTCGGCCGTCACCGAGATGGTGTCGTCGAACCACACGCCGTCGGTCTCGGAAGCGAGCTCGCGCTCCTCGAAGACCTCGCCGTCCTTCCAGATCCGAAGGACGTCGGGGCGGATCCACGACGGCGCGAGCACTTGGATGGCGAGGTCCGCGGACGCGCCGGCGACGGTCGAGCCGGGCGCCGATCCGTCGAGCGTCGCGCGCAGGGTCACGCCCGACGCCACCACCACCCCGCCCGCCAGGAGGGCGTCCCGCACCGACTCGATGGAGAGGTCCGCCACGGTCGCCGCGGCCACCTGCACGTCGGTGCGGCCGGCTCCGCACGCGTGGGTCCGGTCGTGGCTGTCCGAGGCCCCGGTGGGCACCTTCACCACCCCCTGGGAGAGGAGCGCGAACCAGTCGTTGCGGTTGCGCATCCAGTCGTCCTCGTCCTCGGTGCTGATGATCTCCATGAGGTCGAAGTCGAGGCTGAACTTGTCCGGCCGGGCGACGCGGTCGGGCGTCCAGCCTGCGAGATCGAACATGCCGAGCGCGTTGCGGCCGTGGTTGAGCTGAAGGATCGCGCCCTCGGGGGCGGTCGCGCGGCCCGCGGCGTGCAGCGTGTTCGTGTCCGGGTAGCGATCCCACCAGCGCAGGGCGCCGAGGTTGACGGCGGTCGGGTCGGGCTCCACGGGGAACAGGTTGAAGTGCCCGCGCACCACCGGCGTGACCTCCACGCCCGGCATCGCCAGGAGCAGCCGATCGAGGTTCATGGCGGCCGCCAGGGGGCGGTAGTCGACCATCCGGTCGTGGTCGGTGGTGACCGGCACGTCCAGGCCCGCGGCGGCGCAGACGATGAGGCGCTCCTCGAGGGCGAGCCCCCCGTCCATGCTCGGCGCGGCGTGCAGGTGCGGGTCCACGGAGTACCAGCCGTCGCGGGGGACGGTCTCGTCCAGCCGGAAGGCGATCGCCTCGCTCGCCCCGGCCTCCAGGACGACCGGCAGCGTCTGCCGCTCGTGCCGCGGCGAGTGGGCCGCCTCCACGTCGTAGGCCCCCGCGGGCAGCGGGAACGACCACCCGGGCCCGGTGACCCAGACCCAGGCCACGTGCGTGCTCGACGTGGGCAGGCCGAAGGGCTCGAGCAGCTCCTCGGGGACGCCCGCCGGTCGCGCGTCGCCGTCCGTGCGGGTGATCCGCAGGACGGCCGGGATGCCGGTGAAGGAGTCGTCGGTGATCCCCACCGTCAGCGTCCCGGGCGCCTCCAGCACGAGGTCCAGAGGCGGCGCGCCCTCGTCGACGGTGATCACGCCCGTCGCGGGTCCGTAGCCGGCCGCGAACGGCAGGGGTCGGGCCGCGCCCCCCAGGCGGTCTTCGTGCAGGGCTTGCTGGAGGCGTGTCCCCAGGTGCGGCCAGCGGCCCGCGTGGTGGGGCAGGACCCGCTCCCCCGGGTGCCGCCCGAGGGCCCAGGCGGTCCAGGTGCCCGGCGGGAGGCGGGCGGACCACGCGCCGTCGACGCCCGTGACCGCGTACCCGTCCACCGCGCCCTCCTCGCTCACGAAGTGCACTCGCGCCCCCGCGACCGGCGCCCCGGTCGAGTCGGTCACCGTGCCCGCCGCAGGCAGCTGTTCGAGGCGTTCTCGGGACCTGCGCTCGGCCGCGATCGTGGCCGTGTCGGGACCCATGGCGAACCAACGCACCTGGCGGAGCTCCTCGCCCGGGGCCAGCACCTGGCGGCTCACGTCGCCCGTCATGGAGACGGACGCGATGGTCAGGAGCTGCGCGACCGACGGCGATCGCGACGTCGCCCCCTCCTGCCACACGCCGAAGGCGCCCTCGTTGAGACGGCCGGTCCAGCCCGCCCACGGGTAGTCGCGGGGCGCGTCGTCCGTGAAGCCCGCGTCGCCGTAGACCAGCTCCGTGTCCTCGCCCGACACCATCCAGCCGTCGGCGACGTTGAAGGAGGCCTCGAAGTCGCCCGCCGTCAGGGTCGTCGTGACCCGCATCGACCACGAGTCCGGGGGCAGGAAGTACTCGGTCACGACCGTGAGGCCCAGGTCGGGGAGCAGCGGCTCCTCGAGCTCCAGGGCCCCGTCGAAGAAGTCCCAGAGCACGTCTCGGCCGGTCGCCCGCACGATGGCCGGGCCCCCGAACGTGCCGTCGGCGACGACCTCGACCGTGTCCGCCTCCACCAGCCGCGCGGCCCCGAAGGACATGAAGACGTCGTCGACCATGTCGTAGCCCGGCGCCCCCGGCTCGCGCACCAGGTCGGCGTCGATGATCGTGCCCCCGACGTCGATCCACCCGTGGCTGCGGTAGGCGCCCTGCACGACGAACTGGACGCGGTCGTTCCAGAGCTTGATGTCGCCGGGGCGGGCCTCGGCGCCGATGCCGTCGATGAGGCCCGGGGCCGTGTCGGTGCCGTCGCGGATGATCCCGGCGCGCGCCGTCCCCGGGTCCGCGCGGTCGCGGGGGTCCGCCCCGAGGTTCTGGGTCGGCTCGGGCACCACGTCCTCGTCGGTCGGGCAGCCGATCGACGCGCTGAGGACGAGGGCCGCGAGCGCGACCCTCAGGGGACCGACTTGATCCACTCGATGACGTTGTAGAGCAGGTGCCGGTCGTCGATGTTCCCGCCGTCTTCGGGCTGGAACGGCACCCACGCGCCGCGGTGCTCGGCGAAGGCGACCGTGCACGCGATCCCGGCCTCGAAGGCGACGACCGAGCGGGTGGTGTCGACGGTCGCCTCGACCACCCCGTTGGTGCAGGTGCCCGCGATGTCGTCACCGATCATGTCCGCCGTGGACGTGTAGGGCGACGACGAGATGCCCGTCCAGAAGGTGCCGCCCACGTCCTCGATCGACGTGCCCACCGCGAGCCCCGCGTTGGTGCCCGACAGGGTCACGCCCACGAGCTCGGCGATCGCGGCGCGGTCGACGTACGGGATGTCCACGTCCGTGCCGAGGTGGCCCGTGATCACCATGCCCTTGCCGTCGAACAGCCAGGCGTCGAGCTCGAGCCACGCCCCGGCGGTGTAGAGGGCCGCCGCCGCGGGCACCTCGCCGGGGCTGGAGAGCAGCAGGACCTGGGCGCCCGAGGCGTCGATGTCGGCCTCGGTGACGGCGGCGATGTCCACGAAGTTCAGGGTGCAGCCGTAGCCCGTGGACTCGGTGCTGAGGTCCGCCAGCCCGGGCAGGTTCGCGACGGTCGCCTGGCCCGGCAGCAGCCCCACCGTCACGGTGTCGTCGTTCGTGCCGTCGCAGTCCCAGTCGGTCCCGTCGCAGGTGAGGAGGGCCGCCCCGGGGAACACCGCCGGGTCGTTGTCGTCGCAGTCGCCCTGGCAGCCCGCGAAGGAGTCCTGGTCGGCGTCCACGTCGCCGTTCACGCCGTCGCAGTCGTAGTCGAGGGCCTCGCACGGCTCGGGCGCGCCGGGGTAGATGGCGGGGTTCGTGTCGTCGCAGTCGCCCCCGCAGGTGGCGAAGGTGTCCGCGTCCGTGTCGAAGCCCTCGTCGATCACCTCGTCGCAGTTGTTGTCCACGAGGTCGCAGACCTCGGGGTTGCCGGGGAACGACAGGGGCTCGGAGTCGTCGCAGTCGCCGTCGCACACGGTCACGCCGTCGGCGTCCTGATCGAGGCCGTCGTCCGCCACGCCCGTGCAGTCGTTGTCGAGCCCGTCGCACACCTCGGGGTTGCCGGGGAAGTTGATCGAGTCGTTGTCGTCGCAGTCGCCCATGCACGTGGGCACGCCGTCCAGGTCGATGTCGAACGGGTCGTCCGGGTACCCGCTGCAGTCGTCGTCGAGCCCGTTGCAGACCTCCGTGCCGCCCGGGAAGACGAGGGCGTTGGCGTCGTCGCAGTCGCCGGTGCAGAGCATGAACGTGTCGCCGTCGAGGTCCGCCTCCCAGCCCGGGATGAGCAGGTCGCAGTCGCTGTCGAGGCCGTCGCAGATCTCCTCGGCGCCGGGGAAGATCGCGGCGTTGTTGTCGTCGCAGTCGCCGTCGCAGAGCGCGATGTTGTCGCCGTCCACGTCCGTCGACTCGTCGATCTCGAGGTCGCAGTCGTTGTCGATCTCGTCGCACAGCTCCAGCGCGCCGGGGCGCACCGTGTCGTTCGTGTCGTCGCAGTCGTCGTCTTCGTTGCCGGGGATGCCGTCGATCCCGCAGGTGGACACGCCGTCGAAGTCGAGGTCGTAGTCCTCGTCCACGAGGCCGTCGCAGTCCTGGTCCACGGCGTCGCAGAACTCGACGCTGTCGGGGTGGATCGTGTCGTCGGCGTCGTCGCAGTCGCCGTCGCAGGGCAGGTAGCCGTCGAGGTCGAGGTCGAGGTCCTCGTCGACGATGAAGTCGCAGTCGTCGTCCTGGAGGTTGCAGATCTCGAGGGTGTTGGGGGAGACGTTCGGGTCCGCGTCGTCGCAGTCGCCGGTGCACGCCGGGAAGCCGTCGCCGTCGCCGTCGATGTTGCCGGGGATGCCCGAGCAGTCGCGGTCCACCCCGTCGCACTCTTCGACCGCGCCCGGGAAGACGCCGGCGTCCTCGTCGTTGCAGTCCGCCAGCGGCTCGGCGCAGGACGTGAACCCGTCCTCGTCCAGGTCGAAGTCCTCGTCGACGGCCCCGTCGCAGTCGTCGTCGACGCCGTCGCACTCCTCCTCCGCCTCCGGGAAGACCGTGGAGTCGCCGTCGTCGCAGTCGCCGAAGCAGGTGGCCCAGCCGTCCAGGTCCCGATCGAACGGGTCGTCGACGACGTCGTTGCAGTCGTTGTCGATGTCGTCGCACAGCTCGGCGGCCCCGGGGTACGTCCGGGGGTCCGCGTCCGCGCAGTCGAGCTCGAGCTCGGGGTCCGTGGAGCACGCGAGGAAGCCGTCGCCGTCGACGTCCACGCCGTCGATGGCGCCGTCGCAGTCGTTGTCGATCCCGTCGCAGACCTCCTGGGCGGACGGGCTGACTGCGGCGTCGTCGTCGTTGCAGTCCTGCACCTCGCCGAAGCCGTCGCGGTCGCGGTCGTCGAGGTCCGAGAGGCAGCCCGTGAGGACGAGCGCAGCGGCGAGGATGAGGCGCCTCACTTGCGGCTCCTCTCCCGCATCGCGAGGGGGGCCGACAGGTCGGGGAGCGTGCCCCGCAGCGTCAACGTGACGCCGTCCGGGGCGTTGGGCAGGTGCCAGGGACCGGGCAGGAGGGGCTGCAGGTTCCCGAGACGGACGGCGCCCACCAGCGTGAGGCCGCCGCCCCCCAGGGCGAGGCCGCCGCCGACGCCGCTGAGGACCCAGCCGAACCGGTTGATGGCGATGCTGTCGTCGTCGATCTTCGAGGCGGCGCCGCGCGCGTAGCTGTCGAAGGCCACCGCGAGGCCCGCGAGGAACGTGGAGATGCCCACGCCGAGCATCATCGCGCCCGCGTCCCGCATCCCGCTCGCCGACTGCCACTCCTCGCCGACGCTGGGGTGCCCCTGGGCCGCCCGGAGGGTGTCGAGGATCTCGACCGCCTGGACGCGATCCGCGATGGTGAGTTCGCCGCGCATCGCGTCGGTGAGGGCCGCCTCGCCCACGTCCGGGGCCCCCGCCAGCAGGTGCATGCGCGCGCGCTCGAACGAGATGCGGGGGAGGGCGGGGGACAGCGCTTCGGCCTGCTCCAGGCGGTCCTTCGCCTCGAGCAGGTACTCCTCGGCGGCCTCGTCCCGGCCCTCGGCACGGGCGGCCTCGACCTTGTCGAGGATGTCGGCCGCCTCGTAGAGGTAGTCGTAGGCGTCCTCGGCGGACCCGGCGAGGGCCGAGGGAGCGGCGAGCAGGAGGGCGACGGTCAGGGACGCGGCGAGCCTCACCGGCCGAACTCCAGCGTGTAGTCGTCGCAGTTGTTGCCGCCGTTGATGCGGAAGACGCGCACGTAGATGTTCGACGGCCAGCTGTTGCCGTTGCTGTTGTAGCGATTCGTCCCGCTGCTCTGGTTGTCCTCGTAGGACCACTGGGTGTTGCCCGTGGAGCTCCCGGTGCCGCAGTTGAACGCGTTGCCGGAGCAGTTGCGGAAGACGTCGAACCGGTAGTTGTTGCCGGGGTTGCCGCTCGCCGTGAACTTGATGACGGGCGCGCCGTTGCCGGGGCCCCGACCGTTGTCCGGGAAGTGGGCGTGTACCCAGTCGACGAGCTGCGGCTCGGGCAGCTTGCCGGTGCGGAACAGGACGTTGCCGTTCTGGAGGGTCCCGACGCTGAAGGCCTGCCCGCAGCCCAAGCCGGCGCTGTCGTCCCCGCACTCGCAGCCGGTGCCGTACTGGGTGTCGATGTCGAAGAAGCCCGCGTCGCAGTCCACGAGCGCGCACTCGGACGGGGTGCCGTTGATGCAGGTCGTGACCGCGACGTTCGTGGGCGGCGGGCACATGTCCGTGAACAGCCCGTTGTCGGGCGTGCCGTCGCAGTTCTCGTCGATGCCGGAGCAGGCCTCGGGGGCCGCGTCGTAGATGAGGGGGTTCGCGTCGTCGCAGTCGTTCTCGCAGATCGTGACGTCGTCGCCGTCGCCGTCGATCTCCTCGGCCGGAATGAACCCGTCGCAGTTGCTGTCCTTGCGGTCGCAGATCTCGTCCGCGCCGGGGTACACGGCGGGATCGGCCGCGTCGCAGTCCGTGTCGAAGGAGCTGTAGCCCTCCGGCTGCGTGCAGTCCCAGACGATCTGGTCGCGGTTGCCGTAGCCGTCGAGGTCCGCGTCCACGTACCACTCGAGCAGCACGCCCTGGTCCACGAACTGGTCGCAGTCGTTGTCGATCTGGTCGCAGACCTCGGCGAGCCCGGGGGAGCGGAAGGGGTCGTCGTCCGCGCAGTCGCCGTTCAGCTGCGAGTAGCCGTCGATGTTCAGGCACGACTGCACCGACACGTCGTCCCGGCCGTACCCGTCGCCGTCCTCGTCCTGGTACCAGGTGGGGAGGACGCCGTTGTCGATCCGGCCGTCGCAGTCGTTGTCCTGGCCGTCGCACACCTCGGGGTTGCCGGGGAAGTTGATGCCGTCCAGGTCGTCGCAGTCTTCGCACGACAGCGAGCCGTCGGCGTCTCGGTCGGCCTCGCCGCCGATGTCCATGTCCGGGAAGCCGTCACAGTCGTTGTCGAGGCCGTCGCAGATCTCCTCGGCGCCCTCGTAGGTGTCGGGGTTCTCGTCGTCGCAGTCGCCCTGCCACGGGAGGACCCCGTCGCCGTCCGCGTCCACCTCGAGGCAGTCGACCCGGCCGTCCTCGTTGTCGTCGGCGAAGTCTTCGTCCACCTCGCCGTCGCAGTCGTTGTCGACGTCGTCGCACAGCTCGACGGCGGGCTGAGCCGCCGGGTCCTCGGACGCCGGGTCCCCGCCGTGGGTGTAGAAGTCCGCGTCGTCGCAGTCGTCCCCGCAGGCGAGGTGCCCGTCGCCGTCCAGGTCGGCCTCGGCGTCCGGGACCTGGCCGTCGCAGTCGTCGTCGAGCCCGTTGCAGCGCTCCTGGGCGCTGAAGTTCCGATCGGCGTCCTCGTCGTCGCAGTCTTCGAGGCTGGAGTAGCCGTCTCCGTCCGAGTCCGCGCAGCCCGCGACCGTGAGGGCCGCCGCGACGGCCGACGCGACGGTGAAGAGGAACAGGCGTCGGCGCATGGAGGTCATCGAAAAACCAGCGAAAAGATACCACCCGCGCCCGCGCGCCGGGCGGGTCAGCGCCGGCCCGCCACGCGCTCGACCCGGCGGAGCACCTCCTTGGCGTGCAGCGCCCCCTTGAAGACGTAGAGGGCGCCGCGGTCGTCGTCTCCCAGCACCTCCTCGCTCACACGCAGCCGCGTCGACGCTGCGAACACCACCCGGTCCTTCAGCCCGCCCTCGACGAGGTCCACCCGCTTCCACACCGCCTCGCGGCTCCAGTAGCCGAGCAGCTCGAAGTAGACGGCGCCGTGGTCCGGGTGCTTGAACACGAAGTCGGGGACGCAGAGGCCGACGCCGGGGAGCGTGATGATCTTCGTCGACCGCCGCAGCGTCCACGGGGTGTCGAGCTTCGCGACCGCCTCCTTGAGCTTCGCCAGCTCGTCGGGCAGTCGATCCGGGGGCAGGGTGCCCTCCGCCCCTCCGCTGAGCCGCAGCGTGCGGGGCACGCGCCGGGGGCCCCACAGGATCTCGGCGGTGAGCTCGTACGGTCCCACGGCGTCCAGCGTCGGCAGCAGGAGCGCCAGCTGCAGACCGTACTTCGTGACCTGCTGGAACAGGGCGTAGGGCCCCTCGATCTCGATGCGGTGGCCGCCCCTCAGGGGCGTGATTCGGTGGAGCAGCCGCAGGAACTTCAGCTTGCGGAACAGGGCCCTCGCGGCGCCGGGGCGGAGGCCCTTCAGCACGATGTCCACGGACGTCGCCCGCAGGAGCAGCGCTTGGCGGTTCGCCTGCTCGTAGTTCGCGACCAGCACCTCCGGCTGGATCGGCTCGAACTCCGCCAGGCGCCACGCCTCCTTGAGGTCTCCGAAGAGCCTCCGGTCCACGCCCGTCGCGTCGTCCAGGCCCAGGGCGATCGCGGCCGCGTCGAGCACCCCGCCGCGGTCGAGGCGGTCGCCCGGGCCGAGGCTGCGGCGACGGGCGGCGGCGAGGCGGAACACGGTGTCGCGCACGTCGCTCGGGTCGGGGCCGTCCGCCATCGCCCAGGTGCACCGGTCGTCCAGCAGCTTGCGCAGCCCGTCGGCGATCTTGCGCTCGCGGGCAGGCACGTTCACCGCGCGCAGCGCCCTCTGCACCGCCCAGCGGCTGCGGCCGAGTCCCAGCTCCAGGCGCTCGAGGTACACCCGCGCCAGGTCGGTCGCGCCCGCGATCTGGGCGTCGCTGAGCTCCCTCACCGACACGGTGTCGCGACCGACCTTCGCGCGCACGAGGTCCCAGGTCAGCATCAGCCCGCCTCTCCGTTCAGGTCGTCGCCCTCGCCGCCGTAGGCCAGGTGCTCCCGGCGCCGCTCCGACGTGAACGCCTCGGACGTGCCCGCCGCGATGAGCTCGTAGAGGACGGCGCGCTCGCCGTCGGGCTTCTTGCGGAGCACGCGCCCGAGCCGCTGGACGTGCTCCCGCACCGAGCCCGAGCCGCTGACGATGATGGCGACGTTCGCCGACGGCACGTCCACCCCCTCGTTGAGGACCCGGCTCGTCACCACCGCGCCGTAGGTGCCGCCTCCGAGCCCGGCGAGGATCGCGGAGCGCTCCTTGACCGGGGTCTGGTGGGTGATGACGGGGATCAGGAAGCGGCGGCTGATCGTGTAGGCGGTCTCGTTGACCGACGTGAAGACGATCGCCCGGTCGTGGCGATGCTCGTGCAGCAAGTGGCCGAGGTATTCGAGCTTGCTCGGCGCCCCGAACGCGAGCCGCCGCTGCTCCTGCCAGGCCTCGAAGGCCTCTCGCCCGGCCTCGCTCATCGCGGACCGCTGGATGAACGTCGCCCAGCCGCCCTTGCTGCCCACCCGGATGCCCTGCCGCGAGACGAAGTCGCGATACGTGGCCCGGGCGCGCTGGTAGGCCTCCCACTCGTCCGGGCTCAGATCGACCTCCACGCGCTCCGTGTCGTACTCGGCGAGGAACTGCCCGGTGAGCTCGGTGATCCGACGGCGGTAGACCAGGGGCCCGACGAGCTCGTCGAGGACCGTCTCGCGCCCGTCCGAGCGCTCGGGGGTCGCGGTGAGGCCGAGGCGGAACGGCGCGAGGCAGAAGCGGCCCGCGAGGGACAGGGACTCGCCGGGCAGGTGATGCACCTCGTCGAAGATCACCAGCCCGAAGCGGCGGCCGAGGTGCTCCATGTGCAGGTACGCCGAGTCGTACGTCGTGACGGTGATCGGGCCAACGTCGTGCGATCCGCCGCCCACCACGCCCACCTCGCACGGGAACGCGGCGCGCAGCTGGTCGTACCACTGGCGCACGAGATCGAGCGTCGGCGCCACCACGAGCGTGCCCCGGCGCTTGCGGTCGATCGCCAGCATCGCGAGCCAGGACTTGCCGGACCCCGTGGGCAGCACCACCACCCCCCGGCCGCGGTTGCCCTCCCAGGCCGCGAGCGCCTCGGACTGGTAGGGGCGCGGCTCGCGATGGACGCGGAGGCCGTCGTCCAGGGTGGGGTAGGTCCGGGCCTGGTCGTCGTAGGGGATCTTCCGTCGGTGCAGCGACATCACCACCTGGTCGTACGCGACCGCGGGGGCGCGATGACCGCCGCAGCGGTCGTCCCACACGCACACGTCGGGCAGGACGTCCGGCTCGGCGCCCTTCACCACGATCGTTCCGCTGTCCCAGAGGATCTCGGTCATCACCCTTCCGGACGGATTCGATCGTCGGCGCGACCGGATTTCTTGCTCGGACGCGCGTTCACTTCGAGTTGAAGACGAACGGGTAGCTGACGATCACGATGCCGCCGCCCTTGGGGCGGTGGAACCTCATCATGCGGAACTCCGCGTTGACGCACTCCTCCACGGTTCGATTCCGGAGCGTGGAGCTCTTCGTGGACGCGCTGCTCACCGACCCGTCCTGCGCGATCACGAACTTCACGACGAGCTTCCCCCGGAGGCCCGGGTCCCTGTTCAAGGACCGCTGATAGCAGCCGCTGATCCCGCGCAGGTTCTTCTTCACGACGGAGTCGATGTGGTCCTTGGAGAGGCTGCCCAGGATGATCTTGTCCGTGTTCGGCGACGGGCCCTCCTCGCGGGTCGTGAAGAGCGCGAGCTGCAGGGTCGTGTCCCTCCACGCGGCGGGCACACGCAGGCTCGCGGCCGCGAGGTCGAGGCAGCTCGTCGCCTCGTGCTCGAGCAGCGGGTCGCCTTCGAAGAAGGTCGCCCGGACCGAGAGCACCGCGCCCCGCTCGAGCTCGCAGCCGCGGTCTTCGAGGGCGATGCGGAGGCCGCGCGCCGCGACGGCGGCCTCGAGCTCCCCTGCCCGGGACCAAGTCGAGCCCTCCGCTTGGGCCGCGACCACGCGCAGGCCGGGCTCCGCGGGGGCGGGCCGGCCGGGGCGCGTGTCGAGCCGCGTCTCGGGGACCAGGCGCAGGCGACCGCTCCGCTCCAGGAAGCGAAACCCGAAACGGTTCGCGCCGCCGGCGGGAGCCGCGCCGAGGTCGAATCCGGCCAGGATCGCTTCGCAGGCCGGGGTGAGGGTCACCTCGGTCCTGTCGGTGGAGACGGCCTCGGACCCGCGGCTCCGGCCGTCCTCGTCGACCCCCACGAGCAGCACGACCGCCGTGGGATCCGAGAAGCACGCGGCGAGGGCCCGCTCGTCGAACGCGACCGTGTCCCAGGTCTGCTGCCAGGCGGCGGCGACGTCGACGAGGTCCACGACGTCGTCGTCCCCGGCCGAGTCGTCGTCGTCTCCCACGGCCGAGTCGTCGTCGTCCCCGGGCGGGGTGGGGTCGTGGGCGACGGCGACGGCGACCAGGAGAATCAGCAGCGCCTTCATCGCGCCTCCAGGGCGTCGGTCGGTCGGGTGGCGGCGTATCGGTCGAACACGCCGGTGCAGACGTCACGACGGACGCACGGGCTGCAGGCCTCCACGTGCACCCGCTTGCGGTCGGGGGCCCAGTTGTAGAACTCGGCGAGCGTCACCTTGCCCGGCTCGCTCGCCCACTCGACGGTCACCCGCGGGTCCCAGTGCAGGTCGTTGCTCGACGCCCACGAGTCGCCCAGGAGGCACATGGGGAAGCCGAAGAACCGGATCGTCGCGTCGCCCGCCGCCTGTGCGGCCGCAGGAATCACCTCGCGCAGCCCGCTCAGGTCCACGGCCAGGGCGTCGTAGGTGTCCAGCCCCGCGCCCTCGGGCGTGAGGTTCGACACCACGATGTTCCGGGCTCCGAGGGCCACCGCCCGCGCCACCGTGGCGGGCAGCTCGGCCACGTTGTCGCGCGTCACGACGGTGTTCACCATGGGCAGGAAGCCGGTGTGCGTCGCCCCCATCCGCAGGGCCGCGGTCACCGTGTCGAAGGACCCGACGCGCCCGGCCAGGGGGTCGTGCACGTCGGCCGTCGGCCCGTGCAGCGAGAAGAGCGCCTCGTCCAGGTGGGGCAGCGCCGCCTCCGCGAACGACGGCCGCGCCAGCATCGTCCCGATGGTGCCCACGGAGGTGCGCATGCCGAGCTTGCGGGCGAGCCGGAGGACCTCCACGAAGCGCGGATGGATCGTCGGCTCCCCGCCGGTGAGGTGCACGTTCGTGACGCCGCGCCGGGCGTGGGTCCGCAGCACGGTGGCGATGCGTCCCCAGGTGACGGGGAAGCGCTTGAACTGCTCCATGCGGTGGGCTTCGGAGCAGAAGACGCAGCGCTCGGGGCAGGTGTAGGTGATGTGCAGCTCGAGGCGCCGCATCACCCGGCCGTCGGGGCCGATCCAGGGCTCGGTCACGGCGCGGGGGTCCCGTCCGCGGGCGCCGGGCGGGCGCGACGGGCGCGGCGCCGGGCGGCCCAGGAGGGCAGCAGGCCCCTCACGAAGCGGGTGAGCTCGGCGTCGGCCGCGCGGGTGGACGCGAGGATCTTCGGGGGCGTGGTGGCCTCGAGCAGCGCGCGGGTCCGCTCGGCCGCCGCCGCGAGCGCCTCGACCGACGGGGGATCGTCCAGCGTCCCCACCGCGGTGCGGCCGCGCAGGTCGTCGAAGGACCCCGCCAGCCCCACGTTGCTCGGGTGGATCGTCCCGTCCGAGTCCACGATCAGCCCCTCGTTGAAGAACGGGGTGGGCGCCCACGTGAACAGGTTGCGGACGTACAGGGGTCGCCCTTCGGCCCACTCCCCGCGGACGCGAACCGCCACGCGCCCGAACCCGGCGCGCAGGGCCCGGAGCTGCAGGTCGCTCCACGCGAGGAAGTAGCCCGGCAGGAAGTTGAAGCGACGGAAGCCGAGCCCGAGCAGGTGCGCGAAGTTCGCGTCGGCGTGTACGGCGGCCGCGGGCGGGATCGTCTGCGTGACGACCACCCTCGGCATCCCCGCGAGGGTGCCGCGCAGGGCCACGACCGTGTCGTAGGACTCCGGCCCGCGCCGGTACTTGCGGTGGTCGTCCGGGCGGCCGTCCAGGGAGATGGTGAGGATGGTCTTGTCGCTCTCGGCGATGCGGCCCAGGAGCCGCGCGTCGAGCGCTCGGCCGTTGGTGGACAGGTAGATGCGGCGCACCGCGTCGAGCCGCTCGGCCTCCTCCAGGACCGCGTGCACGACGTCCGGCGCGAGCAGCGGCTCGCCCCCGAACAGCTTGACGTCGCCGCCGTGGGGGCCCGCGTACCGGTCCGCGAAGAGGTGCAGCGCGCGCACCGCGTCGTCGATCGACAGCGAGGGGAAGCCGTCCTTGACGGTGGGGCAGTAGGAGCACCGCAGGTCGCAGGCCCGGGTGACGGTCAGAATCAGCTGGCGGGGTCGGGCCGAGCCCGGGGCGACGGAGTCCTCTACCACTGCCCGTGGGAGCCGTGCGATCCGTGGCTGCCGTGCGATCCGTGGCTGCCGTGCGATCCGTGGCTGCCGTGACTCCCGTGGCTCCCGTGGGAGCAGTGCTGCGCGAGCATCACGCCGGCGTTGGCCGGGTCGTCCTGCACGGAGCGCGACGCGTCGACCAGGTCCTTGCTCACCGAGGGCGCCTCCGCGTCCTTCAGCTGGTCCTGCGCCAGGTACGAAGACGGGCTCCGGTCCAGCGACGGCAGCTTGCTCTTGGGATCCTTCTCGTAGGCCACGACGGGAACTTACCTCAAAGCTCGGCGGCGTCCTCGGGCATCCGGGCCGGGCCGCAGCCGGCTACACCGCGCATTCGGAGCCCGTCTCTCGCGGTCGGTTGATGGTCCAGCGGCGGAAGATGTCCGCGATCCTTCCGTCGGGGTCGTCCCCCAGCTTCTCGAACAGCAGCGAGGCGATGGTGTAGTGCTCGCGGCACTTCGGGGAGTCGGGGCGCTTGAACAGGTCGCCGGACGTCATGTACTCGTGCATGGGGCACACGCCGCAGTAGGGCTTGTTCCAGCACTCGGAGCACCCCGGCAGCGAGTCCTGCAGCGAGGCCACGGCCATGGCGCGCACGGTGGGGTGCTTCAGGACCTCGGCCAGGTTCGCCGCGTCCACGCTGCCGATGCCGAACATGTCGCTGCCCATGGCGGACGTCATGCGCCCCTCGTCGCAGGTGAAGAGCTTGCCGTCGTAGTTGTAGGCGACCTGCCCGGTGCCCGCGCCGCAGGGGCTGCGGATGTCCACGAAGTTGGGGTCGTCCTCGGTCAACATCTTCGCCAGGAAGATGGCCGACGTGCCCTCGATGATCTCCACCCCGTTCAGGTTCCGCTCGAGGATGTCGTCGAGCATCGCGGCGTAGAAGTCGAGGTACTCGTCCATCGTGTAGCCCACGCGCTTCCACTGATCGACGGCGAACCCGTAGGGGTTCAGCGGGCGCACGTGCAGGTTGCGGATGCCCAATTCGACGTACAGGTCCACGATCTCGCGCTGGAACTCGAAAGACTTTCGGGTGGTCGTCATCAACGCGTCGACGTGCCACAGCTCGGGGTCGAGGCCCTTCGCCACGTACGCGGCGTTGAAGTGGTGGATCCACCGCATGACCGCCCCGAAGGCCGAGCCGTCCTTCTTCCAGAGCCGGTTCCAGTCGTGCAGCTCCTGGGGCCCGTCCAGCGACGTGCAGACGAGGACGTCGTTGGCGACGAGCCAGGCGGCGTTCTCCTCGGTCATGTACGTGAAGTTCGTGACCAGGCTGTGGGCCAGCTCCTTGCCCTCGACCTTGTTCTTCTCGCGGCTGTACTCCACGACGAACTTGATCACGTCCATGTTCACGGTGGGCTCGCCGCCCTGGAACTCGAAGTTCACGTACGGCGACGTGGTCGTCATGGCGAGGTCCACCACGCGCTTGGCCGTGGCGATGGACATGTCGGTGTCGACGCGGTCCATGTCGGTGCGCGAGGCGTGGCAGTAGCGGCACGACTGGTTGCAGCGCAGGGTCGTGATGAGGATGTGCAGGTGCGGGCCCATGCCCACGAAGCGCTTGCGCCGCTTCATGCGCTCGGCGAGAGCCTCGAGGTCCAGCCCGTCCCGCAGGAAGCCCTTCGCCCGCAGGGGCACTGCGCGGGGATCGTCGCCCCCGATGCGCCCGGCCAGGAAGTCCGCGTAGTCGCCGGGCTCGAGGAAGTGCCAGCTGCCGTCGTCCCCCGTGAGGAGGCGACGTCCGCCGATCGTGCCCGCCCGGAAGTAGCCGAGCTTGTCCGCCGCCACGCGCGGCCGGGGCAGCGTGATGAGGCGGGAGGTCACTCCGCGGCCTCGGCCCGCTCGCGCACGACCGTCTCGTACAGCGCGTGGTTGGCGAAGGCGTCGAAGAGGTCCTCGCCGAGGTCGGGGTCCGGGTCGTCGAACGTGGCGACGATGTCCGAGCCCGCGACCGTCACTACGACGCTCGCCACCCCGGCGTAGACCGCCGCCGCGGCCTCCACGGCCTCGACCCGGTACAGCGAGCGCGAGAAGGAGAGGCTCGGGCCCGACGGCTCGGCGGCGTCCGTCACGGCTCGGTTCCGGACTCGTCTCGGGGTTCGGCGTCCTCCGCCGCGCCGGCCCACGGCACGCGGATCTCGAGGTCCTCTTCGGCCAGCTCCTCGGCGTCCAGCTCGGCCAGCAGCCGGTCGATCGTGGACGTCTCCGGCGCGCCGAAGAAGGCGCGCGCCATGTAGTACTCCCGGATCGAGCGCGTCGCGTCCCCGACCTGGCGGCGGACCACCTGGTTGAGCAGCTCGTTGGCGAACTCGCCCGCCAGCGCGTCGAGCGCGGCCTCCGTCGTCGCCTCCTTCGTCTTCAGCCGCACCCGGATCATCCGCTCGGCGGGGCGGGTCAGGAAGAGCCAGCAGCGGTCCACGAACAGGTGCGCGGCGCCGTAGACGGCGTCTCGGGCGTACACGTCCTCGTCGATCGTGAACGCCACGGAGCGGGCGTCGGTGTCGTAGGCGAGGGTGACTTCTTCGTCGGCCGCTTCCGCGGCGGGCGTCTCGCTCAAGTGAGGGCCTCGTGGTCGCCGTCGTACGCGGCGATGCGGTCGGCGTGGGTCATCAGCCCGCGCGGGGAGGGGCCGGTCATGCGCGCGGCGAGGCTGCGCAGCACGCGGCCGAGGCTCTCGACGGTCGGGTCGTCCCCGTCGCCGCCGTTCATGAGGACGAGGTCGACCTCCTCCGTGGAGGCCACGCCCACCGGGACGTCGCCGCGACGGCAGAGGTGTACTCGGGCGGACCGGCCGTCCGGGCCGTCGAGCACGAGGACCGCGGCGCCTCGGCGCACGGGCTCGAGATCGCCGAGCACCCAGCCGAGGCCGAGGGCGTCGCCGGCCTGCAGCGGCGCGAGGAGGGTCCAGGGGGCGCGGGAGTCGGTGCGGTCCGAGCGAGACGCGGGGGCCGGGCGCGGGGCCGCGGGCGCGATCTTCGCGGAGACCTCGGGCGTCAGGGAACCGACGACAGAGGCGGCGGCGATTGACTGAAGCATCGCTCGTCGGGAGGGCACGCCCGGAGGATACCGGATCGCTGGTCGGACGGCCGGGCCGTCATGGTCCCCTGCGGCAGGTGTCGGCCGTCGCCCACCCGGAAAGACCAGACGGTCGCCGATTCCGCGCCCGCCCAGTGGAGCCGCGCCACGTAGTCGCCGTCTTCGGCGAGCGGCTCGTGGGGCTCGAACAGGATCGTCCGTCGGAGGTCTTCGAGGTGGACCTCCCCCGGGACGGACGTGCCCCAGGGTCGAGACAGGTGAATCGTCGGGTCTTGGGGGGGGAAGCGGAACGTCGCCTCGACCACCGTGTCGGGGTGGGCCCCTTCGTCGCCGGGGCCCGGGCTCAGGTGCTCCAGCAGCGGCCCGTCGCATCCGAGGGAGAGGGCCAGACCGGCGAGCAGCACACCGCGAGCGAGGGATTGCATCGTTCCTCCAACATGCAAATGAACCGCCGAAGCGGCGGGTGGGGAACAGTGCAGGAACCGGGCCGGACGCGCCGGGGTATCGCGCGCCCGTGGGGGTCAGCCGTCGAGGCTCTGGTCGATGGGCGCCTCGGGCACGGTCTCCGTCTCCATCGAGTCGGAGCCGACCTCGCGGAGGTCGCCGGGCGGCGGGCGGCGGGAGCGCCGTCGGGCGAGCGAGGAGTAGGCCTTGCTGAAGGCCTTGTTGACGGTCTTGTGGACGTCGCTGTCGACTTCCTTGTTCTTGATCATGATGGCCTCTCCTCCATCGGCCTGCGCAGGCCGCCTCCCCCCATCGGATCATGTGTGGTTCAGTTTAGGCGAAAACGCCCTCGCGCTGCGAACTTGGACACGCTCAGACCCACCGGAGCTGCAGCAGCGCGGCGACGTGCTCGGCTTCCCGCTCGCGAATGATCCGGGCCAGGAGGCCCAGCACGTCTTCCATCCCCTCGAGCGGCGCCGCGAAGTCGACCGTGATCGCGCCCTGGACGCCGCCCGCGCCGAAGCGGAACGGGACCGCCACGAGCGCCCCCGGGGGCCCCACGACCACGATCGTGCGGTCCTCGGCGACCGCCCGCGAGATCGGCCCCGCCGGGGGGCGCATGCTGCGGGGGGCCTCGCCGAGGGAGCGGGCGGCGCCGCCGGACACGCGGCGCAAGCGGGTGGGGACGAGCTTGTCGTCCTGCACCGTCCAGATCGCCACGCGGGTCCCCAGGCCGTCGACGTCCGGGTCGTCCGCCACCAGCGATCCCTCCACCGCCTGCTGGATCAGGCGGAGCTGCTCCTCGAGTCGCTGGTGCGTCTCGTAGAGCCGCGACAGGGTGGGCGACAGGTGCGACCAGTCCACCCCCGGGAGCCCGACGTGCCGGATCCCCACGGAGCCGCCGTGCTTGACGGGGATGACGAACGGGGGCGTCTCCAGCGGGGGGTGGAGGAGCAGCCGATCGTGCACCGTCGCGGCTCCCATCACGCTGACGAGGTGCTGGATGAAGTCCTCCGACGCGTAGATCTGATCGGGGCCCGCCGCCCCCGCCACGTAGGAGCCGCGGTTGAGGCCGTCCCCCACCGACTCGACGTTGCCGAACAGCTCCACCGGGTAGACGAACGTGCCCACGTGGAGGCCCTGCCGGACGCGGCACGCGGGCACCTGGCCCCCGTCGCGCAGCGCGCGGCAGCGACGCACCAGGTCGCCGGCGGCGTGGATCATCCGCAAGGGCAGGTCGTCGCGATCGAGGAACGCGAGGATGAAACCGTCGCCCGTGCCGTGCACGAAGAAGTCCTCGTTGCGGCGGAGGCCCTCGAAGATCGGGTGGTCGCCGAGCCAGTCCGAGAGGCCCCGGATGATCGCGGTCTGCGTGGCCGCCGAGCGACGGGTGAACCCCACCACGTCGGCCGACCAGACGAGGCCTCGGACCCTCTGGACCAGGGGCATCAGGAGCCCGCCGGCGTGCGCGTGAAGGGCGCGTGGACGCGGGCCTCGGCGCGTCGCGCGGCGGTCGGCTGCTCGGTGCGGGAGCGGCGCCCACGTCGTGCGTCGAGCCGCTGGACGAGGGCCTCGGAGGGCTCGGCTCGGAGGACCGCCCGCACCACGGGGAGGGGGTCGTCGAAGACGGGGCTCAGCTCGCGCTCGTCGAACGTGCGGGCCATGGAGAACATCCCCGCGCAGATCCCGTCGAACCGGCACGCGTCGCACGCGTCGCCCTTGCCGTGCAGGAACTCCTGCTGGTGCACGAACCCCTTGCGATCAAGGAAGCGGATGCAGCGCTCCTCCTCCTTGACGATCTTCCGGGTCTCGGTGCTGGCCCACGCGAACTTGGGCATGAAGCACAGCGGCACCCGCTCGGCGCGGAAGGTGCGGCCGGACGCGTGCAGGAACGTCATCGCGCGCTCCAGGGAGGGCGCGAACTCGTGGTGGCGGGGGATGCAGTCGGGGTGCTTCTCGGCGCGGTTGCCGTCCGGGTCCATGTTGTTCCACACGACGTGGCGGATGAACGGGAAGCGGTCCACGAGCCACCGCACGATCGCGTCGAGGTGGTCGGCGTTGTAGGCGTTGATGACGGTGTTGACGTCGGCCGTGATGCCCACCTCGGGCACGTGGCCCAGGGCCGCGGTGAGCGCCGCGTGGGCCCCCGGGTGCCGGGTGATGAAGTCGTGGGTGCGGGCGTCGTGGGAGTGCAGGGAGAAGTGGGCGTGGGTGAGGCCCGCCGCCACCGCCTCGCGGAAGAAGCCGACGTCGGCCAGGCGCTGGCCGTTGGTGATGATGCGGCTGTAGAGGCCCAGCTCCGCGGCGTGGGCGAGCGCGGGGAGCAGGAGCGGGGAGATGGTGGGCTCGCCGCCGGTGAGGATGACGCCGTCGTAGCCCATGTCCGCGAGGCGGCCGAGCTCGGCCTTCATCTCGTCGGGGCTCAGCTCGACGCCCGTGGGCGGGTTCGAGCAGAACCGGCAGGACTGCAGGCAGTCGCGCGTGAGCTGGAGGTACCCGAGGTTCGCCATCAGCTGCCCAGGACCTCGAGGCGGCGGCGACGGCGACGCTGGGCGTGGTCGGCCGAGAGGCGCCGCAGGGGGTCGACCGTCACCGCGGCGGCCTCGAAGCCGGGCAGGGGCGGGGTCGCGCCCTGGGGAGGGCGGCCTTCGGAGAGGCGGGGCGACGGCGCAGGCAGCTCCGGGGCGACGTCCAGCGGACGGGCGAGGCGCAGGCCCTGGTCGCGCACCATCTGGATCGGGAGGCCTTCGCACCGGGCGTCGGCGGCGCAGTCGCGGCAACGGATCGACTTGCCGAAGTAGGTCGTCTCGATGTGCCGCTCCGCGAGGGCGCGGGTGTCCAGGCGGCCCGTGACGGGATCGAAGCGGTCGGCGCGGAGGACGACCCGCGCGGGCACGATGCGCGCGCCGGGGGCCGCGCAGGCCGGCAGCCCGGAGACGGCCACCGGGAGGTCGAGCTCCGCGAAGAAGCGGGCCGGGTCCCGCACGTCCGAGGCGACCGCGGCCTGCACAGAGGGCCGTCCGGGCTGGTGGATGCGCACCCGGCCCAGGGCCTGCGCGAGGGCGGCGCGATGGGCGAGCAGGGCGGCCGACGTCTCGCGGTTGAGCTCGACGTCGACCGCCGGTCCACCCACCGCGAGCCAGGCCGCGACCTGGGCTGCGGTGTCCGCCACATACGTATGTGCCGGCAGGACGTCGGCCGGATCAGCGTCGCGGACGTAGAGCGGGTGCGGGGTCTCGGGGATCGGGGCCGTGACGCCGAGGAGGGCGGCGCCGAAGGGGAGCCGCTCGGGGGGCAGACCACTGGCGAGCTCGAAGACGTCGATGGAGTGGTCCTGGACGCCCGCCGTCAGGCGGTCGGTGGCGGTGCAGAAGGGCTCGATGAAGCAGTGGACGCAGCGCTCTCGCTGCCGGCACGACAGCGGCGTCCCGTGATCGAGCTGGTTCCGGAGCTGGAAACGACGTCCGTTGACCTCGTCCAGCATCTTGTGCGGGTCCTGGATCAGGTCCTCGAGCCCCTCGAGCCAGGCCACCGGGAAGCGGTTCGTCCACACGACGATCCCGGGGTGGCGGTTGAGGCGGAAGACCTTGTGCAGGACCTCCAGGTGCTCGGACGGGTCGTAGAAGAGGGCGTCGCGGTGCTCGTAGGCCGACGCCTGGGGGATCACGTGCAGCAGGTCGAACTCGGTGACGCCGAGGCGGATCGCGAACTCCACGATCTTGTCGATGACGGCCACGTTCTGCTTGTTGATGACGACGTCGACGTTCGTGATGACGCCGCGGTCTCGGGCGCGGACCGCGCGCAGGATCGCCTTGACGATGCGCTGGTAGGACCCGGGGTGCTGGGTCAGGTGGTCGTGCAGCTCCTCGGTGTGGCCGTGCAGGCTGAAGGTGAGCTCGTCGAGCCCCGCGCCCACCGCCGCCTCGAAGAAGTCGCGATCGGCCCACATCCAGCCGTTGGTGACGGTCTGCACGCGGGTGTAGCCGAGGGTCCGCGCGAAAGCGACGAGCTCCACGAAGTCGGGGTGCAGCGACCCCTCGCCGCCGCTGAGGATGACCTTGTCCGCCCCCAGCTGCTCCCGGCCGCGGCGCAGCTCCGCCCGGATCTCCGGCACGGGCAGGAAGAGGTTCCGGGGCGTGTCCGAGTCGAGGCAGAACAGGCACCGGCTGTTGCAGGCGGTGACGAGCCGCACCCAGTGCTTGGCGCGCCCGGCCACGCGCTCGCGGGCGAGCATCCCCTCGCGCCGGGACGGCGCGGCGTCGGCCTCGACGATCGGGGGCAGGCGGCGGCGCTGGGCGTCGGGCCACGAGGGCGACGCGTCGCTCGGATCGCGCTCCACCGCCTCGGCGCCCAGGCGCGCGGCGTCCCGGAGCAGCTCGAGGGCCGCCGGGTGCGCGAAGAGGTTCGGCCCCGCGATCCGGAAGCGGCCTTCGAAGCCGCGGGTGGCCGCGACGAGGCGCCGGCGCACGACGCGGGTCGGCTCGTCGGGCGCCCAGCCGAGGCGCAGCACGCCGTCGGGCGAGGCCTCCGGGGCCGGGCTCTGCGCGTCGTCGGGGAGGGCGCGGACGTGGTCGGTCGTGTCCTCGAACCCGTCCACGTCGAGGGGCACGCCGAGGCGCCCGGCCACCCGCTGGGCCTCCTGGATCGCCGCGCGCGCCGCCTCCAGCCGCGGGCCGAGGCTCAGGTACGCGTCGCGGTCGAGGCGCCCGGCGATGCGGGGACGCCGCACGAGGATCCGCGCGACCCCGAGCTCGGCGAGCAGCGCGACGGTCTCGCCGAGGTGGTCCGTCGTGGGCCGCGTGAGCGTGATCTCGGCCTCCACGGGGAGCCCCGCCGCCACGCAGGCGCGGATGCCCCGGGCGCGCGCCGCGGCGGTGCCGGGGCGGTCGGCGAGCCAGTCGTGGGCGTCGCGACGGCCGCTGGGGAAGGGGACGCGCACGGCGTCGACCGCGCCCTTCAGGGTCTGCGCGACCCCCGGGGCGGCGAGGGAGAGCCCGTCGGTGGCGAGCGTCCGGGCCGCGGCCGCGCCCAGGGAGCGCAGCAGATCGGGGAGGTCGGCCCGCAGCGTCGGCTCGCCCCCGCAGACGAGGATCTCCCGTCCCGCCACGTCGGGCGGTTCGGGGACGGTGTCGAGCGCCTCGGGCAGGTCGAGGCGGCCGGGTACGCGGGGCGTACCGTGCACGGGGACGCGGAACAGCATTCGCAGAGGCACAATACGAGCCCACCCGTGCGACGTCTGCCTCCCGCCTTCCTGACTCTCCCGCCGCCCGGCGACCGCGCCCTCCCGGCGCTCGTCCGGAAGGTGCGGTTGTTGGGGGTCCGCGCGCTCCTCACGACCCCGGGCGTGCCGTTCGCCGGTCGACTGCGACGGGAGCTCGAGGCGGATGGGCCGGGCACGCTCGACCGCGTCGGCGCGGCGGACGTCCTGCCTCGACTTCTGTGCCTGGCGGCCGGGATCGCCCGCGAGGAGGCCCTCGACGGGCTGGAGACGCTCTACGACTCGCCCTCGCCGTCGTTCGCGGTCGGCGCCGGCGCGCACCTGGCGGCGGCGGACACCTTCCCCATGGCGCACCTGGAGGCGCACCCCGACAAGGACGGCAACGCCCTCGATCTGGGCGGCCGGTCCCCGGAGGACTGGGTCGACGCCCTGCGATCCGCCCTCGGGATCGTGGCCGCGGCCCTCCCCGAGTGGGACGTCGGGATCCGCCCTCACGTGGTGGGTCGCTGGGTCCCCGTGGGGTGCGACGACCGCGAGCATCGCAGCGCGTCCTACCGAGAGGCCCCGGGCCTCGCCTACCTGACGCTGCACCCGGATCCGCTGACCATGGCCGAGGCGGTCCTCCACGAGGCCCAGCACTCGGCGCTCAACCTGCTGTCGTGGTTCGATCCGCTGCTGGACGACGCCGACGACGTCCTCGTCACGTCCCCGGTGCGCCCCGATCCCCGCCCCCTCCGCGGCGTCCTGCTGGCGGCCCACGCCTTCGTGCCGGTGGCGGCCATGCACCTGCGGCTGGCCGAGGCGGAGCACGGGGCCGCGTCGGGCGATCGCTTCGCGGTCCGGCGCGCCGAGGTTCTTCGGTCCAACGAGGACGCGCTCGCGATCCTGGAGGCGCGCGCCCACCCCACGTCGGCCGGTCGTCGGGTGCTGCGCGACCTGCGCGGGCTGCAGGACGCCGTGGTGGCCGCGACCCCTGAGGCCGCGTGACGGGCGGCTTCGACCGACTGCCGATCCTGCCCCCGGGCTGGGAGCGTCCGGCGGGCCGCGTGCGACGCCCGGAGTCCCGCGCGGCGGGCGACGCCCACGCCGAAGCCCACCTCCGCGAGGCCGTCGCGGTCACCACCCACGGGGACGCGGCGGGCGGCGTGGAGATCCAGCTCGGGCACCTCTGCAACAACCGCTGCGTCTTCTGCGTGAGCGGGCAGCTCACCGAGCAGCGCCTCACCCGTCGCATCCCCGAGGCCCCCGCCATCGCGGCCCTGGAGGCGGCCGCCGAGGCGGGCGTGAAGCGGGTCACGTTCCTGGGCGGGGAGCCGACGATCCAGCGCTCGTTCGAGCCCGCGGTGCGGCGCGCCCAGGCGCTCGGGTTCGAGGAGATCGTCGTCTTCACGAACGGCGTGCGCACGGTCCAGCCGAAGTTCCTGGACCGCATGTGCGCGATCGGATCCTTCACCTGGCGGTTCTCGATCCAGGGCGGCACCGAGGCGGCCCACGATCGCGTGACGCAGACCCCCGGCTCCTTCGCGAAGATCGTGGCGGGCATGACCGCGCTGCAGGGGCGCGGCGGCCAGCGCATCACCGCCAACGCGTGCGTGACCGCGTTGAGCGCAGGCGACGCGGTCGGCTATGTCGGCTTGGTGCGCGACCACGGCATCGAAGAACTGCACCTCGACATGATCCGGCCGGAGTCGGCGGGGCTGCGCAGCCCGAGCTACCACCGCACCATCCAGGGCACGTACACGGACCTGGCGGCGGGCCTGGCGGCGATGTTGGAGGCGTTCGCGGACGAGCTGCCCGACTTCGACGTGCACATCGGCAACCTCCCCTTCTGCCTGCTGCCCGACTGGACCCGGGCGCTGCACCACGGCGGCCGGGACACGACGACGGTGACCACCGACGACCGGGGCGAGCTGCAGCGGGTGCACGACAAGTACGCCCACCAGCGCGAGGGCATGGAGCACCCCGAGGCGTGCGGACGGTGCGCGTTCCGCGACCGGTGCCGGGGCGTGCCGAGCCGCTACCTGCGGGACCGAGGCGACGCCGAGTTCGTCCCCATCGAGGCCTCGGATCGGGCCCTCCGCAAGCGGCGCCTGCTCCGGCTGCTGGATCGCCTCGCCCGGGTCGGGGACGCGCACGCCTCGGCCGTCGCCGACGGGGGTTGGGTGGAAGACGCGCCCGCCGGACGGGGCGCGCGGCTGCTGGCGCGACTCGAAGGCGACCGGACGGTCCTGTCCGTGCTGCCCGTGGGCGACGTGGCTCCCGACGAGCTGCGGGTGCGCGGCGACGCCCTCGTCGCCCGCTATCGAGGGGCCCGATGAGGCGGCTGCTGCTCCTCGTCGGGCTCGCGCTCACCGGCTGCCCCACCGAGGAGGAGGGGCCCGATCTGCCCCCCTTGGTCCTCGACGACGACGACACGGTGGACGACGACGACTCCTCCAGCCGCGACTGGATACCGTGCGGGGCCCCGGACGCAGGCGCGGCCTACTTCTCCCCCCACGCCACGGAGCTGGCCACGATCGTGCCGCTGAACGACGCCCGCGCGCTCGCCTGGGCGATGGAGGCCGCCTCCTACCCGTTCATGGGGCAGCTCTCGGGCGGGGTCGAGCTCACCCTGTTCGCGCTCTCCGACGACGACTGCCCCGTGCGCTCGACGGCGAGCTCCACCCTCGAGCCGGACGCGCGCTGCCTGGAGACGTCGCGCAACACGCTCGCGACCAGCAACTGGTCCGGGGACGGCTGCGTCGCCATCTGCGAGTTCCAGTTCTCGGGGGTCGCCGACTTCGGCCTGCGGCGGCTGGAGTGCTCGACCGAGGGGGGCCTGCTCCGCGAGGTGGAGACGACGGTCGTCGGCGACGGCCTCCAGGTCGGCGCGCTCGTCCGTCACCTGGGCGGCGTGAACCGGTTCGGGCTGATGGGCCGCATGCAGCACCTGCACCGCGAGACGACCGCCGCCGACGGCGACGTGACCGTGCGCGAGGAGTGGACGCTGGACGGAGACTTCACCTCGTCTCCGGGCTCGCCGAAGGGGTTCCTCTCGGGGCTCTGGAGGCAGGGCTCGGGGCTCGGCGCCGCGGCCGGGTTCTCCGAAGCGGTGTACGTCGCCGGGGCGCCGACGCAGGTGCGGGCCGAGGCCGCCGGCCGGGTGACCACCGGAGCGGTCATGGCGCCCTACGAGGCCGAGTTCGACGTGGCCTGGGACGCCACGGTCTGCGCGCTCGAGCCGACCCGCGGGTCGATCACCGCCCACCGATGGGACCGCGCGCGCCCGGACGGGGCCCGCGAGTCCGAGACGACGATCACGTTCGACGGGGCCGCGAGCTGCGACGGCTGCGGGACGGTCTACTCGTCCGGGGTCGCCGTGGCCGAGTTCTGCGGCGCGCCCGCGCCTTCGCCTCCGCCGCTCGACTGACGTCTCCGTCGTCGTCGTCGGCGCCGCTTGCGCTTGCCGCCCTCGCCCTCGGCCTTCTCGGCCTTCTCGGCCTTCTCGGCCTGGGCGGCCAGCCACGTCCCGACGCGCTCGACGATCGCCTCGCCGTACATCGCCCGCTGCCAGTCCCGCATCTCGAGGATGAACTCGAGATCGGCCACGGCCTTGGGCTTGAGCGCGGCCGCGGACTGCATGACCGCGTTGTTGACGACCATGCCGGGGGCCATCTCCTCCGTCGCCGCCTGCTTGTTTCGCCACTTCTTGAGCGAGGCCATGAGCGGCTCGTCGTCGCGCGTGAACGGAGGCAGTCGAGGGTGCCGGCGGGGCTCGTCGGGGCGGGGGTTCTTCGGGGCCGGGCTGGTGTCGGCCACGCCCGCGACGACCGCGTCGACCACGTCCGAGGCGTACCGACGCACCACGTGGTGGGTCGCGCCCAGGGCCTTGCCGAGCTCCGCCTTGGTCTTCGGCTGCTTGCGCGCGAGGTCGAGGCTCGTGTCGTTCCCCCAGATCTTGAACGCGGGCCGGTTCCGCTGACGGGCGCGGGCGTCGCGCGCCAGGAAGACCTGGCGGAGCACCTTGCGCTGGTCGGGGTCCAGCTTCGTGGCGCCCTTGATCTTCATGCAGTCGTCCGGGCTGAACGGACGACGGCTCCACTCCCGGCCCTCGAGCAGCCCGAACTCCTCGGCGAGCATGTCCGCCCGCCCGTTCTCCTCGGCGAGGGGCCGCAGGATGTTCATGAGCTTCGGCAGGAAGTGGGAGTCGAGGCGGGCGTAGGCGAGGTGCTCCGGCTTGAGCGGCCGGGAGGACCAGTCGTGCCGCTGGTACTTCTTGTTGAGCTTGATCCCGAAGTACTGGTTGACCAGATCCCCGAGGCCGAACCGGGCCTGACCGGCGGCCTGCGCGGCGATCATGGTGTCGAAGATGTTGCGGATGGTGAAGCCGAAGTCGCGCTTGAGGCTCACCACGTCGTAGTCCGCGCCGTGGAAGATCTTGATGACGTCCGGGTCCGCCATGAGGCCCGCGAGGGGGCTCAGGTCCTTCACCCGGAGCGGGTCCACCACGTAGTCGGGGCCGTGGTCGCCCGTCATCTGGACGAGGCAGCACGACTCTTCGTAGGAGTAGAAGGAGTCCGACTCCGTGTCGACGGCGAGGACCGTCGTGCCCTCGAGCGCGGCCACCGCGGCGGCCAAGCCGTCGGCGTCGGTGATGTACTCGAAGCCGAGGTCTTCGGGGGGTTCGAAGGGAGGGGGCGCGTCCTGCGCGGCGTCGTTCATGCGTCCTCGTTCTGCGCGCGGCGGGCGGCGAAGCGCTCGAGGTCCGCGGGTCCGAACGCCTCCGGGAGCAGATCGCGCACGCTGGTCACGCGCTGCTCTCCCTCCAGGTTCTCCATCACGACCTGCGCGTCCGGGGCGAAGTCGTACATGAACTGGCGGCACGCACCGCAGGGGCCCGGGGCGCCGTCGGTCTCGGCGACGATGGCGATCTCGGTGAGCGTCGTCTCGCCCTCGTGCAGGGCGATGCAGATGGCCAGCCGCTCCGCGCAGATCGTCAAGCCGTAGCTCGACACCTCGACGTTCGAGCCGGTGTAGACCTTGCCTGAACCCGCCCGCACCGCCGCCCCTACGCCGAAGCCGGAGTACGGCGCAGTCGAGCGCTCTCGGGCCTCGCGGGCGGCCACGACGAGGTCCTTCACCTTCCGTCCCACCAGCGTTCGCGGTGGTTGACCAGGTTGTGGAGCACCTTGCGCACCGACTTGGTCGCCGCGCCCGCCACGTCGGCGACCTCCGCGTGCGTGATCTCCTGGTCCGGCCCGAGCGTCCCCGCGGCCGCGTTGGAGATGACGGAGAGGCCCGCGACCCGAGCGCCGAGGTTGTGCACGGCGATCGCCTCGAGGACGGTGGACATGCCCACCGCGTCCGCGCCGATGAGCCGCATCCAGCGGACCTCCGCCGGGGTCTCGTAGTTGGGGCCGACCAGCCCCGCGTAGACGCCCTCCCGCATGGCCAAGGAGGTCTCGGCCGCCGCGGTGACCATGGCGTCGCTGAGGGGCCGGTCCCAACACTTGCTGAGGTCCTGGAAGCGCGGCCCGAGCTCCGGAGTGTTCTCGCCGATGAGGGGGTTCGCGCCGGTGAGGTTGAGGTGGTCGCGGATGACCATCAGGTCCCCGGCCCGGTAGTCGAGGTTCACGGCGCCCGCGGCGTTGGTCAGGAGGACCGCCCGCGCCCCCGCGTGAGCGAGCGCCCGCACGGGGAACACGATCCGCCCCGCGGGGTGGCCTTCGTACAGGTGCGACCGGCCCTGCTTGAGCACGATCAGCGTGCCGTCCAGGCGGCCCACGACGAGCCTGCCCAGGTGTCCCTTCACCGTGGTGGGCGGGAACGACGGGAGCTGGTCGTAGGGGATGACCTGAGGGTCTTCGAGGTCGTTCGCGACTTCGCCGAGGCCGGAGCCGAGCACGACGGCCAGGAACGGTTCGGACTCGAGGATCGGGCAGCGGGCGTACAGCGCCTTCACTGCTCGATCGAGGTCCACTTTCAACTTGCTCATGCTGCGCTGCTGCTCCCGCTCTTCTTCCGCTGATCCGGTCGCACAGTAGCAGGCTGCCGATCGGGCCAGTGGGTCGCAAGCGCCCCAGCGCGCGCAGCGGAACGAAGTGAAGCGGAGTCCGGAGGAGGAGTCGCGGGGCCCCCGGCGCGAAATCTCCGATTTCGGGAGAGGGGTGCCTGGAGAGGTGAACCGCTTACCTCAGGTCGCCCCGGCGGATTGCGACTCCGTGGAGCGTCGTTGCTCCTCGGTCACGGGCCCCGGCCCGCTCCCTCGTCCCGCCTCGCCCACGAATCCACACTCTC